>Ga0123357_10007400_pt1 | contig 13561 bp, 8 predicted proteins | sample TergutEmb28metaG_FD_89873 | JGI IMG/M metagenome (GOLD analysis project Ga0123357, IMG submission 89873) | Embiratermes neotenicus P4 segment gut microbial communities from Petit-Saut dam, French Guiana - Emb289 P4 | ecosystem: Host-associated > Arthropoda: Insects > Digestive system > Gut ... | reverse complement strand
ACTTTTTGTTTTTTTTCCCCCCCCTCCTCTTGTGTTTCTCTATTTTTTCTCCCAAAAATTCCCCCAAACCCGCCACATTTTTTTACCCCTCCACCCCCCCCCCCCCCACGATTCTTTATCCTGGTATGGTCTGACGAACGTGTCATGTCATGGTGACAGGGGACCTGCTTAACATAGAGTCAAGAACATTTTCCAACCCACAGATTTGGTTAAATATGGATGATTCTATTGGAAGAAACATCTGGTACGATATTAGTGTTTTCCAAGCTCTAGTGTTTTCCAAGCTCTGGACATGCCTTAGAGTGAAGAAGGGAATTCCGTACGGAAATAGATTTCGAATAAACGAGTAAGTAGCCTTTACAGAGCAAAGTATTTCTTCAGAGCACGAATAAGCTCCTTCCCCCGCTTATGCAAAACTCAGAATTTTTGTTAGTTGTCTGGTTTCATTGCCTTCAAATTGTCACTGAAAAACGCAATTCAGTTGGCTTTTTTTGCCATACATTGCAACCCTTACGAACCATATATTTTATTTCGTTGTCATGCAAAATTATTCCTTCGTCTTCACGAAATAGTTACATCTAAAGAAGTCACAAAAATGCGTTAACGCGAAGTTTTCGTAACTCTGGGAATACCAGTACAGATAATATGAACAGTTTTCTTTATATCCTTCGTTTGGATGCTTCTGTTTCTTTGTCAGCAATAGCGTTCGGGGGCCGAAAATATTTATACTGAAGTGTTTGCCCATCCCTGTTTTCCTGTGCAGCTTGAGTTCCAAGGTAAAGACTCGAGTGAACCGGAGTAGTTTACCAGACACAAAGAGCACAGGAGCTCTGTTCTTCTCCAGCAATTGTCTTAATTGTCTTTCAGCCCACTAGGCTTTAGAATGTTCTTGAAGTAAAAGATCAACATCCTCCAACACACTTTTGGAATGTGGTAGCCTTTCCTTTGTGTGCGAGCTGCACAGGCTAGTTCGCAAAGCTATAAAACGTAAGCCGTGTGAAGTGAGATTTATGATCGACATGGCTGTATCGGAGCAGAATTTATAGAGGAGTTTCTCGTTTATCCCGTTAAGTTTTAATTACATCAATTCACTTCATCACTACTTTGTTGATACTAATCACATCACAGTTATATAAGGCGAGGGATAAGAATGTGTGCAAATACATGTCTGAATAGGTCTTTGCAGACAGAAGAACAACAGGTTTCGAATAGGTTTGTGGTGTTAAGAGTACTTTCGGCCACCCCAATCCCATTCACCCAACGACATCAGAAGTTTGGATTAAGGCTGATGTCAGAAAGAGCAGAGATCAGTGAATTGGGAAGGCTATGGAAGGAAGCTTTCTTGGCCTAATTTGAGGTACTATCCTAGCGTTTGCTTGGAGGGACTGAAAAATGACGAAGGCCTAAGGATATCCTGTCTCCAGGGTGAAGTTTGAATCCTTGACCTTCCGAATACAAAATAGGAGTGCTAATAACTGAACCGCGAACAAAGAGATGAGAATCCCCACCTACTTTGACACATAAACCCGTCTTCACTTCTCGGCTATTTTAGAATGATTCATTCCTACAATATCGCATGTTTCTTTCCCTCCAAATCGGCTGGTACATTAAACCATACATTTGGTGTAGCTGAGTTCCTTCAACTACATTGTGAAAACAACAATCGAACAATTTGGGACTAAGAAACGCCATTGTCTTCCTTTAGCATCTTACAGCCACTCAGCTGGTTAAAAAAATTACATTCTACAGAATCCGAAAGGAGATAAACGCGTTCGTAGGATACCGCGACTGTTCCTGTTCTGAGCTGGATGGCTGTAGGTTATATCGTTATCCTGTGTCAGGTCAGTTTTAGAATATTCCTCGCGTACATGCTGGGGTTTGCAAAGTGATATCTTTCCTTCAGATTTTCAGGCTAAATCAGCTTTTGTGTTTCTCATGTATACCCTGCGTTTCACATGCCTCGTCCACCTCTTGCTCCTGTTTATATCACTTAATAAAATTTTCAGCTGGTGCGGTGAGTATTGATTGAATACACGGTAAGGGTAAAAATGTGTACGGGACTAGAAATATTGCTTTAATTGGGAGCAGGAGAGTCTCGCTGGAACATATAGGATCCAAAGAACGTATCGTATGTCCAAACGGCGACCTTAGTATTATGTACGACATTCCACTTACTAGAAAATTCCACCTTCATAATTGCTTGCTTGACTGCCTTACATGAGAAAATGTCTTCTCTTAAATGACATGTGTGTAACATTCCGATTTGCGAAGAGAAACGTGTAATGGTCTGGCGGTGCGGTATTTCACAGATGGTCTGCAACTGCAAGATGGGGGTGCAGCAGAAGGTAGGCTTACATTGTAAAGGGGGATGTTCATTCCGGTTCCTCCTCACCTCACAACATACAAAGCACCTGACATCGTTCTTGCTGCCTCCTGCCTTTGTCACATTTACACCCGTTCCTAAGCTTAGTGAAATTATGGTTAATTTTGCACGCTTTTTTATTATGCGTGACGATGAGAGGTGCGAAGGTCTGAAATACAAGTGCCTTGCCAAGGGGTTGTCGTAAGACTGTTATGAAAGTACGTGACAGATACAGTTTCGCCATGAAGAAAGCTGATATGGGTCTACTGCAGCCACAACGTGCATATGCAATCGCTTGGAAGTATAAGAACTGACGCGATGGATTGTCTGTAAAAATTGACTATTGACGATTGAATTCTAATTTTTCGTTTTTGTAGAAATCACTAAAATCACTTAAGTGATAAACTGCCTAAGTCACTGTACTTCTACGAAGGAAGTCTCGAGAGCCATGAGAGAAACTGGATAGTACGGATATCAAATATTGGCTGACGGTGGTTGTTTTAAACCTCACAGCCAACCGCCGTCTTGTTTGGACACGTGTATTTTTGTAGTTCGACCGTTCTCCTTAATTTCCTTGCAGGCAATAAAATGAACGGATGACTACTGTGCACTAAAAATATCTTCCATATATTATAGCGATATTCCTGGAAGACGCGTTATGAGAAATTTTCTTTATCGTCCGGGGTCACTTTATATTTAATAAATGGGACATATGACGCGACGTGCAATAAATCGGCTGTCAGTGTGCAGAAAGCACGTTGATTTATCGCAGACTGGTGGAGCAGTGATTACCAAACCGAGGCGCCAATAATCTCTACGTGTTCAGGTTGACCAGAAACTATGACCTAAATTCATTTCCGTTATAACTATAGCATTATTTTTTTTTAATCTGAAATTCTTGCAAAGAAAGTAGATGGCACTGGTTAGGAGGCTTGGGTTATGCTTTTAACGTGATACGTGAAATTTGTCGATCGTGTTTAAATAAGAGAGTGTGGATTTCTGAATACGTTAGCAAAGTATTATTACGTTACCGCCTCCGTTTTTGTCCAATTTTTATAATAATAATAATAATAATAATAATAATAATACGGTGGCTGTATTGTTTACTCACTAGCGTAAACCTTCAGGTTTCATTAAATATATGATATTTTTCAATAAGCTGAGAAACTACCAGCTCCTCAAGTATGAAAGTGCTCGATAGTGCTAGTCATTACGTATTATACATCCATAATATAAAATAGTTGTTGTATTTTCTTCCTTCATTTTCGTTTTCATGGGTTCGACATTGATAACAGCATCACGACTGAACGATGACAAAATCAGAAAGTAAGTCCTGTTAAAACTACGTCTTGATTCAAATACTCGTTCTTAAAGCCAATTACACTGTAAATATTAAGTACGTGTTATTGGATGATGTCAGTACCACGATTGTATACCGTTGGTGATAAGTGAGTAAATGAGTGAGCATTGGCGGAATGTTGCTGATGTGGGAATACTGAAGTACTCGCAGAAATGCCCGTCAAGTGCCACTTTACCACAAGTCCCACACAAACTGGCATGATTTTCAGCTCGGGCTTCCGTGGCGAGAGGTTGGCGAATAACCAGGTGAACTAATGGCATGTCCGTCATTATGGTGACCCACATATCAGTGCTGCTTGTGATCACTTGACATCAGACAAAGGCGCTGCCTGGTTGGTGCAGCTCCAGTCGTTTCAACTCAGAATACAAAATGGTAACGTGAGCTGTTCTCAGTCACCGCGTCCAGGTCGCCACCGAGAATCACCCAGTATCCTTGATTTCTGAGGGCTAATTAAATGGTAAAAAGTTGGCCGGAGCGTGAAGATGACCACTTACATTCATGTTATACAGAGGTCTGGAATTAATTACATCTAACCTCACAATTTGTATACCTTCACTTCCACTGCCGTTTTAGTACTGTATCCAAATCTTCGGCATGTTGTGTCTGCATTAAATCTTATGTAATATGTTATTTCTGAAATAATGGTTAAGGCGTTTAGAAAGAAAGGAGGACCATCGGCTAACTAAGAAAATTACGGAGTGGAAACCCATAGTTTTAGACTGACAGGAAGACCCGAAATGAGGTGGGAAGGTGATGTAAAGCGTGAGCTAAAAACTCTTAAAATCTTTCACTGGAAAAAGCAAGCGAAATATAGGAATGGATGGAAACGGATCATTGAGGGGGGACCAAAATTCACAAGGAGCTGGAGCGTCGAAGAAGAACAAGTAGAAGAAGAGTAATTATATCTGGAATGTACCAACAAAATGCATATTTACACTAAAATACACGTATTATTAGCAACACTCTCCTACGTCTTTCGGCGCTTTTTGTGCCATCTTCAGGTATAACTTTACAAGTTCAAACCATTGCTACATTTGAATACGATAACGTTCTCCCTGATGATGGCGCAATAAGCGCCGAAACATTTAGGTGAGTATTGACATTAATACATGTATTTTATTGTAAATGTGCATTTTGTTGGTATATTAAAGACATAATTACTGTACGAAAAATGTACGGAATGGAAAGCTTGAATAAGTAGAAGAAGAACCTGTACTTTCAGCCCGATAAACTCAAGCAGTGATTACCGAAGCATATTCTGAGGATGGACATCGGGGGATTGACTTGGGAAGTAAAGATGGGATTTTATAGAATTTCAAGGTAATGTTGACATAATTTGAACACATACTTCAAAAGGAAGACCCATGGGACTACGTAAAATTATTTCTCGGTATTCAATACTAGTTTATACCTTGTGCAAATGTGTTTACATTTTGACTGATGTTTATGTCTCTAAGACTTAAAAATTCCTGTGCCAAGCCTGGGGAGTTTCTATGTTTGTTTGGTTTTTACTTCCCCTACTTCAGAGGCGAACCTTAACGAGAACATAATTGATATAATGGATGTTGGAATATTTATATTGGTGAGTTTATATGAAGTTGCTGGGAGAAAGGGATACAGAAAAGCTGCTAACGGAGGATTATGTTGTCGTGACTAATGATTAAGTGTTAACGGCAGGATCGAAAGATTCCTAAATGCATCCGGCTGTGTTTCGGAAGAAATCTTTCGCCGAGTCCCGAAACGTGTTTTCCTGACGGAGAAATTGCAGTCCTTTCCTTAATCCTAACATCCGCGGGACAAGGAAATGAAGGCTGAATACCGTTTTTTGCCCGTATAGAATGAAAACATATGTCTTCCCCCCTCGCCGCAAAGAAACTTTGTGTGCATTATGAGTTCGAACGTTCCAACTGGTAGGTAAAGTTTCACTGAGAGATTCTTATAAATATTAAATATATTGATAGTTGTTTGCTGTATTCAGAAAGTACTCGTTGAAGTTGGGCAACTGTGAAACAAATGTCGAAATCCAGCAGTACTGATCAAAGCAGGGGATAGAATAGCACGTTATGAAATCCATACACTTATTAATTCCATTTGCAATAAAGAAGAATTGCCTCATAGCTGGAAGGAATCAGTTGGTGTACTTATTTATAAAAAGAATGATAAAACATTTTGTGGTAATTATCGAGGTATATCGCTGCAATCAAGTACACATGAAATTGTATCGCCCCGTTCTATGCAGGTTACCTCTATTTGTAGAAGAATCTATTGGGCATCATTACTTTGGATTTGGACTGAACAGATAAATTACATATCATTTATTTCGCTGTCCCCATATACTTGTAAAAATGGGAATACAGTGTAGCAGTACATCAGATACTCGTATTTATAGACTTAAAGGAAGCCTACTATTCATTGAGGAGGCAGGATTTGTATAATATTCTCCTTGAGTTAGGTATGTCCGTGCCTCTAGCTAGGTTAATTAAAATTATATTATTTATTAAATTAAATTAATTTACATTTTATATAAGTATGATGATGGTTCTCTTTCGCCGAAACATGCAGCTTTCTGTTAACAGAATAACATTGTAAGTAAATAAAGTTGTATTTGGCTATAGTTTTATCAGTTGATCGTTAAAAACGCAACGGTATGAACTCTATTAAAATACGTGTTTCCTATGCTGATTTGTTCAAAAGTAGGAGATGTTATAACGTCATTGCTTTTAAATTTGTTTTAAAATACTTCATTGGGCAAATCCAAGAAAGGGTGGGGGGGGGGAGGGTGTTAAACTGAGTGGGATGTATCTTCCACTGGTTTATGCTGTTGCTGATGATGATTCTCTGGTCAGAACACAACAACCATGAAGGCAAATTCAAGAGGATTATTCTTCTGTAGCAAGGAAGTTTGTCTGGAATAAATACCGAGAAACATAAATATGTGTTTATTTTTCCGTTACAGAATGCAGAACAAAATCATAGCATACGTATACCCCATAACTTATTCAAAATGTGGTAAATTACAGATAAGCGTGGCTGACACTGAAAGAACAAAATTACGTGCGTGAGGAAAGTAACAGCAATTTGAACCTAGGGATCGCCTGCTACCACTCGGTAGAGAATCATTTATCTTCCCGTTTGCATATACGTATAGAAATATAAATTCGCCTTTGGCTTTGTTCTTTTGTGAAGTACGAAGTGAGAGTTTATATGCTATATTGTAGGCCCTACAGTCATTTATTCATCAAAGAGTTAAATTATCTCAAGTTGAGTCACTTGCACCTTTCATGTGGATGGATAATGCCCTTTCATTGTACATTTAAAAAACCATTTGTCTACGTGGATTTACTGGAGAGGTGGCACGTGGAAGGGTATTTTTATCCCCTGTTCGTAGGAAATAGTGCCGTGTTGCTGCCGTCGTTTCATTGCTGTTGACACATCCTTATCTGTTGTAACTTCGCTGATGTTGCCTCCAAGATAGAAAGTGATAAAGGCACATCTGGCAGACCAGACTCAACAGATAACAACATGTAGCAGTAGTATACAGGAAGAAGCTTCTTGCTTTCACGGACTGAGGAAACACCGAGACTGTATACGTACGTACAATGGCGATTCGTGCAATGCCGCTGTATATACACATCCAAAAATCAGTAAATCACTTCGTGTCGTGCAACTACACAGTATAATCCATTACGAAGGATCAGTAAGTCGCTTCTTTTCGTGCAATGATACTTCATAATTCATACGGAAAAACCATTAAATCAGTTAAATATCTCCTAAACTGACAATCTCGTGTAATGTTGGATGCTCAGTTAACCCACTTATAATTTTATTAACAACCCAACCATAACAAATGGGCAACCGATTCCGCGCTGATGATATTCAAGTGGCTTATTGCATTGTATGTTGTGCAAATTACACTAAAAACCATGCAAAACAATGACTGAACTGCACATATTGCAAAGCGCCGAGAGGTTTTAGCTGTGTGCAACAGCGAATCAGAATCTCAGTTCTTCATTTTCAAGAAATGCTAGAAGTATGTAACTGCAAATTATGCAATAGAACGGAGTTGAAACTTTTGATGGGTTGCAACATACGCGTGTCTACATTTAATTCTGTATGTGATGTAAGTGAGCTGTGTGTAGTGAGGTGGGATAGCGGAAGACTTCCTGTGGACGTACGACGGTTCGTAGATAGTTTCTGAGAGTGACATTAGGGTTACAAAACATTTCAGTTAACACATATGCAAACCACGGACGTTATTCAGACTGTGGTTTTCTGTGTTGTGACTCCGTACAGTTTTGGCGTGTATAATAGAATTAAACCCCGAAGTGGAGGTGGCATGTTTCTCCGAAATGCTGTTTACGAGATTTGAAACTATACGGTGCCCCAGAAAACCTTAGCCTGAGTTTATAAATACCAGTCAAGGATGCATCCATAAATATGAAAACCTAAGAAATGAAACTATACAGTTGCAATGCCAACACTTATTTCTCAGTTCTCTGTGGTGGCGCAGTTGGCTGAGACACTGCGCTACAAGCCGGAATGTCGCGGTTTAGATTCCCGAAGGGGTATAGGGATTTTTCATTGACTTATTCCTTCCGGCTGAAGTACGGCCCAGGGCTATCTCCTAGGAGGTAAAGGCGCCAGTGCTTAGGGCTGACAACCTTATCACCTCGAGTCGACTGTCTACAAATTATGAGAGCCTTAATCTCTTGGCGCCCCACGGACCTGTCCAGGCCTGTAATGGGACAGTTTTTGTCATTTTTACCCGCTGAATAGGAGCTGGTCTGGACTTTTTGGAGAAGATAAATTTCTGCTTTCTCTACCGGGATTCGAAGGCCGGACTGTCCAGCCCGTAGTCTAGTCGCTGTACCGACCGTGCTACTCCTGCTGTAAAAGAAATGGAGTGGAAACGAAAAAATCAAAGTAAGAAGCTGCTCAATTCAAAGCAAAGTCGGATGTCTCCAACAGTAAACATATTAATTTCTGTGTATTTATTTATAACATACGAACAAGCATTCAAAAGCTCATGTTACATGCCGTCGCAGGATGGATGATCGATGCTTAATAAACGGATAAGCATATGCTTTAGAAGTTAGAAAGAGGGGGAAGATTAGTTTCATCCAATCCTTATTATACATACACCGCCTTCTCCAACTGTCACCCTAGTGTTTTATTTGTCCCTCTACAACTCAGTAGCCAAAAGGAAACTATTCCTAGGTACAGAAAATAATGGGGGGCATTTGCCCCCCATTGCCCCACCCCAAGTTACGCGTATGTGGATAAAGATATGGAGAGAAGCGGTCTTGTTCTTATTTGAGCACCAGGCAACTTGTAGGGTCAGAGGTAGTCGTTCATATGTAATATTTTAGTAACGTTGGTTTCCAAGCCGGGCTTTGAAGCCAGATCTCCCTGAAAGGAATTGCAAGTGTATATTTCATGATTGCAACGTTAGATAAAGACAAAAGGCTGATGCCGGAATATTTTAATAAAATCTTAAAAGTGAGTACTTAGTAGAGCACGTTTGAAACTACTTCAACCCCTCCTCTTCCCCCCGAGTCAAAGAACCGTTGCTTTGAACTACTAAGCAGGTAGCTCTTTCACTCTTTACTTCTGAGAATCATTGCTATGCATCTTCCCTACTCTTAGTTCTTCCTTGCCTCAATATCAGAACCAGTGGCCTGAATATACTGACTTCGTACCTTATTCTACGTCATCCGTTTGAGAACCAGTGCTGTGTATTGCAACAGTTGAATTTACCGTATTATTTTAGAGGAGGATAAAATGAAATTAACGTTGCATACATATATGATGATTATAATGACGACAATACTACTACTACTACTACTACTACTACTACTAACAATTTAGTATTCGAGAGGTCTTAAAATACCAATGTCAATGCTTGTTCGTAAAGTGTGTAATATTAAAGCACCCGACTAATACTGTGTAATGACGGTAATTACATGTTATAATAATAATAATAATAATAATAATAATAATAATGAACATAGAGCTTCATTGTGTATCTGTACGGAAAAAAAGTTGCATATCATGACAATGTGTGGGAAACAAAAGAATACTGGTTTGTATTCTGGTATTGTGCCGACTGAACTAGTTCAGAAAGTGGCCAGTGGTGGTTTCTCGTGATCGTGGCAATGAATCATTGGTTTCCATAAAAGGCAGAGAGTTACTTGACCAGGTAAACAAGTCGGCTATCAGCATCTCATAGCATTTTGTCCTTGGAGTTAGTTTATGGTAACAAAAAAATGTGTTTTGCCGCACTGTCTATTATGCAAGAAGAGGAAAGAGGAGTTGCGTTAGAAAACGTATTTTGTATGTGATTTTTACATCTTCAGAATCCTGGAATGTATGAACGGTTGTAACATTGACATGTTTCAGTAATGCAGATACACAATAATTTCAGTGACATTTACATATATATTTAGAGAATACGCACACAGAATCACAATAATTTCATTCACATATATTAGTAAAATTTTCTTAGAGAAGCTATCCAGTGATTCAGGTGACAGTTGCACGTCACGCGTAATTTGAAGCTTGTCTTCAAAATATTTATGTGAAGTGTGCTGAACTGGTTTATGAGGGGCCGGGGGGTTCTGCACGAATCAACCAAAATTTCTGCAAACATTTTTTTCACCTTATTGCGCAGTGAATGGTTTTATGTATTCTTTTAATAGTCCACGTCTGTCAGCGACAGGCTTTATCTCAGCAAATTGCTGCATGCCTTTCTCATTCTGGTTTATTTCTCGTTATGAATCCAAAAAGCGTAACATTCCGAGGATGAAGAAGAAGTGAAAATAATGCACTTTTCGTCATTTATCATGACAGCAAAAACCGATAACGGGTGTAATAAATAGTCCAGTAGACAGACAACTAAACATTTCTGTTGTCATTTGCTCTACGACGGTAAACTTTTTCAGGCTACATTTGACGTTAAATTGCGCCTTGGTTAAATAACAATACCAATCGTATTACCAGATGGGTGTGTATTGCAATGACGAGTCTATACAGATTCAGTTGCATTAGCAAAACGAATAAGCGATGAAAAAATGAGTGACAATGTAGGAAATGTTAGCAGGCACGAAACTTCTGGCGTGTTCGCTTTTTTTTTTTTTCACTGTCCTTAGATTTTAAATTCGTGAATAATTCAAAGAAAGGGAATGAAAATGTAGATATGTTGATTGTGGTTTTACATGTTTCGCCCAGCTCACAATATAAAATCTCCATACATTAAAAGTAGAATTACAATCGATGATAATCGTTGTCACAATAATAAAGATCGAGATGTCGTAAAAGGAGGGTTATATAACCGATTACAATTGATGTCTCGGAAACTACGAGGCTTTTATCATTCTCCAATACTACGTTTCAAGTATCTACTGTTTCTGCGACCTCAGCGCTTACCGTACAGAGAAAACACACGGTTATAAAAGACCAGTCACGGCGAGGTACAGTACCACAGACATGCACATCTTAATTTGAAGGTTATGTTTTTAATCAGGTTAAAATTGAAATATGCTGAAAAATGTTTATAAAAATTCCAAAATATGAATTTCACGAAAATCTGTCAGGTGGTATTCGCGCTGTCGCATGCACACGGACAGACGGAGGAATGTAGAGAAGCGACAAGACTGATAGTCGCTTTTCGCAATTGCTTCGCTAACACGCTTAAAAGAAAACAAAATCATGAAGAATAATCCGCACTATAATGCAGCCATCGATATCGTATTGACTGGTTGGTACTCGGACCTAAATCGCTAAAATAAATCTGCATAAACTTGTTAGAAATTGCAATAACAGGGTACGTCATCTATAATTTATACTCCCCACTTCGTCTGTTTCTTGTTTAGTGTAAACTATAGTTACGGAATTATTTCGGTGTGTCCGTCCATCTGTCACACGAATATTGTTTGACCATGGAATTTTGTCTGTCCTGCTTGTTGGGTACATCAAGCCACTAGAGTTTACCCCACTTCCGTGCAACTTCATTTCTACTTCTAACAATGGCAGACATGCGGAAGTTTGACATCGGGGGCAACGTCTGAACCAACACTGGTGTAAGATTCTCAAATATTATGTAGTAGAGAAGTATCTTCGAAAAATGGGGAAGTTATTTTGAAGTCATTTTTTACAGCGATAAACAGTAACTTCCTGGCAGCGCGAAATCTGTTTAGCTTTCCACTTAATGACTACCACGTGTGTTTTTATATCGGACACATTATACATGCGGCTGGAAATTATGCTAGTGGAAATTAAGCATAGAAACTTGTCACTAAATTTCATGTGTAATTTAGAGATCCAAAAAGCTGCACCACATAAACTGAAGTGTGTAAAGAAAGGCTGTCGTGAGTTCTCACCAGAAATTCTTATTGTAAATTCCATGAGATTTGTAGCTTAACCATGTGTTTCTGTTCCTTATTGTCGAGATCTCTGTACATTATCTTTCTGTCCTCGAACCCTGTATTAGCAATCAGTCTCTGAATCTGTGCATACTTTTTAAGGGTGCGCCACTTAATGAGCAAGATCAATCGGATCCATTCACGGCCCGCTCTGATTATCATCTTCCCATCTACGTCTTCGTTTCCTTAATGCCCTCTTCCATTCACATTTTTGAGTAAAAATTTGTAAGAAGCTTCCACTGCTTGCTGTATGTCCCGCCCATCTCGTTCTCGTTGACCTGACTACCCTAATACTGTTTGGTAAACAGTGCAAATTATGAAGCTCCTCATTGCACATTTTCGCCATCACCATACCTCTTGGTCGCCGTTACGTCCAAATAGTCTTCTCAACACACTGTTCTCTGACACTGCAATCTATGTTTTTAACTTAACATAAGAGACCGTATTTCACATCCGTATAAATTTACGGACTGATCGACTAATAATATTCAGTAGAGATTTCAGGCTTCCGCCGCGGTGTAGACGAGTTATTCGCTCTTCTGGGTTGTTACGCACCGTATATTGATAGTTTGTCGACCTTTAGGAACAACCTACCAGCCCTATCTTCAAAAGCCAAGATGGGACCGATAGGTTATACCGAAACGTCGGTAAACAACCACCATATACATTACGTAGCAGACGTAAGGGTGAGGCGGTCCATATTCACTCGATTAAAACATGGAACATTCGAAATTTTGAATTTTAAATATGCGTTGGAAAGTCGAAGTTTGTCCAATGAACTGTCATAGTTGAACGGTAAAAATTTATTGTGGTTCCGCTTACTTCAACTATCCTGCTTCTGCCACAAGTCGGGCTGTTGAGACTAAGGAAGGCAAACAGGTAGTGGGTACGTTAATCGCAACAGTTCAAGGACATGTAGCAGGTCACCCCACCACGTGTGCACTTCCATGGACCAATGAACCTTCAGGCAAGAAACCAGACTGTCAGTAAGGGAATCTACCTAAACTGTCGTGCATTTCTGTGTGACAGGGGTTGGAAACAATTATTCAAGCAGCGGAAATTATTTACTTGTTTCAAATCCCATTGCTTCCTCCTATACAAAAGCCTCAGGATGTTTTCATATGTAACGTTCTCTTAATTTCTTTGTTAATGTCAAAAAAGGAGGAAGAATATTAATAAATGTCAGCACAACATTCATCGCACTTTCTAATTAGAAAATGTAAAACACATTTGATTGAAGTCAGGAAATGCTTGCTATCATTCGGTGCAGAATCTTTTGTCTTCTAAGTTGCTATTCAAAAATTTAAAGATCAAGATATATAGAACTGTAATTTTGCCTGTTGTTTTGTATGGGTGTGAAACTTGGTCGTTGACACTGCGGGAGGAAAGGAAGCTGAGGGTGTTTGAGAACAGGGTGTT
>Ga0123357_10007399_pt1 | contig 13566 bp, 11 predicted proteins | sample TergutEmb28metaG_FD_89873 | JGI IMG/M metagenome (GOLD analysis project Ga0123357, IMG submission 89873) | Embiratermes neotenicus P4 segment gut microbial communities from Petit-Saut dam, French Guiana - Emb289 P4 | ecosystem: Host-associated > Arthropoda: Insects > Digestive system > Gut ... | reverse complement strand
GCGTTCAGTGCCTTGATGTCGACGGCCTCACGTGTGTCTTCGGCCTCCACATAGCTGGACACCGACAGGTTGTAGCCGTTGGCCCCAAGCGCGTCGTTGGTCACCAGCGACGCGAAATGCTTCTCGTCCACCCGCGCCTCATAGGCGGAAAGCACCTTGTCGATGTTCTCGTCCGTCAGCTTGTTCTTGTTGCCGACGCGGGTGAACAGCGCCGAGGCATCGATGAACAGCACCGACGCGTCCGGCTTCGACTTGCGCAACACCAGGACGCAGGTGGCGATCGTCGTACCGAAAAACAGGTCCGGCGGCAATTGGATGACCGCCTGCACGAAGTTGTTGTCAACCAGGTACTTGCGAATCTTCTGCTCGGCGCCACCCCGGTACATGACGCCGGGGAACGAGACGATGGCGGCCGTGCCGTCCACCGACAACCAGTTCAGCGCATGCATGACGAAAGCCAGATCGGCCTTCGACTTCGGCGCCAGCACGCCCGCCGGTGAGAAGCGCTCGTCGTCTATCAGCAGCGGGTCGTCACTTCCGGCCCAGTGGATGCTGTACGGCGGGTTCGAGACGATGGCCTCGAATGGCTCGTCGTCCCAGTGCTGCGGGTCGGTCAGCGTGTCCCCCAGCGCGATGTCGAACAACTCGTAGTTGATGTCGTGCAAAAACATGTTGATGCGGCACAGGTTGTACGTCGTCAGGTTGATCTCTTGCCCGAAGAACCCCTGACGCACATTGTCGCGGCCCAGCAGCTTGGCGAACTTCAGCAGCAGCGAGCCCGAGCCGCAGGCCGGGTCGTACACCTTGTTGACGCTCGTCCTGCCCAGCACCGTGACGCGCGCCAGCAGCTCGGAAACCTCCTGAGGTGTGAAGAACTCACCACCGGACTTGCCAGCCGACGAGGCGTACATCGTCATCAGATACTCGTAGGCGTCACCGAAGGCGTCGATCGTGTTCTCCTGGAAACCCTGCCCCAGGTCAAGGTCGCCAATGGCGTCAAGCAGGCCTGCCAGCTTCTCGTTGCGCTTCGCCACGGTGTTGCCCAGCTTCGACGAGTTGACATCCAGGTCGTCAAACAGGCCCTTCAGATCGTCCTCCGACTCGGTGCCCCGAGCCGACGCCTCAATGCTGTTGAAGACGGCCTCCAACGTTTCGTTCAGGTTGACGTCCTGACGGGCATTGGCCCGCACATTGACGAACAACTGCGACGGCAAAATGAAGAAACCCCGCTCACGGACAGTCTCGGCCCGGCCGCGTTCGGCCTCGGCGTCGCTGAACTGGGAATAGTCGAAAGCCAGGTCGCCCGCCTTGCCCACCTCATTGTTCAGATAGGCTGCCAGGTTCTCGGAGATGAACCGGTAGAACAGCATTCCCAGCACGTATGACTTGAAATCCCAGCCGTCAACACTGCCCCGCAGGTCGTTGGCGATACGCCAGATCGTGCGGTGAAGCTCGGCGCGCTGCGTCTCCTTTTGCCGGTTGCCATCAATTGCCACCCATGTAATGCTACCGGTTGGCGTGGACTAGCCTTAAGGTCATGGCGAAAAGCAAACGCATCGGGATTTTGACGGCAGGCGGCGACGCGCCGGGTCTAAACGCGGTGATCCGCGGCTTCGGCAAGACGTCCATGGGCCACTACGGCTGGGAGATCATCGGCTTCCGTGACGGCATCCAGGGCCTGGTCGAAAACCGGAGCATCGCGCTCGACCGCGCGGCACTGTCGGGCATCCTTACCGTCGGCGGCACGATACTTGGCACCAGCCGCGACAAGGTGCAAAAGTACATGGTCGACGGTGAGCCCCGCGACATGACTTCCACCGTCATCCAGAACTACCAGAAGAACGACCTGGACGCCCTAGTGATGCTGGGTGGCGGCGGCACCGCCAAGAACGCCAAGCGGCTCGCCGACGCCGGCCTCAACGTCCTGGTGCTGCCCAAAACGATTGACAACGACGTCGCCGGCACGGACGTCTCGTTCGGGTTCGCCACGGCCATGGAGATCGCCACGGACGCCATCGACCGCCTCCACTCCACCGCACACAGCCACCATCGCATCATTTTGGCGGAACTGATGGGCCACAAGGCCGGATGGTTGACGCTGGGCGCCGGAATCGCCGGCGGGGCCGACATCATCTTGATACCGGAGATACCCTACGACGTCAGCTCCATCGTTGAGGCCATCAAAGGCCGCAGTGCCCGCGGCAGCACGTTCAGCGTCGTCGCGGTGGCCGAGGGTGCCCGTGACGTGTCCGACTCAGCCGATCTGGAGGCCGCCAGCCTGCTGGTCAACTCGGCGCGCTCACCGGAGGAACGCCGCGCCGCCAAAGCCCACCTCGCCAACGTCACTGATTCCCAGCGCGAGCACACCTTCAAGCTGGCCCGCGAACTCGAAGCCGCCACCGGCCTGGAATCGCGCGTTACGATACTCGGCTATGTTCAGCGCGGCGGAACCCCCTGCGCCGCCGACCGTCTGCTGGCGACGCGCCTAGGCGCCGCAGCCGCCGACATGGTGGCGGACGGCCAATTCGGCTACCTCGTGGCTGCCCGAGGCGATAGCACAGAGCCCGTCCCGCTGGAAGACGTCGCGGGAAAGACCAAGCTGGTTCCACCCGACCACGAATGGGTAGCGACCGCGCGAAAGGTCGGCACGGAGCTGGGCAACTAGCGCGCTAGAGATCGATGGCATGCCCGACGATGCCCTCGGCCGCCCCCTTGACAACCTCCGACAATGTCGGGTGAGCATGGACGGTGACGCCAACCTCTTCGGCCGTCAAGTCCCACGTCTTGGCCAACACCAATTCCGGCAGTAGCTCTGTGGCGTCCGCACCGATCAGATGCGCGCCGAGTATCTCGTGATGCGTCGCGTCGGCCACAAGCAGCGCAAAACCGCCCGGCTCCCCCAGGCCCTGTGCCTTGCCGTTCGCTGCGAACGGGAACCGCGACACCTTGACGTCATACCCCGCGTCCCTTGCCTGCGCCACCGTCAAACCGAGCGAGCCGATCGGCGGGTCGGTGTACGTGGCGCGGGGAATCGAATCGTAGTCAATCGGCTCGGGCTGCAACCCGGCAATCACCTCTGCGGCTATCACCCCTTGGCGCTGTGCGACGTGTGCCAACATCAGCTTGCCCGTCACGTCGCCGATGGCGAAGATACTCGGCACGCTGGTGCGCATCAGGTCGTCGGTCGCGATGAACCCGCCGTCATTCAAAGTCACACCCGTGGCATCCAACCCGAACCCGCCAGTGTTTGGCGCAAAGCCGAGAGCCAGCAGCAGTGCATCGGCACGCAGCTTGCCCGGTTCACCGCCAGACGCCGGCTCTGTTGTGACGGTCACCTTGCGGTTGGCACGCACATTCGTGACGGCCGTCCCGGTGTGTATCTTGATTCCGCGCTGCGTCAGTGCCCTGGTCAACTCCTTGCTGATGGTTTCGTCCTCGTTGGGCACAATCCGGTCGAGGAACTCGACGATCGTCACGTCCACCCCGAAGCTGGCCGCGATTGACGCGAACTCCACCCCGACCGCCCCCGAACCGGCGATGATAAGGGATTTCGGCAGGCTTTCGGCCATGATCATTTGCTCATAGGTCATGACTGGCCCACCAACCGAGACGCCGGGAAGAAGCTTGGGGTGCGCACCGGTGGCCACTATCGCATGCTGGAAGGTCCACTCGCTGACCGCCCCGTCAGCCTGCGCGACCGACAGCGAGTTCGGCCCTGTGAAAGTGGCCCACCCGTCAATGGCCTCGATGCGGTTCTTCTTCATCAGGTGACGCACGCCCTTGGCCATGCGGTCGGCCACATCACGGCTGCGCCGCCAGCCAACTGTGTAGTCGACGGTGACGTCACCTTTCAGGCCAAAATCAGTGCCATGCTTGGTGACGAGTTCAGCCACCTCGGCGTTGCGAACCAGCGCCTTGGCCGGAATGCATCCCGCATTCAGGCACACCCCGCCCCACCAACGTCCCTCGACGATGGCAACCTTGAGACCCAACTGCGCGGCTCGCACCGCCGCCACATAGCCGCCTGGGCCCGAGCCCACGATAATGACGTCAACCTGGTGTGGGGTGATTTCGCTCATGACACTAGATTAACGCCCCGCCAGTCTGAGAATTCGCGAAGACTCGCGTAAGGCTATCTCACAGATGAGATATTGGGCCCTGTTCTCAGGTACCATATCCGGGTGAGCACCCCAACTTCGCCCGCCAGTGTCGGGCGCCTTATTCGAGACGCCCGTAAGCAGCGAGGCCTGACGCAGGCCGAATTGGCCAGCCTGTTGAACACCAGCCAAGGTGCAATCGGGCGCATCGAGCTTGGCAACCAGAACCTGTCACTGGACACGATCAACCGCATCGCGGAGGCGCTGGAAAGCCCCCTGATCGTGCCGTCGACGGAGCGCGGCGCGCTCAACTTCCGCATCCAGGGCCAGACCCAGTTGGCCGGGTCGATCGAGACCCGCTCCAGCAAGAACGCCGCCGTCGGCCTGCTGTGCGCAACGCTTCTCAACCGGGGACGCACAATCCTGCGTGGCATCGCCCACATCGAGGAAGTAGCCCGGCTTTCCGAGGTGCTGACAAGCATCGGCGTGAAGCTGGAATGGTCGCCCGAGGGCCGCGACCTGACCATCGAACGTCCCGCCGAGTTGAACCTTGAAGGTCTGGACGGCGACGCCGCCCGCCGCACCCGCAGCGTCTTGATGTTCCTCGGCCCGCTGAGCCACGAATACGACCATTTCCTTCTGCCCTATGCCGGCGGCTGTGCCCTCGGCGCCAGAACCATCGAGCCACACCTTCAGGCGCTGCGACACTTCGGGGTCGAGGTGAAAGCCACCGAAGGCTCGTACCACTGCACGGTCGACCGCGACATTCCCACGACGCGTCACATCGTTTTGACCGAGCGCGGCGACACCGTCACCGAAAACGCCATCATGGCAGCAGCCCTGGCCCCGGGAACCACCGTCATTCGCAACGCCAGCCCGAACTACATGGTGCAGGACGTTTGCTTCTTCCTGCAGCAATGCGGGGTCGAGATCGACGGCATCGGCACGACCACGTTGACGATCCACGGTGTGGAATCAATCGACAAGGAGATCTGCTACTGCATCTCTGAGGACCCGATCGAGTCGATGAGCCTCATCACCGCGGCCATCGTCACCGGCTCGGAGCTGACCATCACACGTTGCCCCGTCGAGTTTCTCGAAATCGAGTTTTCCGTGCTCGGCGAATCGATGGGGCTAAGCTTCGACCAGACCGACGAGTACACCTCGCACAACGGGCGCACCCGCCTGGTGGACGTCACGATCCACCCGTCCTCGATGCATGCCCCGCAGGACAAAATTCACCCCATGCCATTCCCGGGCCTCAACATCGACAACCTGCCGCTGTTCGCCCTGATCGCCGCCTGCGCCAACGGGCAGACCATGATCCACGACTGGGTCTACGAAACCCGCACCGTGCATCTGCTGTCGCTGGCCCAACTGGGCGCCAACGTGCAACTACTCGACCCGCACCGCCTGGTCGTCAACGGCCCAACCACCTGGCACGGCCGGGAAATGGTTTCACCGCCCGCCCTGCGCCCGGCCGTCTGCCTGCTGCTGGCAATGATGGCCGCCGACACACCGTCGGTCCTGCGTGATGTTTATATGATCAACCGCGGCTACGAAGACCTGCCCCGGCGTCTCAACGCCCTGGGTGCCAACATCGAACCGTTCCGCGACTAGACGGCCACGGCCTCGAACGTCTGCCGGGGCGCAATGATGTCGTCCTGTGCCTGCACAAGAGCCAGCTCGTAGCGTCCCAACTGATTGGTGACGTCAAGCACCGAATAGACAACGGACGCCGTCGCCGACAGCACCTCGCCGAGGGTTTCGCCGCGCAGCCAATGCGCCAAAAAGACGGCCGTGGTCAGGTCGCCCGTGCCGGTGAAGGCCCGATCAATCAGCGGCGTGTCGACAACAAAGCAGCCCGAATCGTCCAGCGCCAGCATGCGGACCGTGTTCGGTGCCTGGTCGGGCACGGTGACCGACGTGACGAGAACAACCTTGGGACCCATCGCCCGAAGCTCCTGGGCAGCGGCGATCGCCTCGTCCAGCGACGACAACGCCCCGACGCCCGGCTCACGTCCCGTCAAGAACTCAAGCTCGAACAGGTTAGGCGTCATGATGGTGGCACGCGGCACCTGATGGTCACGCATGAACTCGGGAATGCCCTTGTCAACATAGAAACCACGGCCCACATCGCCCATCACGGGGTCGGCGCAATAGATCGCCTGCGGGTTGCGGCTGCGCGTCAAATCGACGGCATCGAGCACCACCTGGCCGATGTCTGCAGCACCCAGATAGCCCGAAAGCACAGCGTCGGTGTCGGCAAGGACGCCGCGATCGTCGATTCCCTGAACAACTTGCCATACATCGGCGGCCGGAATATGCGGCCCGCGCCATGCCCCGTAGCCGGTGTGGTTGGAGAAGTTGACGGTCAACACAGGCCAGGCGTCAACGCCGAGACGACGAAGCGGGAAGATGGCCGCGGAGTTCCCGGCGAAGCCGTAGGCGACCGCCGATTGGATAGAAAGGATTTGAGTCACAACGTTATATTGTGCCACCAGAGGCCCGCCGCGCCCTGTTCATCTGGTGTGAATGGCCGTCCTGCGGTAGAATCACCTGGCACCGCTTTGCGCGGCAGGCAAAAATGAAGGAGGCCAGCAGTGGCAGATCGAGCCCTACGCGGTATGGGTTTGGGGGCCAAGAGCTTCGAGGACGAGGAGGGCATTGAGTTTGCCCCCCGCCAGTCGCTCGGCTTTGACTGCCCGCAAGGCCATCACTTTGAGCTGATGTTCAGCGTCGAGGCCGAGCTGCCGACCGAGTGGGATTGCCCCCGTTGCGGCCAGGTTGCGTTGCGCTCTGACGGTGTCAGGGCAGACGACCGGGACGGTAAACCCGCCCGCACCCACTGGGACATGCTCCGGGAGCGTCGCAGCATCCCCGACCTGGAGGATCTGCTGAAGGAACGCCTCGAGATCGTCCGCAACACAGTTCACTACTGAGTTGAAGGCTCCTCGCCGGGCTCTTCGGCCGCCGGCTTTGCCTTCATGATCAAAGGCTTCACCTTGTCGAACAGCATTCCGTGGAAAATGGCAACCTGTTCACCGCGTCGCTTGGCGCCCCAGACGGCAGTCTTGATCAGGGCTTCCTGAATGATCGAACCGCTCATTTTTGACACGCCGCTGGCCCGCTCCTGGAACTCGATGGGTACCTCGGCCACCACACCGCCCGCTTCCAGCACCCGACGAGTCATGTCGATCTGGAAGGCGTAACCCTTGGCCTTGACCGAGTCCAAATCGATCTTCCGCAAAATGTCGGCGCGGAAAAGGTTGTAGCCGCCGGTCGAATCATGGACGGGCAAGTCCATCACCGCCTGCACCCAGATGTTGGCGCCTCGGCTCAGCAATTCGCGCTTCTTGTCCCAGTTGACGACCTTGCCGCCCTTCATCCACCGGGAACCCTTCACCATATCCGCCTGCTCCAACGCCTTCAGCAGGGCCGGCATCTGCTCGGGTTGATGCGAGCCGTCAGCGTCCATCTCGACCAGCACGTCGTAACCGCGTTCCAACCCCCAACCGAAGCCGGCCAGGTAGGCCGCACCAAGGCCCTCCTTGGCTTCGCGGTGCAGCACATAGACTGCCGTGTCCTTGGCCGCCATCTTGTCGGCGATGGCCCCCGTACCGTCAGGAGAGTTGTCGTCCGCGATCAGTACCTGGGCCTGCGGCACCGCGGCGCGCAGACGGGCGACGATTGCCTCAATGTTGTCGGCCTCGTCGTAGGTCGGGATGATGACGAGTATCTTTCCCAGGTCACTCATGACTGATCTCCTTGGTTTGGTTGGTTCAACTCTACCGTTTCGGGGTGGACGTGACGCTTCCGGACGGCGGCAACGGCCCCGGCCAGTACCATCAGCGCGGCCAACCCGGCGATGCCGTCCTCAAGCCCTTGCCCGATCAGCACACCGGGCGTCACCCCTGATCCAAGCTCGACATCGTAAAGGCGAAACGCCGGTTGGCCTTCCGTCGTCACGTCTAGGACGTGCCCGTGGGCGTCGATCAACCCGGAGAGTGATTGCGTCGTGGCAACGACGATCTCACGCCGCATCTCCATTGCCCGCACGCGCGTCATGGCGAACTGCTGGGCCGGCTGGGTGGTGCCCGACATCGACTCGTTGGACGACTGGACGGTGATCAACTGGGCACCGTTGTCAACCGTGCTGTAGACGGTGGAATCGTAGGCCAGCTCATAGCAGATGACGTTTCCAACCGTCAGCGGGGTTCCGTCATCCAGGTCGACATGCATCACGCGAGGCCCTGTGCCCGGCACCGATTGCAGGCCGACCTCGCGGGTCATCGGCACGAACTTGGTGAAGAATCCGTAAAGCGGCACGAACTCTCCGAAAGGCGCCAGATTGTGCTTGTCGAGACGGGCCACCGGGCCCACTTCCGGTTGCCACCACAGCGCGGTGGTCTGACGCTCATTGGGTCCCGGCCCCATCGAGATGACGCCCACCAGCATCGGCACGCCGGCCAAGTTGCTGGCCTGCGATATCAGGGCATTGGTGATGGCATCCTGGGACGGGTCCATGTCAGAGGCATTCTCGGGCCACAAGAGCATGTCGGGGGCGGCATCGCCGTCGGCGCGCCAAGTGGCCAGACCCGATATCGTCTCGCCCAGGTGCATGGCCGTGACCGTGCGGGCGGCACCGATCGACAGCGGCCCGGCGCTGATGTCCGTATTTCCCTGCACCACACCCACCCGAACAGTGCCCATGGACGCTGGAAGCGGCCACAGGCGAAGCAGACCACCAGCGACCATCAAAACAGTGATCACCACCGCTGACACTAGCCGTCGGCGCCTCGTCGGGCCCACCACGAGGGACGCCAACAGCGCCCCCGTCAGTGCCACAAGAAAACTCACGCCGGCGGCACCGATGACGGGCAGCCACCCGCCAAGTGGCTGATCCGGCACCGTGTAGGCGAACCGCGACCAGCAGAACCCCCCGAAAGGCAGGCGCGCCGCACACCACTCGCCAGACGTCCAGGCAATCGCAGCCACCAGCGGCCAAAGGTGCGTCAGCCGAGGCAGCCGCGTCAGAATCCAGGCCGTCACCCAACCGGAAAGCCCGCCCCACAGGGCAAGGAACGCCACCAGAGCCAGAGCCAGGTACCACCCCATGTTGCCGACCCACCACACCGTGATGCCGAAGTACCCCAGGCCAAAAAGGTACCCCAACGCCAGACCGCGCCGCGGCCCGACATCGCGCAGCAGCAGGGTTAAGCCGCCGAAACCGATGAGTGTTGCCCACCACCAACCGACTGGGGCAAAGCCGAGCCCGGTCAAAGCGCCCAGCGCCAAGGCCAACGGCAAAGCGGCAACGAGGCGCATCTCACGACCCGCGGCTCGACGCCAGCACGTAAATGGCCGAAGATGCCCGCAAGTTTGCCCCAGCGCCGACGCTGCGCCCGGACGGACTGAGCGCATAGCGCTTTTCGGTCACCAGACCGAGCGAATCGAACAGCGCCTCCAAGCTGGCGAGCGTCGCGTAGTGCAGGTTCGGTGTGTCGTACCACCGATACGGCAGGTCGGACGATCGTGGCATGTCGCCTGACATCAGACGCAGGCGGTGCGGCCAGTAGGCGAAGTTGGGCATCGACACGATCAGATGGTCGCCGATGCGGCTCATCTGGCGCAGCACCTCGGCCGGCTGCATGACGGCCTGCAACGTCCTCGACAGAATCACGACATCGAAAGACCCATCGGCGAACTCGTCCAACTGGGTGTCCAGATCGAGCCCCAACACCGGCACGCCGGCCCTGATCGCCTCGACCATGGCGGCGCCGTCACGCTCCACCCCGGTGACCACGCAGCCCTGGCGCGCCAGATGGCGCAGCAATTCACCTTCGCCGCAGCCAAGATCCAACACCCGGGAACCTCGCGGCACCTGGCTGGCAATGCGTCGCAGATCTGGGCGCAGGGCCCGCCCAGTGGAAACCTCCGCCTCGACAAAAGCCCTGATCGTGTCCAGGTAGTCCGGCACATCCAGCAGGAACGAATCGTGGCCCCAAGGCGAATGGATCTGCCGGAAACTGACACCAGCCCCGCGCGCCGCCAACTGCTTGACTATGCGCAACGAGTGCTCGGTGGCGAAGCGCCAATCCGAATCGAAGCTCACCACCAAAATCTTTGGCCCCTGCGGGCTGATCTGGGGCGGGGTGGCGTCCCCGAACGGGTCAAAATAATCCATCACCCGGCTCAAGTACAGGTACGTCAGGGCATCGAAGCGTGACACGAAGGTCTCGCCCTGATGCCTCAGGTACGATTCGACGGCGAAGTCCACGCCAAAGCCCGGGTCCGAGGTGGCACCCTGCGGTGCCCGTCCAAACTTTTCGGTGAACGCGTCCTCGGAAAGATACGTGATGTGGGCCATCATTCGCGCCACGGCCAGCCCGATGTCCGGGTTCTTCCCCTGCTCGGCGAACCGCCCGCCGAGGAAGTTTTCGTCCAACATGATGGCCTCGCGGGCCACCGCCGAAAAGGCAATGTTCTGCGCCGTCAACCCAGCGGAGGCAGCGATGACAATCGCCTGGTCAAGCTGGTCCGGGAAGTCAAGCGCCCACTGCAGCACCTGCATGCCGCCCAGCGAACCACCCACGGCGGCGTGCAGACGCGAGATGCCCAGGTGCTCAAGCAGGGCCCGGTGGACGGTGACGAAGTCGCGCACCTGCAGCAGCGGGAAGTCCAGGCCGTAGACGTGCCCAGTGGCCGGGTTCACGGAACTGGGCCCGGTGGTGCCCTGGCAGCCGCCCAGCAGGTTCGGCGAGATAACAAACCACCGGTTGGTGTCGATGGCCTTGCCGGGCCCGATCAGGGTGCTCCACCAGCCTGGGCGTTTGTCGCCATCATGCCAACCGGCGGCATGCGCGTCACCCGTCAGAGCATGGCAGACGATCACGGCGTTGTCTTTCGCCGCATTCAACTCACCATAGGTTTCGTACGCGACGGTGACGGACGTCAACTCCGCGCCCCCGGCCATCCTTAGGGGACGATCGGGCGTGAAAAGCTCAGCCGACTGCGTCTCGACGAGGCCCAGGCCCGGTGTGACGTCAACCACGGTGATCCTTTCGGGGAAAATGCTCGCCATCAAGGTTACCGTCCGAAGGCGTAGGATTCCTGCCATCATGGCATTGCTCGCTGACATCACACCGCTGCGCGTCAGCCCGGCTTTTCGGCGGCTATGGATCGGACAAGGGTTGGCCGCCATCGGCAGCCAATTCACGGCTATGGCCGTCAGCCTGCAAGTGCACGATATCACCCATTCCACTTTCGCCGTCGGCCTCGTTGGAGCATTCGCTCTTGTGCCACTTGTGTTGTTCGGTCTATATGGCGGTCACTGGGCTGACCGTCATGACCGCCGGAGGGTGGCTCTAATCGCGTCATCAATCATGTGGGTGGCTACCATCGGCATTGCGTTACAGGCCTGGTGGCACATCGGGTCGGTTTGGCCGCTGTACCTGCTGGTATCACTGCAATCCGGCGCGTCGGCGGTCAACATGCCGGCCCGCAATGCCATCCTCCCCCGCCTGATCGAACGCAAACTCATGCCGGCCGCGCAGGCACTCAACTCCTTCACCTGGACGATCGCACTCATGGCAGGACCGGTGGTAGGCGCCGTGCTGGTGGCCAGCTTTGGTTACCAATGGGCCTACACCGTTGATGTGTTGACGTTCACAGCCGCACTGTATGCGCTGTTTCGGCTGCCACCAATCCGTCCTGAGGGCGAAGCGACAGCGGTCGTCGCCCAGCAGGGCGGTATCGCTTCGGTGATCGACGGGTTCAAGTATTTGGCGACGCGTCCGAACGTCCGCATGACTTTCCTGGTGGACCTTTGTGCCATGGTTCTGGCCAACCCGCAGGCGCTCTATCCGGCAATCGCCACTGACATGATAGGCGGCGGTGCTACGACAGCGGGCTGGCTGACGGCCTTCATGGCTATCGGTTCGACGCTCGCCATGGTGTTGTCGGGGCCTCTGGGTAAGGTGCGCCGTCAAGGCCTCGTGGTGCTGATGATGGTGATCGGCTGGGGCTTATCGATTGCCGGTTTCGGCGTGGTGTTGTTGACTGTCGGCGTGCACCACCCACCCCATGCCATCGGCTGGGCGTTGGCCCTGTCCGCCGTGTTTTTGGGGCTAGCCGGCGCCTTTGACTCGATCTCGGCAATTTTCCGCAACACCATCCTGCAGGTGGCCACACCCGACGCCATGCGCGGGCGCCTACAGGGCGTTTTCACGGTCGTTGTGAGCGGCGGACCGTACCTGGGGAGGGTCGTGGCAGGCGGCAGCGCACGAGGGCTGGTGGGTTTGTTCGCCGTACCCATCGGCGCAACGGCCCTCATCGGCGGCGTGGCCTGCGCAGCGATGATTGCCGTGTTGCACCGCACCGCCCCACGCTTCGCATCCTATGACGCCGAGCACCCCGAGCCATGATGCGGCAAGGCGCCAGCCGAGGCGGTTTCGCGGGGCGGTTCCTGCCCCAGTCATCCCCGCGTAACCCACCAGAAGGACCGCATGATATCCTAGATATCACCGAGGTGAAAGGTGCGTGTGAAATGTCGGATATTTTGATCCGTGACGTGTCGCCCACGGTGGTGCGTTGGCTTGACGAGCAGGCTGAGCGTTTTCGCTTGTCCCGCAACGAGTTTCTCAAGCGCCAACTCGCTGGTTGGGCGGGCCAGCAAGAAACCGCCGCAGTGACGGACGACGATTGGGCGGCTTTCGACAGCGCCTTCCCTGATCTCGGTGACGCGCAAGTGATGGCGCAGGCATGGCGGTGAAACGCTGGCTGGCAGACAAGTCGGCCTTGGAATGGATGAGCCGATCACCAGATCGGGCTGAGTGGAATGGACGAATCGAACGAGGTTTGGTCCACCTGTCGTCGATCACGCGGCTGGAGGTTGGCTACTCGGCGCGCAATGGCGCATCTGCCCGAGCGGCTTTCGCCGTTCCGCCACTTTCACTGATGCCAATCGAGTACCTGACAATGGCCGCCGAGGATCGCGCTCACGAAGTTCAGGTTATGTTGGCTGACCACGGTCAACACCGCGCACCGTCAATCCCCGATCTGCTGATCGCAGCAACCGCCGAGTTGGCCGGCCTGACGGTTCTGCACGTCGACAAGGACTTCGATCTGATAGCCGCACTGACGGGTCAACCAGTCGAACGTCTGTCACTACCTAAGGATTGACCCCCAGCCTACGACCGATGTGGTGTAGGCGTCGGTCGGGTTGACGGAGGCATCCAGCAAACCGGCGCCAGCCATGAAATCCGCCATGGACGCCCAGGTGGTGGCGTCCTGACTACCGAAACCACCGGCGCCCTGGTAGAGCGGCGTCGTGGCTTTTAGCGTGGCCATCGCCATGGCCGCGTTGTCGGCTTGATCGAGGCCGGGCACATACTTAGCCGAATCAGCCAAGGCCTTGCTCGGGTCGTCAATGCAGACCTGCATAGCCTTGGCTGTCGCACCCCACATG
>Ga0123357_10007397_pt1 | contig 13567 bp, 14 predicted proteins | sample TergutEmb28metaG_FD_89873 | JGI IMG/M metagenome (GOLD analysis project Ga0123357, IMG submission 89873) | Embiratermes neotenicus P4 segment gut microbial communities from Petit-Saut dam, French Guiana - Emb289 P4 | ecosystem: Host-associated > Arthropoda: Insects > Digestive system > Gut ... | reverse complement strand
CTTCAAGGAAGTGTCGACAAACTGGCAGAGTGTTGTTACAAGGCTTGGCCGTGCGGCCAAGGTGGCGCACCAGCCGCGTGCGTGATTTTCTAATTCGGGCAAGGCACACGCAAAGGCAGGCCAAGCCGCTGGCGTGTCCCCGCTCCCGTTCCAGGCGCGCCAGAACGCGGCAACCGCATGGGCGGCATCTTCCCGCAAACCGGCGCAATACAGTGTGAGAAAGGCTTCGAGCTTGGTGAAGTGCGCATCGTCCTTTTGTGGGTAGATGTTCCATACGAAAGGTCGTGCCGCCCATTGCGCACGCACAAAGGAATCCTCGCCTCGCACCAGGTTGAGGTCGCAATGCCAGAGCAGCGCGTCGTAGCCATCCTGGTCGGTAAACGGCAAGGCGGCGACACGCAACGCGCCACGTTGTATTTCCTCGCCGACCGGCAAACTCACGCCGAGCGCCGCTTCCACCCCGGTCAGCGAGCGCCCTTCGGGGATCAACAGCAATATTGGACGCCCTTCCTTTTCCCAGCGATGTAGCAGACCTGCAAGCCCAAAAGGCTCATAGCCAAAAAGCGACACCACCAAAGCATCTTCATGGAATGGCTCTTTCAGGAATGACCGTAGCCAGTCAGCACGGCTTTGCTTCTTCAGCAACTGGTCGCGCCGGTTCAGAAGCCCTTCCTCCAGGATCAACCCGCCTGTGCCTTCCATGAACCCCGGAGAGAGAAAGGTTTTTGTGAGTGGTAACTCTGGATGTGGCGAGGACAGGTTGTGGCATCCAGCCACCCAATCCTCTGCGGACAGGTATTCGAGGTTAATCCATACCGGTGGCTTTGCCACCATCGCCTGTTCATGCTCTTTCGGCAAGTTGCAGCCAAACGCTTCGATCACCACATCGGCCGGTTCTTCCACCGGGAAGGACTTCATCCAACGTCGCAGTTCAACCCCAGCAACCCTAACCCCATCATAGGTGGCCTGGGGGCACAGTTTAGAGAGAGCTTTCCAATCATCGACCCAAAGCCGAATATTGATCCCATGTTCCATCGCTAGTGCACGCGCCAACCGCCAGCACACACCTACGTCCCCGTAGTTATCTACGACCCGGCAGAAAATTTCCCATGTAGGCCAACTACTGGAAGCAGACATCAGCTATCTGGATAAATCAGTGAATGAACAAGGAAGACAGTGTGGACAAAGCCCTTGTTTAAACGAAGGAAAAAAAGGATAGACATTCCCTACACACCGTCCAAGGATACCTATCAACAGGTTTACCGGGGTCAAAAAACGGCGTAACAATAAAGGTAATACTGGTTATCCACAGAAAAGGGCTCATTGTATACACGTACTTATTTTATAAATATAAAAAGATTCAGAAGAACAAAGGAACTGAAACTTATTATTCCTATTCAATAAAATTTCTGGCATTCGCAGGAAAGCAACCTGGAAGGCTCTCCTGAAGAGAAGCGTCTGTATTGGGAGTTAGGCTGTCTTTTCCATGACATAATCATCCATTATGAAACCGCTGCCGATGTCGGTTACAATCTTGTCGCGCACATGAAAACCATAGCGGTTATAGGCGCGGATGGCTCGCTCGTTGTGCTTGTTAACGGCCAGGATCATGACGGAAAAGCCCTGCTCGCGGGCAATCGTGGCGACATGGTTGACCAGCGCCGCACCAACGCCTTTACGCTGCATATCTGGGTGGATGTAGAGCTTATCGAGCTTAAATTCACCTTTATAGACCTCACAGGCGGCAAATCCGGCAAGAACGCCATTCAGGCTGGCCTGACGCAGCCATTTTTGTGGGTCTTGAGTTTCAGCACATAGGCGCTCGTGGTCATAGCGCTGCGCCAGCATGTACTCGATTTGCTCGGGTGAGAGGATGTCAGCGTAGGCATCGAGCCATGTCGTCCTGGCAAGACTGGCGATAGCAGAAACATCGTTCGGTGTGATGGGGCGAATATCAATGGGCACGAGAACCTCCGGCAGATGTAAAAAAGGCAGCCCAGGCTGCCTTTTCATCTTTGTTTTTGTGAGCAACTTACTTGCTTGGACGCGTGAGGTTGCCATATTTCTGCCGAAAGCGCTCGACACGTCCCGCAGTGTCAACGATCTTCTGCTTGCCGGTATAGAATGGATGGCAGGAGGAACACACTTCAACGTGTAGTTCAGGTTTGCTGATGGTTGAACGGGTTACTATCTTGTTGCCGCAGGAGCAGGTGACGGTAACGTCCTTGTACTTGGGATGAATGTCTGCTTTCATGTTGGATCCTAACCCGGGCGGCGGTTGTGGCTGCCCTCAAAACGGAAAAACTGTGATTATGCTTAAATAAGCACCTTCTGGCAATAAAAACATTAAGAAACTGTGAGCTATGCTAATTCACGCATTCCGGAAAGTGCCCAAAAGGGCGTACACGAACATCTGGCGGCGCAGGTACGTACCCATCTTGTTAATCCGTTCCGTAAGCCGATTACCGGAGCCAACCGTACGGCCTGCAATAACGCACTGATCGGATGGGATGGGCGTGCACCCATAATCCTTGATGCTGGTTGTGGGGTAGGCCACAGCACGATCGAACTGGCGCGAGCGTTTCCCGACCATTGGGTAATCGGTGTTGACCGGTCGGAAGACCGTCTGCAGCGGCGCAAACCTTACCCCGAGGCGTTGATGCCGACGAACATGGTTCTTGTGCACGCTAACTTGGTCGATTTTTGGCGCCTACTTGCTGATAGTGGTTTGCGGTTGGCGCGGCACTACATCCTCTATCCTAATCCTTGGCCGAAAATCGGCCACCTCGGGCGACGTTGGCCTGCGCATCCGGTGTTCCCGTTCATTCTTCGCCTCGGCGGCATACTTGAATGCCGTAGCAACTGGTCAATCTATGTAGCCGAGTTTTCCATAGCCCTAGAACTGGCGCTTGGCCGTTCAGTATCGTGGGGGGTGTTCGAGGCTACAAGTCCCCTAACGCCATTTGAACGGAAATACCGCGATTCGGGACAACCTCTGTACCGCTTGCGTGTCGACCTTGATATGACAACTTGAATATGGCTTGTGCTCAACCCTCATCGACGGATCTTTAGGTTCCTATTGTGCCCCCTCCGGCTACAATGATGCCGCCAGGAACGAGGAGTTAAAGCGAGGTCGTTGATGTCTGGATCGATCACATTTATCCTGCGGGCAGTCGTGCTGTCTCCCACATATATAGGCACTGCCGTGCCGTGCGATCTTTTTGACGGAAACGGGAACCTGTTGCTGCGCGAAGGCGCATTGATCAGTGAAAACATCCAGAAAAAACTGAGCAATCGCCGTCTGTTCTGCAATGCCCAACAGGCCACGGCAATTCTGACCAACAACCCATTGCATGCGTTAGTTGCCGTCGGCAAGAAACTATCCTTGGCCGACGTGGCGTTAAGCACAAGCGGCAGCTTCGACATCAAGGCGTGTGAAGAACTTGCCGAATCTGTCTATTTAAACTGGCAACTCGACCCCGATGCTTGTATCGGTTACATGCGCGTAGCTAACCCCGGCACGCCAAGCGTGTGCCAGGCGATCCTGGCGGCACTCTTCGTTGCTGAGTTGGGGGCGGCACATGCATTTACCCGCCATGAAGTCATCGACTTGATCGGTTCGGCGCTGACGATGAACCTAGGAAGCATGGTACTGCACGATAAAATGGCGGAACTCGCAGGGCCATTGCCCCTTTCGTTCCGGCCACTGGTTATGGAGCATCCGAACCATGCTGCCAAGATCCTGCTTGAAATCGGTGTTTCCGAAGCTTGGTCGCGTGCAGTGCTGCAACATCATGAGAACCTTAACGGCAGCGGCTATCCCAACGGGCTTTCCAAGAGCAATATCACCCTGGAGGCACGCATGTTGCGGCTGGTCGATATTTTCGCGGCCCGCCAACGCATGCGGCGGGGACGTGGCCCTCTATATTGGAGCATATCCCGCGCACGTGACCTGTCCGGATTGACCGAACAGATTTTCAGAACTGACATCGACGTACTCGACATCAGCTTGGCGCGCCTCCTGATGGGACGGCTTGGGCTGTTCCCGCCTGGCAGCATCGTGCGCCTATCTAATGGCGAAATAGCCATCGTCAGCCGCCGCTCCTACGACCTCATCCATGCCAAGATACTCACGCCGCGCGAAGTCTGGTCGTTCCTCGATACCAACGGGCATCCGTACCCTATTCCGTGCGTCCGCCGCATCAACCGCATGAGTTTGCGCGATTTCCGCATCCTTGCCTACGCCCACGACGACCTGCCCCGCCTACCGCACTACGATTGGCCCATCATCTGGGGTTATGAAAGTCAGGCGCAGTAACGACAATACCGAGCCGCTTCGATACAGACGGCCGAAGAAACCGAACGTGTCACCCACGATGCGTCACAAAGTGCCGCTGACCTGAAAATAGAAGCTGAAAAGCTCGCCCGCGAGGCAGGGCGTTTCGTTATATTGGGGGGCGCGTCAGAGGTGTTTCCCCCGCCGCCGTTTAGGTTTCTCGTCCCCTTCGCCAGCATTAGCTTCGGCGGCAGCTTCAATAGCGGCTTCAAATGCAGCAGCGGCATCAGTGCCAACATTAACGTCAGCATTAGCATCGACATTATCGGTACCCGCATCAACGTTAGTATCGGTATCGGCATTAGCGTTAGCGCTGGCACCAGTATCGCCGTCAGCGTCATCATCGCCAGCATGTCCGGCGGTAGGCACATCCTCCCCAGAAGGCGCAGATACGGGAGAAACGAGGGATTCAGTTTCCGCATCATTTGGAGCCGCTGCCAGCTTGGCTGCCCGTGCCGCTGCTGCTGCCGCTCTTCGCTTAGTCCAGCGCCAGAAGGAGAGCACGTAACCGGATAGGGCATAGCAGACAAACAACCCGAAGAAGACACCCGGCGGATACAACGCGCCCAGGGCGAATGCCAGCGCCAGCGCGATGACGACGACGAAAGGCACGCTCTTGCGCAGGTTGATGTTCTTGCCGCTCCAGAATGGGAAATTGCTGACCATCGAGATGCCGCCGATGAATGTGAGCACGCAAGCAACGGACTTCAGCCAGGTATCGTTCTCAGGAGAAAGGTTATTGTCGATGCTGAGCCATACCATCCCAGCAATTAGCGCTGCCGCCGCAGGGCTAGGCAAGCCCTGGAAAAAACGGTTGTCGACAACACCTATGTTTGTGTTGAAGCGAGCCAACCGCAGCGCAGCGCCGGAGCAATAGATGAAAGAGACGATCCAACCGAGTTTACCTAGGCTCATGAGAGCCCATTCGTATGCCAGCAGCGCAGGTGCAACCCCGAAACTCACCATGTCGGAGAGGGAATCGTATTGAACGCCGAACTCGCTCTGCGTGCCAGTCAGCCGCGCAACGCGACCATCGAGGCCGTCAAACAGCATTGCCACGAAAATGGCGATGGCAGATGCTTCAAAATTCTTGTTCATCGCCTGCACGATGGCGAAATAACCGCAAAAAAGGGCTGCGGTCGTAAGGAGGTTGGGCAGGATATATATGCCGCGGCGGCGTGCGGACGAGGGGGATGGGGGGTTCATCATAAGAGCAGGCGGCACAGCATCCAGGACAAGCACGGACGGTAATTCTAGCGCATTGTGCCGCTCGGGGAGGGTATTCCTCCCGGACGGTGTCGTTTCCAGCGGAAAACTCAAAACACCCCGGTGTGGAAGCCGGAGTAGCTCAAAGGCTCAAACAGTGTGCCCAACAGCACCCTGCCCTAGCTCAGTGAACAAGATGCCCGCGATGCTCACCGTCTTCATCGTCGTCGGAATCTTCATCATGAATATGGCCGTGTGCGATTTCCTCCTCCGTAGCGGCACGCACGGCAGTTACGGTCATGTCGAAAATCAATGAGATGCCAGCAAGCGGATGGTTGCCATCAACCACAACCTTGCCATCGGCGATATCCGTGATCCGATAAAGAATCTCGCCTGCATCGCTGACACGCTCGAAGGCCATGCCGACCTCGGCATCCTCCGGGAACATTTCGGCATCCTCGACCGCTATCAGTTTCTCGTCGTAATCGCCGAAGGCTTCCTCCGGCGGCAGCTTGACCTTGAGGTTGTCGCCGACTTTCTTGCCGTGCAATGCTTCTTCCAGTCTAAGGAAAATGCCGTCATAACCGCCATGCAAATAGACAAGGGGTTGACGGCCATCATCGATTACGGCTCCATCGGGGTCAGTCACCGTGTAATCGAGCGTAACGACACAATTTTTAACGATTTTGTTTTGCATGGCGTAAGGTTCATCCTTTGGCGGGCTTTTGAGTAACGTAACGCAGTCCGCCCCCCAACTCAAGGCTTGGGGGCAAAACGTACACTACATCAGTTTCTCCCGTTACCAGCAGCTACTCGTAGCGCACAGCCAAGATTTCCACTTCCCGTGTGCCCGATGGGCTCATGAAGCGCACCACGTCGCCTTCGCGCGCCTTGAGCAGCGCACGGGCAAGCGGCGACACCCAACTGATCTTGCCGCCGGAAGCATCGGCCTCATCGATACCGACGATCTGCCAGACTTGTTCGGGGGTATCGCCATCGTCATCGTTTGCATCGCGGATCGTCACCGTTGCGCCAAAAAACACTTGGTCGCTTTTTTGGCGGGCACTCGGGTCGATAACCTCGGCGCCATCAATGCGCTTTGTCAGGAAGCGGACACGGCGGTCGATTTCGCGCAGGCGCTTCTTGCCGTAGATGTAGTCGCCGTTTTCTGAACGGTCGCCGTTACTGGCGGCCCAGGCCACAGTTTCCACGATTTTTGGGCGCTCGACGCGCAAAAGCCCGTCAAGCTCGACGCACAGGGCCTGGTAGCCACGCGGCGTCATGTAGTTCTTGTTACCTGGCGGCAGTTGCAGCGAGGGCGGGAGCGATTCTTCGTCACTACCGTCAGTGGTTTCCTTGACGAAAGCTTTGTTCATGGTTTATTTCACAGGGAACAGGAAAAAGGAAATTTTCGCGTCGCCCCAGCTTTCCGGGCAAGGGTTCCTCGATACGGGCAAAGGGGGCATTCGAGCTATTATTTGCCGCTCGTCTTGCTTTTTACCGCCACTCTAGTCACGGGGCAAAGCTTGGCACATAGCATGTTGGGACAATCATAAATGCTTCTTCGGTGGGTGGCGATTGTTTTCCCGGCGGTGGACACATACCATATCGTCCGGGAGAAAAACCCGTCGATGCGGCAGAGGTCATAATGAACGACGATATATTTGATACGGCAGTAACCCTGCGCGAGCGCCTTGCCCGCCTGCATGATGAACATCACGACCTGGACGAGGCCATCGTCCGCTTGGACGGCACATCCAGCATGGATGAACTGCTCGTCCGACGAATGAAGAAACGCAAACTTGCCCTCAAGGATCGCATCGCCGCGCTCGAACGCATGCTCGAACCAGATGACTTGGCCTGAAAGCCGATCCTGCGGATAGGACAAACGTGCTATGAGCCATGAGTGATCCGACGTGCGTGGCGGCAAGCCTGCTCGAAGTCGAGGGACTCACGGTAACGATAGGCGGCGCGCAACGCGCCGTACGCCCGGTCGAGAGAGTTAGCCTATCGATCAAAGCAGGGGAGACTTTTGCGTTGCTCGGCGAATCGGGCTGCGGCAAATCGATGACTGCTCTTGCCATTGCACGCCTATTGCCTGGGGCCGCGACGATTGTTGGCGGCAGGGTTTGCTTGGGCGGTGAAGAATTGCTGGCCCTGCCCGAGTCGCGCATGCGACGGGTGCGTGGCGGGCGGGTCGCCATGATTTTCCAGGAACCCGCAACCAGCCTCAACCCAGTGATGACCATCGGGGCGCAGATTGGTGAAGCCCTGGCATTGCATCGCGGCCTCAAGGGCGATGCGGCCAGGGCCGAGACGCGCCGCCTGCTCGAAGAAGTTGGTATCCCTGCCGCGCAGGAACGGCTCGGTAATTACCCGTTCCAGTTCTCTGGTGGGATGAAGCAACGGGTAATGACCGCGATGGCGCTAGCTGGCGGGCCCGAGTTGTTGATTGCCGACGAACCCACGACGGCGCTCGACGTTACCATCCAAGCACAGGTGTTGGACTTGCTTGCCCGCCTCCAGGCCGAACGCGGCATGGCGATGCTGCTGATTACGCATGACCTGGGCGTGGTGGCACGCATGGCGCATCGCATCGGCCTGCTCTATGCCGGGGAATTGATCGAAACGGGGTTGCGGAAGGATTTTTTTGCCGCGCCGCTGCACCCTTATGCACAACGGCTTTTCGCCGCGTTGCCCGACAGTGTGGCGCGAGGGAAGATGCTCGATGCCCTGCCGGGGGGCGTGCCTTCGCTTGACCGGGATTTCGCTGGCTGCCGTTTTGCTTCCCGCTGCCCGCACGTGTTTGAACGCTGTCGGGTCGACACGCCCGGCTGGGGCGCAGTGGAGGGGCGCAATGTGCGATGCCATCTCTATGGGGACGGCAGTGAGGCGCCTCAGCGAAGGCAGTCTGCCGAAAGGTCGGCGGAAACAGCGGCACCCTCTTCCCCTTCTTCAAACCCGCCAGTGCTCGAAATCAACAAGCTGGCCGTGCATTTCCCAGTGAAAAAAGGATTGCTGCGACGCACGGCGGGATGGGTACGAGCTGTGGACGGCGTCAGCCTGCGCCTGGAAGCAGGGCGAACGCTTGCGCTGGTGGGCGAATCGGGTTGCGGAAAAACAACGGTTGGGCGCGCCATCCTGCAACTGACGCCGCCGACAAAAGGCGAGATGACGTTCGATGGCGCGCCGTTGCGTTTCCATGATCGTGCGGCGGTGCACAGCATGCGGCGTGCGGTACAGATGGTGTTCCAGGATCCGTTCGCGTCGCTCAACCCGAGGCTTTGCATCGGCGACATCCTCGAAGAAGGCATGGTGAGCCTGGGCGTCGGCGGCAGCGCGGAAAAGCGGCAGCGTGTCGTGGACGAACTCCTCGGGCGGGTTGGCCTACTACCGGAAATGCGCTGGCGCTACCCGCACGAATTTTCCGGCGGGCAGCGCCAGCGTATCGCCATTGCCCGTGCGCTGGCGGTTTCCCCACGGGTCATTGTCTGTGACGAGCCTACGAGCGCGCTCGATGTTTCCGTGCAGGCGCAATTGCTCAACCTGATGTGCGAGTTACAGCGTGAGCGAGGGTTGGCCTACCTGTTTATCACGCATAACCTGGCCGTCGTGCGCTACATGGCCGATGAAGTGGCAGTGATGTACCTTGGCCGCATCGTCGAGCAAGGCCCGGCGGCGCAGGTACTGGAAGCGCCCGCCCATCCCTATACCCGGATGCTCCTGGCTGCCGTGCCCCGTATCGATGTAAGAACGGGAGAAAGCGCGGGTATGGTGAAGAAAAAACCGGGCGTTGCAGTGGAACCGCCGTCGCCGCTGGCGCCGCCAGTGGGATGTCATTTCCATCCGCGCTGCACGTTGGCCGAAGACATTTGCCGCACGATATTTCCGGTTGTGCGGGAACTTAGTCACGGACATACCGTATGGTGTCACCTAAGGGCAGTCTGACTCCTCATCAAAGCCGTTAAACTAGTAAGCTGCCGTATTGCAAAAAAGTTTACGGCTCGTTTATCTTGGTAGGATGCCGACTAAAATTACAGCCGCTCCCGATTTCCACCACTATGAAAGTCCTGATTATTGAAGACACCATCACCAGCGCAACCGTGGTATGTAGCTGGCTGACCAATATGAGGGTGTTGGCCTTGCACGCGAAGACGGGCGAGGAAGGGTTGGAGATATTCAAGCAGGAACGGCCGGACCTGATATTGCTCGACATCATCATGCCGGGGATTGATGGTTTTGAAGTAGCGCGCTGCATCCGCCGTTTCGAGAAGTACCACGGTTGGTGGACACCCATCATCTTCCTGACGGCACGCGCCGACGAAAACGATTTGCAATGCGCAATTGAAGCCGGTGGCGATGATTACCTGATCAAACCCGTCTCCGAAGTCGTGCTTAAGGCCAAGATCAACGCCATGTGCCGGATGGCGCAGATGCGCGATTCGCTGCGCAGGACTCAGGAAAAGCTCAGGAGAGCCAACGATCAATTGCAACGCCTGTCCGCGATCGACAGCCTGACTGGCATCGCCAACCGCAGGCGTTTCGACGCAACCTTGTTGCGCGAATGGCGGCGTTGCTCGCGTTCGGCCTTACCGCTTTCGTTGCTGGTAGTCGATGTCGACCTCTTCAAACTGTTCAATGACCATTACGGCCACCAGATGGGTGACGAATGCCTCAAGGTCGTGGCCCACACGCTACAGGAAAGGTCGCGGCGGCAGGATGACTTGGTGGCGCGCTACGGCGGCGAGGAATTTGCCGCAATCCTGCCCGAAACCGACCACGAAGGGGCGCTGGCTGTCGCTGAAGAGATGCGTGCGGGCGTTGCCGCGTTGGGTGTCGACCATGCCTTTTCCACGGTCGCTTCAGTCGTAACCGTCAGCATCGGCGTGGCCAGCGTCATCCCGCCTAAGGACAGCGAAGCGGGCATCCCCGCGCTCATCAAGGCAGCCGACGATGCTCTTTACTACGCCAAGAGATCCGGGCGGAACCAGGTCAAGCAGGTCACGGGCGTCATCCGGGTGGTTGGCTCTGGCGCAGGGGTAGGCGGGCGTATTCCAAGCCAAGAGTAACTTTCACCCTTGGAATACGTCCTTCCATGCACGTAACGCAGCCAGGCAGGCCAGCATATTGGTTGGGCGCGTGCCGCAATGGGCTTCGACTGAATCAATGACGCTTTCTATATCGGTGCGCAGGAACGGGTTGATTGCCCGTTCGGTGGCAATCGTACTTGGCAGCGTTGGCTCGCCCTGCCTGCGCAAAACTTCGCAATGCGCGGCATAACGGTCGCGTGCAGCGTTCTCCGGTTCGGCTGCGCGGGCGAAGGCGAGATTGGCGAGCGTGTATTCGTGGGCGCAATACACTTTTGTCTCATCGTTTAGCCGTGCCAGACGCCCAAGCGCGAGTTCCAGGTCGGACGGCGTGCCCTCAAAGATGCGCCCGCAACCCGCTGAGAAAAGTGCATCGCCACAAAACAGCATACCGTGGCCAAGATAGGCGACATGGCCGTGCGTATGGGCGGCCACGCCGATGACCTGCAATGAGAGCCCCAACGTCACGATGGATATTCTGTCGCCGTTTTCCACCGGATGATCGACGCTGGCGATATTGTCCTTGCAGGGGCCATATACCGGGACGCCCGGATAATGGGCGACAATCTCCTCGACACCGCCGGTGTGGTCGCCGTGGTGATGGGTCAGCAAGATTGCAGCGAGATCAAAGCTATTTTTCTCCAATGTCGCGAGCGCAGGTGCGGCTTCACCCGGATCGACCAGCGCCGCGTGGTGGCCATTGTCGATAAGCCAGAGATAATTATCGTGGCCGAAGGGCAGCGGGGTGACTTTGAAAGTAGGCATGGCTGGATTGGAAAGGCAGATGTGTTGGGGCAGAAATGGAATGATGCCGCACACCCGTTATCATAGAAGGGAAGAACCAACATTGTCCTGCTATCGTTGTGAATGTTGAAATGGATTCTCCCCCTGTCATGCCGTCATGGTTGCGGACCCAGCTTGGCGGATACCTGATTGCCTGGGAACAGGCACGGCTCGATATCATGCTCGCCGACATTTTCGGTTACAACGCGCTCCAAATCGGGCTTGCGGAAGTTGACCTGCTGCGTGCCAGCCGCATGCCGCTGCATGTCTGCGCTGCGCGCACGGTGCAAGACGACAAGGCCGACGCAAACGCCCGCCTCACAGTAGCATGCGACAATGCCGCGCTGTCGTTTACAGGCGCCAGCCTCGATCTGGTAGTGCTTGCCCATGAACTGGAATTTTCCGCTGACCCACATCAACTCCTGCGCGAAGCCATGCGTGTGCTGGTAGCCGAAGGCAGCGTAGTAATCTGCGGTTTCAACCCGTACAGCCTATGGGGTTTCCGTCGTTGCTTGCGAGGCCAGTGGCCATGGCACGGGCGCTACCTTTCCGCGGCCAGAGTGCGCGATTGGCTGACCGTGCTTGGCTTTGAAGTACAGTCCAGCCAGTTTGGCTGTTACATCCCGCCGGTAGAGTCCTATGAGTGGCTGGGACGCTGGAAATGGCTCGACTCTGTTGGCCAGCTTTGCTGGCCCATGTGTGGGGCGGCCTGGATCCTGCACGGTATCAAGCGCGTTCATGGTGCGCGCCTCATCCAGCCGAACTGGCGGGAGAAGAGCGCACGTGCCAGGAACCTTTCCCCAGTGGCGCGCAAACTGGGATCCAGCGGGCTATCGGGCAAGGCCAGCGGGAAAACCGGAGAAACATGAAAATCATAGACATTTACACCGATGGCGCATGCAGCGGCAATCCCGGCCCTGGCGGATGGGGCGCGGTTCTGAAAAGCGGCTCGCACGAAAAGGAAATCTGGGGCTCTGATCCGCAGACCACCAACAACCGCATGGAAATCCTCGCCGTCATCCGCGCCCTCGAACAGCTCAAGCGCAAGGGGATGACGGTGAAGGTGCACACCGACAGCCAATACGTGCAAAAAGGTATTTCCGAGTGGATACACGGCTGGAAAGTGCGTGGCTGGCTGACATCGGGCAAAGCACCCGTAAAAAATGCCGATCTCTGGCGGTTGCTCGACGAAATCGCCGCGCTTCATACCGTCGAATGGTGCTGGGTCAAAGGGCACGCCGGACATCCCGGCAACGAACGCGCCGATGCCTTGGCTCGCCGTGGTGTTGAAGCCGTCCGCAATCACGAACCTGAACGAGTGTTGCAACAATGAGACAAGTCGTCCTCGACACCGAAACTACCGGACTCGACTGGAAAAACGGTGACCGCGTTATTGAAATCGGCTGCGTCGAACTGCTTAACCGCACGATTACTGGGCGGCATTACCACACCTACATCAACCCGGAACGCGCTATTTCTGCCGAAGCGCGAGCCGTACATGGCCTCGACGGCGATTTTCTGGCCGATAAACGTGTGTTCGCAGCTATCGCGCAGGAGTTCGAAGATTTCGTGCGCGATGCGGAACTGGTCATCCACAACGCCCCGTTTGACATCGGGTTTCTCATCAATGAACTGAAACTGGCGGGACTGCCCGTCATCAGGGAATTGGAGGGCGGCAACGTCATCGACACCCTGGCTTTGGCGCGCGAACAGAATCCTGGCAAAAAAGCCTCGCTCGACGCCCTGTGCGAACGCTTCGGGGTCAGCAACGCCCACCGAACCCTGCATGGGGCCCTGCTTGATGCCGAGCTGCTTGCCGAAGTCTATCTGGCGATGACGCGCGGGCAGGAAAGCCTGATGATGGTGCTGGAAGAGGAACAGGGGGCTGATACCGGCACAAGCTTTGGTTTGGGCACGGAGCGCCCGGCATTGAAAGTCCTGCGCGCCTCAAACGAAGAGTTGGCCGCGCACGATGCGGTATTGGCGGACATCGCGGGCAAGGCAGAGGGCAGATGTTTGTGGCTGGCACCAAGCCTCCCTCTTGAGGGAGGTGGCACGCCGAAGGCGTGACGGAGGGAGTTCAACGCTTGGATACGCTCAATAGCCAAACAACCTGCCACCCGAACCGGCGTTTACTCCTTCCGTCACCCGCCTT
>Ga0123357_10007396_pt1:0-12500 | contig 13568 bp, 8 predicted proteins | sample TergutEmb28metaG_FD_89873 | JGI IMG/M metagenome (GOLD analysis project Ga0123357, IMG submission 89873) | Embiratermes neotenicus P4 segment gut microbial communities from Petit-Saut dam, French Guiana - Emb289 P4 | ecosystem: Host-associated > Arthropoda: Insects > Digestive system >... | reverse complement strand
ATTACCGCTTGTGTTAACGTGCTTGGATGCAGTGCCTGTCAGCGCACTGCCCGACGCTGTGTAATGCTCTCAGCACGCCATAAACTGACAATGAGTGAACGCATGCAAGAATGAACAAATACACAGCATGCAACACACCTCGTCAGTGCACTGTTGATCGGCGCGGGTATTTTTTACCGCCTAGGATATTCTTCTGAAATGTGACGTCCTGTGGTTCTGGTTAGAAATTAACAGACATTTCGAAATTACGTACCAGTTTTGCACAAACGTCTACCAGACCACACGATGTCAAATCCACAGCACACAGGAACTTAATTATATTATTATTATTATTATTATTATTATTATTACTAACTGCAGTTGAGTTGTCACTCGGTAGCAGTAGTCCTTAACACTTGTACAGACAAACCAAATAAGAATAAATAAAATACATAAATGAAAAATACAAAAAACACAGTACAAAAAATACAAAACACAGTAAATACAAGTACACATATTACCAAAACACCCACATATTACAAAACCCACACATACACACACCCACTCGTTACAAAACAAGTTAAAACAAACACATTTCAAGATATGCCCAAATTAAATAATCACAATACAATCAAGTACCCTCAGTATAAGGTCAACCTAATGTACATGGGACTTTTGTCCCCAAGAACTTAGCCGTAACTCACTTCACATAAAAATAAAATCACTTCACATAAATCACGTCAGTTCACTCCACATCACTACACTTCAATTACTTACACTCAATTCCCACTTGACATCTCAAATCCTCGCCCGTTAAACCCTCTAGCTGTATTGTCCTAGAAGGAAACTAGTGGCACTGGGACAGGTTTGTCTTGGAGCTTTCGTGATTTTCTGCTGTCAGCTTTATTCCAGCTGTATGACACGAGTTTCCTTCGTCATTATACGTATACTGTTATCAATCGACAGCGTCGTTACTCAAGACAATTAACACTTGTGTCGCGATGAACAAGGGGACATGGCCTACGGCGGTAGGGGCAGAACAACTAAGGACGGTGGACATAGGGCTGCTGCGGTAGTTGGTAGTTCACAAACACCGGTCCATACCAAGACTCCTGTGAGACTGACGTTTCGGAGCAGTCTACTGCCTCCACCATCAGGGTTCACCGTCTACTCACGTGATGAAGGTAGAAAATTCGTCTAGAACCATGCTTCTCAATCTATTTTAGCTCAAAGAACCCTAAAGCAAAGCTACAGAACTTATTGCGAAACCCCGTTCTGTCCACAGTAAGTCAAATATAAAATGAAATACCAGTATTAGTTTACCTTTTATGGTCGTTACATGTAAAAAATCAACGGTTAACCTCAAACTGATGGATAAGCTGATCGTTTTGCCTGATATATCGACGCTCTATGGCGAGCTCTGCTGACTGACTTCACTACAGAATCAGGAAACTTCTGGACAGAAACAGAAGCAGCGATTGAGTGTCGAACTGCGCCACACAGATTCTAATTCGTAAAAACCAATTTAGGACGGCCAATAAAACTCTTCTCTCATTAATTATTTTTGTCTCTCGGAGACCCTGACATCCAGGGTAGTGCGGAACCCAGTCTGAGAAACACTGCTCTAAAACATCACAATATACGAGTTATGTGCTACACTACACGGCGTAACATCCCAGAAGTCACGGCCGTTAGAACCCAAAATTTCAAATCTATCACACAAAACTAAGGCGAAAGAAAACCCGGAAGAAAGTAATGGGACAATTTGTGACGGGTCGTTTGCGTAATATTTCCCAGCTCGGAGTAAGCAGGACATGTGTGAGCGCAGACATACATACATTCGTACATAAAACTGTGTTTAAAGATACATAACAGTATTTTTAGTAATAAGACACAGGACAATAAAGTTTAGGCGGAAGATATGGCAACATCTGGGCTCTCCGTCAGGGCGAAATGTCGTCATTCAGCCGCCGGCCTGTTTGAATATTACAGTAGTATTCCTGTCACGCATCTATTACGTAGCTAATATCCATTATACATTAAAACTGTGAGAGACGCAACTTGTGCGACATGGTCATATATTTCTCTTTAAATTTCATCTTCAGTTTTCTAAGCTTTTGGGTCTTAAAACGTGGGGCTTCTTAATGAGTCTACATCTGTTAATTTAACCAATGTAACCGATATAGCCAGAAATAAGCAACACAGAATCCAAAAACAGGAAATAAAGGAAATGTAATGAATCAGAACGGTAAAAGATAGAAAAGAAAGCCACAAAACAGGCAGCACATAGTGTACATACATACTATGACACGTCCCATGCGACAAGAATTTAGTGTGACAAAATACTTACAGTAAGTCGCTAAACGAACTATAGAGAACTAAGATATATTAAGAGTAATTTTTCCTTGCACACGTCATGAAGGACTGCAGAAGGAGCGGAGGTATAGCTCCACTCATTCTTAACATCGGCGTTAGTTGGAGGGGTTAATGATTAACATCAGCCACGGCCGACTTACTCTCCAATAAAGACCTCCGGTACCAACTGTACAGGAGACTAAGTGGACACCACAGTCGGTCTGGACTGTTTTGGAGGACTCGAACCCCGCATTGTCAAGTACATAGCCAGTCGCTATACCGTCTGAGTTACCTCCAGAGAGATACAGTGTAGTGAAACTTTAGAACGACTTCACAGACAGTCCCCAACGTCACGCCGAATCCATTTGAGACATTTTTAAACATTCGAAATTCGCCCACAGAACAAACGAGAGCGCAGTTAAGCATGTTCGTAACGCTACTATAAATACAGCCTTTGCAAAAATGTATAACCAACAAAACGCACTTTAATATTCTATGGTATATTTTCTTCACAATATTCACACCAACATGTTTCGGCCGGTATTGTGGCCATCTTCAAGGTCATGTTCTTATTACAAGAATATAATTGTGGTTAAACGTGTCACCATCACTCCATACTAATTAAAATTATATAATTTTGGTTACAATTATTGACGTGATATAAAATGTAGGCTAAGAATGGATAATTATTCAAAATCGTCGTAGTTAAATTTGTTTGGTTTTAGCTGATTGATGACTAAGGCAGTAATATAGAGAGTTCTAATCCAGAGTATAGACGATGGTGTTGTCGGAATGGAGTAATGGTTTGTAAGACTAGAGAGTGTGCAGGTCACAGCGTTAAACTTTCTGATACCAGCCCAGTAAGTTCTATTTTTCAAGTATGAACGGTCGGTAACTGGCCTGTGACGATGTACTAACACTGTCTGCAGCTGAATTTTAAATGTTGGTTGCACAGTTACAACAAAGTTCATTAACCAGAATACGTATCCACACTGAACAGGCAAAATCTCTAATCTCTTCAGACTATTCACATAAATTTATGAACTTTGCACAAAACATAATTCTGACAATTTTCTTACGTAAAGTATACACCGTTTCACTGGCATATCTTGTACCCCGGAATTACCACACAGAATCCATTAAAGATCAAAAAATATTTGCTACTGACAAGTAATCAGACAACACGTTTCGGATAAAATTTATTGCTCCTTTAAACACCAGTATGACTTTTGAACTGTCCACTGTCTTGGATGTTTTTCTAGCATAACGTGTCGGAAACCGTAACTCTTACCATTGTCAGCTAAAAAGATCCTTATCAGTTGTGCCCCTTAGAAACGGATAATGTTGGGTCGCTGGTCAGGTTGCGCCAAAAGAAAATCAAGTCGTTTGACAATTACACATTAAACGTCTGCATTTACAACAGCACAGTTTAATCAGAACCAGATAATCATTGTTAAATTTGAAATGCTTATTTATTTATTTATTCTTATTTATTTCGGTTTGTTTAACGGCACATTTTCAAATCTTCTATGTAACTTCGAAAGATATAATTAGAGAATAATAAGTAAAAATAATGTTGAAGAAAACACTTGTGAGCTAAATCGAGGTTAGCACAGCTTAATTTGCCTACAGGGAGTGTGTAAAACCAGGATAAAGCACAATATCCGATATTGAGACATTGTTTGAACCCAGGTACCTTCGAAATAATAAGCAGGAATGCTACTCAATCTACCAAGTCGTTCACTACGATGTTTATTGAAGATCGATATCATAATGCTCGGTTACGTGAATTAATTGCCCAGTCATATGCTGCGAGTCAAAGGAGAGAACCTCCAACACCATACATCCTGAACACAGCAGTAAGCCACTGATTGTACAACGACTGGTACACATTAGAACGCCAGTGTGGAGGCTTTTAGAAAAACGATAGTCGTGTCACACGTATAGTGGTTAGTCGAATCTGTGGGAAGACAGCCGACCGACAGAGGAAAACCGAAGTCGTCAGGAGAAGAGTCTGGTCCGGAGTCCACCACAAATCCCAAACAGACTGCCCCGGAACTTGAACGAGCACCACAACGGTGAGAGACCGGCGACTGACCGGCTGAGGCGCCACACGGCCAAAAAATTGAATATAAATAAATTTAAGGAATGCCAACTCTTTGAGTTCCGTAAATAATACAAAAATTAAATCAATATCGCTCTGTGTTAGGAGAGACATTGATTTAATTTTTGTAACAAATAATTTTACAACAGCAAGAACTAAGAAAATATAGATGAATTTTCGTGCACGTCACACTAGAACAGACACCGTGGCCGAGTGACGAATGGCGTCCTCACAGGGGTGACTACGAAAATTACGATCTTCCGAGCTGTGACACCGCGTATTCTGGTAGGTATGTACCGACGTTGCAGAGTGTCTTGTTAATACAAGGCAGCAAGAATTCTTCTTGGACTTCTCGATCCTTGAATTTGAACGCACTACGTTTCTTAGTAACGTCGGCAAGCACATCCCAGAAGACCTGAAACCTCGACACCATGCCGCCATGTAAACCTCAAAACACGAGTGTCTCATGCCGGGCGACTGAACATCTATTGCCGGCAGGGTAAGGACTTTCTGTTAGTCATCTGGATCCCGGAGACTTCCAGCCTCCTGCCCAACAGCCACCAGGTATTCTTCGCCCGGGGATTAACCAGCCCAGTGCAAATCTGTCCACTATCTCCACCTAGGTCGAGATTATAAATAGGTGTAGCCAAATCTCCATTCCCTGCAAGTCTTCACTGAGTGGTGCTTCGTTAAGCATAGGGGAAGCTCTACCTCCACATCGGTCCGTAAGAAAGTCCCTGTGCTCTGTCACATTGCAACCACACCGTGCGAAAGCGCGTGGTACGACGAAAGACGGCAATCCTTGAAAAGCTGACAGCCTCTTGGCATTGAAAAAATTCCCCGCATCTTTTTCAAGATATTTCACTGTGCGCAGTACTTATCATCCGCCCCTCGTACGGTACATAAACCAAATGTTCGTTTCCGTGTTCACAATAGCCCTCAACCGTACCTATCCTCAGCCAGATTCATCCAGTTCGCACCCACATATTCTTCATTTGAACTCATTTGAACATAATTCTGCCAACTATGCTTCGATATCCCTAAACGCCCTTTTCCTTCAGGTCACCCAACCAAAATTTGGTACCTACTTCCCTATCTGCCACGTGTGCAAAACCTTCCGCTCATGATATTCTGTTCTATTTGGTCACGGTGACGAGCATAAATTACGAAACTTCTCTTTATGCAGTTCCGTGCATCTTCATGTTTCTTCCCCATTCTTAGACCCTCGTTCTCAAACACCCCAAACCTCTCCCCACCACATTTTCTTCGTACATGACGCCGTTGATACTGGTTCCTATCTTCCAAAACACCGTAGTCATACAGCTCAGCCAATATACTGATACGGTTACGGACTGGACAAATCGGGGTTTGAAGCCCGGCAATGGCAAGAGATATTTCTCTTCTCCGAAATGTCCAGACCGGCTCTGGGGTACACCCAGTCTCCTATTCAGTGAGTACGGCGGGCTTATCCATCGGGAGTAATGCTGCCGGGGAGTAAGACCGAAAGCTCACCTCCTTCCAGTGCCAAGGTCAACTGCAATTCCCTTACATGCTTTCATGGTGTGAGCAGGAACGACTTCACTTTTGTACCTACCAAAATACACGGCGCCAGACCAATGAAGGTCATAATGTGAACACTCAACGCTGTAAGAAACGCACACTCAATCTCACATCTACGTTTCCACCTTAGTATAATAAACAACGTTGTCACTCACACAATAGTGTACGTAAAATTACATCCGCCACGCTCTTGTAAGGAAGAGTAAATTCACTCTCCACTAAAATAACTTCAGACACTTGACTCAGCTAAACTGTTTACACATTGCCACACCAGAAGCCCGGTCATAAACTGCGTGGACAACTGGCCAACTTTTACAGCTACCGTCAAAGCCTCGTCGTTTGGCGGGGGTAGAATAGATAGCCAACCCGCAATTTCAGTGGATATTAACGCCACAATTAAACGTAATAACCGCCAGGACCCTGCGGACTGTTTATGGTCCTTGGCAGGACACGTGCAGTGTTGGTTTGTAGCCTCTGGGGTGCATATGAAGCCTTCTAAATCCGTACGTGAGGTGCATTTCGTTCACTGTCAAACACTTGTCAAAGAGTTTGACAAGTCTTAACATGTATTTCCCTTCACGTAACAAAGTTATTTAAAAATTGAAGCGCTCCAGTACCTTGTTGTGTTCATCACACAGACAACACGTAATGTAAGCTACAAGGCGTTGTACAGACTTCACCTAGGCGTTATTACTTTCAAAACGTCATACGGTTGAACGGTACGCGCGCAATTTTAATTTAATTGACAGCGATTAGAGAAGTGATTAAGATATACAGAAGATACAATTTTGTCTGTTGTTTTGTATGGGTGTGAAATTTGGTCGCTCAAATTGAGGGAGGAACGTAGGCTGAGGGAGTTTGAGATTAGGGTGCTAAGGAGAACAAAAGGGCCTAACAGGGAAGAGGTACCAGGGGCGTGGAGAAAACTGAGTAATGAGGAGCCTAATGATCTGTATTCCTCACCCAATATTTTTCGGGTGATCAAATTGAGAAGAACGAGATGGGTAGGCATGTAGCACGTATGGGGATAGTAGATGTGTATACAGGGTTTTTGGTGGGAAAAAGGAGGGAAAAGGAAGACCCAGGCATAGATGGAAGGAAAATATTAAGAAGGATTTCCATGAAGAAGGATGGGGCATGGACTGGATTGATATGGTTCAGGATAGGGACAGGTTGCGGGCACCTCTGAATGGGGTAATGAAGCTTCGGGTTCCATAAAATGTGGGGAATTTCTTGATTATCTGAAAAAGTTAGATTTTAGAGAATGATTCTGTTCCATGGATGGAGCCAATCAAGAAGCATGGCCTTCCGTTCGTCCATTTTCAATGAACTAACAAATGCCAAACAGAAACGTGTGCAGAGTCCTTGTACTGAATTGGATACTGTACAAAGGGGCGCTGATAAGTCCTTAGCTCGACCAGGAAGGAAACAAGATACAGCGAACAAATTCGGGATTTATTCAACATACTTCCCACGAAGCTCAATACACTTCTTAATCCGTTGTTCTAACTTAGGCAAGCCACTCAAAAAAATTCAGAAATTTGTCTGTCCAACCACGTCTCCGCGGCAGCAATGACCTTCGCGTCGGACGAAAAATGGCGACATTTCAATTGTTTTTTCAGTCCAGGAAACAGGTAGTAGCCCGACGGGGCCAGGTCCAGAGAATAGGGTGGGTGATCAAGACACTGGAAGCCCAGGCAGGCCAGTTTCTTCTGGGTTGCAAGTGCCCGGTGAGCCCGGGCAATTTCGTGCAAGAACAGTACCCCCTTGGTGACCTTCCCGAAGGCGTTTTTCCTTCAAAATGTCATTCAATTGTACCAGCAGAGATAGTACTCCGCGTTGATAGTTTCGCCCTTTGGAAGATAATAAATGAGGAGGATGCTGTATTAATCCCAAAAAACTGAGGCACGAATTATCCAGCGGATTTTTGCCTCGGAATTTTTGGGGCGGGTGAGCCGCTATGCCGCCACTCCATTGATTGTTGCTTTGTCTCCGGGTCATAGTGATATAACCAGGTTTCGTCCATGGTCACCAATCGCAGCAGGAAATCGTTTGGATCGCGCCGAAAAAATTCCAAATTTGATCAGACTATTGGCACCGTTGACGTTTTTGACCCGTTTTCAGGCATTTCGGGACCCACTTCGCGGAGAGCTTCCGTATGTCCAAATCTTAATGAATGATGGACCCAACCCGCTCACGTGAGATGGCCAGTTGTTCAGCTATTGATTTAGCTGAAATCCGTCGATCATCCAAAATTAGCTAGTGAATTTGATCAATAATCTCCGGGGTAGTCACTGTTTTGGGTCGTCCAGGTCAAGGAGCATCACAGGTGGAAAAATCACCACGTTTAAACTGAGCCACCCAGTTTTTGACGGTGGCATACGCTGGTGCATGTTCCCCTAATGTTTCTGTCAGAATGGCGTGAATTTCCTCCGGCGCCTTGCCGTGTAGGGGGGAAATAAAACTGATGACGGCTCGCGTCTCCGTGTTGTTGAAATCACGCGGGTCGCCTGACATGCTTCCTTTCAGCCCCTGTAACAAGAAAAGACTTGCAATTCGACACATAAACAGACCCCTCTTTCCAACGACACTATCGATTCCGTCCTACGACATCGGGAAGTATGTCGGTCTAAAGACTTATCAGCACTCCCTCGTAAAATGTGCGAACTAAAGTTCATTTACAGCCAGTAGTGGAGTACGGTTTAACTGTGTAGCTTTTCATGAAACTCACAATCACTCAATAAATTCTGGAGGATATTTATATTGAATGTAATCCCAATCTGCCACAACATGCACGTAGAAAATTCGGACAACATTTTGTTTACAAACTTAAATAATGTCTGGGTTTCGCTGAACAGTTTGGCATGAAACACGCCTTTTCCGTCAACTTTCTGTAAAGAATTTCTATACCCTACTTCATGAAAATTCGACAAAGCGTTCGGTTACTCGTAACACCACACAAAGGAGGACGAGGTGGTCTCCACATAAAACGATGTTCTGTTACATCATAAACGACTTAAATTAGGCAGACTTTAATGCGAAACCAAAAGGTAAATGGAATTGCACGGTTAGACGAAGAAGTAAATGGAGTTTCACCGAGAATAAAAAGAAAAGTTTCAATATAAGACCAAGGTAAAAGTACAGCTACCTCTGTACAGGCCTGGACAGGCCCTTAGGGCTCCAAGAGGTTCAGACCCCCAGAATTTCTAGACAATGGGCACGTGTAGGTGGTAAGGTTGTCAGCCCTAACCACCGGTCTCGTTTGTCACCCACGTGATAACCCTGGTACTCATATCTGTTAGAGGCAGAGTCGACCCGAGAACCAGAGTGCAGCCGGAAGGATTATGTCAATTAAAATTCCAATGACCCCTCGGGAATCGAACCCGCGATCTTTCGGCGCGTAGCACAGTACCCCAACTACTTGTGCCAACCCCTGTATGAGACAAAGGGGTATATAGAGTGCAAATTTCCATTAGGCCTACTTTAGACGTCTTACAGCTCTTCCTTCTTCAGCTTGTCTCTCCGTCAGACGGTTGAGATTCGTGTTTTGTATTCACGAGCCCTGAGGTTGGAAACTGCAGCCGTACGAAAGTGAATCCTATTCTGAGAAAGAATGTTGTTTCTTAGTTGTTAGGTAAATGATTGCTGGAGACTCGGTGACCCCTGAAGACAAAGGCGGCATGTACATCAGAAGCGTCTGGCGCCGACTGTCCGTTGACGCAGCCAGATATTCCACAAACACTGAATATGCAAAATTTTCGTTAACTCATTCTCTACAAACGAAGGACAAGACCGTATAAATCCCCTCGCCATTTGTTCTTATTTATTAACCATGCCATCATTTTCCCATTCTGAACTTAAGCAATCAGTCAATCCATCCTCTTAGTGTCCGCGTGACATTCATGCGCCTTTCACCTCAATAACCCAACTCCATTCTTCTACGTTTTTGTATAATATTCAGGTAGGTTTTTATTATTTATTTATTTATTTATTTATTTATCTGTGCTGTCAGTGGATCCAAAAATGCAGCATGACCTGATAGGATAAAAGGCGAATAATAAATTTTGAAGGCTGAGACAGAAAACGGCTGGGATCTCGAGTGACTGTCATGAGACTTGGCTCAGGAAAACCACACAACAGCTCTCAAGGAAAGGCACAGTTCGGGGCGATATTAGAACCCTGGACCGCCCAAAAAGGAAGCAAACTTCACTGACTCTTAACTCTTCTCCAAAATAGGCAGTGAAGGTCATTTAAGTATGTATGTATGTGTATATGAATGTACGTATACATGTATGTACGTATGTATATATGTATCTGTATGTATGTACGGAGGTTATTCGGAAAGTAAGTATCGTCTACGCATATCTCCCGCGCATTATCAAGACTGTCACTTTGCGCATGTGCAGTGATTTCCTCTATCAACTGAGAAGCCACAGACGCCATTTCGTGAAATTCGTGTTATGTTTGTGTTTGTTCCTGCGCGTTAAACATGTTTAAGACAATTGCAGGCGCCGCCGACTGTGAAATACGGTCTGTAATTCGTTTTTTGAACGCTAGGAATGTGCTACCAAATCGCTCAAGTGTATGGTGACAATGCGATGAGTGATGGCATGGTTAGGAAATAGGTTCGAATGTTCAATGAAGGACGAGAGAACGTGCACGATGAGGCGCGAAGTGGGCGTCTGTCTTTGGTGAATGATGATTTGGTGCGTAAGTTCAACGAAAGAGTGCGTGACGACAGACGTTTCACAATTTCTGATCTGTCGCTGCACTTTCCTCAGATTTCAAGGACTCTACTCTATGACATTGTCAGCAGTCATTTGGGTTATTCTATGAGGAGGGTATACAAACATTTGTGCCCCGCTACGATAAGTGCCTCAATAATAGCGGCGAATATGTGGAAAAATATTTTGGAGAATGTAGAATCTGATAACAATAAAATTTCATACGAAACCTTAATCGATTTTTTTACAGCGAAACGGTACTTACTTTCTGAATAAGCCTCGTATGTATGTATGTATGTATTGTGTATGCATGCGTGTATGTATGTATGTACGTACGTACGTATATATGAATGTACGTATGTATGCGTCTATATAATTATGTATGTGTCTCTGTGTGTATGGATGTACGTATGTGTATGCGAGTGTATGTTCAGTTTTCATTGTTTGTGTCTACATGTTGGTGAAAGTGAATACAGACCAATGGTGGGATGATACTGAAAGTGCAAATTGGAGTACCTGGGCCACAACATGCCTGTATACAAATCCCACGTGAATATATCTGTTTATCAAGCCCGGTCTTCCGGAAAAGTGTTAAGACTAGTTCCCTAACCGCAAGAGGCTGTCAGGGAGCCAACTGCTGCATGTTCTGCAATATATCACAGCTGCACACTCGTACGTCGGCACGTCAGCTGTGAACATTTGTTAGCTAGCAGGATTTTGTATACAGTGAACTTCTTTGAGAACGACTGCACAATACGGGACTTCGTGTGCTTGAACAGTCTCTGTAAGGTCACTGCCAGTCGCCCTCCCACACTTATAAATCAACCAGTCACACAAGGCCGAGCAGACGACCTCTGAAGCTTATACTTGTCTTCTATAGATCGAAGACCGGAATGTGGTTTCGAATCCCGGGAGGTCATGGGTCGCATTGACCAGTAGCGCCAGAGATGTAGTTAAAGCGAAGGTACTGTATTCACTGTGTACAGCCAGTTTAAAGTTTATTACAAAAATTGAAAAACAAACGTCTTAAAATGTTTACGATACTAGCGTGTAAATACACAGAGTGTCTTGTGTAATGAATTGTATGTGAAAAGTCATTATATTAACGCTTTGAAAACGACTTACTTACTTACTCCATGGAGCAGAGTCCTTCTTGAGAAGCTAACTGGTTCTGCAGCTAGTCAAGACATTCCTCACACTTTATGGAACCCGAATGTTCATCTCCGTATTCACAAGTGCCCGCCATCTGTCCCTATCCTGAGCCAACTCCATCCAGTCTCCACCCCCTCCCGCTTCCCGAAGATCCATCTTAATATTATCCTCCCATCTACGTCTGGGTCTCCCCAATAGTCTCTTTCCCTCAGGTTTCCCCACTAGAAACCTGTGCACACCTCTCCCCTCCCCCATTCGCGCCACATGCCCCGCCCATTTCATTCTTCTCGATTTTACCACCCGCACGATAAAGGGTAAGGAGTAAAGATCTCTAAGCTCCTCATTATGTAATTTTCTCCATTCCCCTGTTACTTCGTCCCTCTTAGGCCCAAATACTCTCCTCAACACCCTGTTCTCAAATGCCCTCAGCCTACGTTCCTCCCTCAATGTCAGCGACCAAGTTTCACACCCATACAGGACAACGGGCAGAATTATTGTTCTACATATCTTGATCTTTAAATTTTTGGACAGCAACCTGGATGACAGAAGATTCTGCACCGAATAATAACAAGCATTCCCTAACTTCAGCCTGCTCTTAATTTCTTCCTGAATAGAATTTTGATTTG
>Ga0123357_10007395_pt1 | contig 13570 bp, 8 predicted proteins | sample TergutEmb28metaG_FD_89873 | JGI IMG/M metagenome (GOLD analysis project Ga0123357, IMG submission 89873) | Embiratermes neotenicus P4 segment gut microbial communities from Petit-Saut dam, French Guiana - Emb289 P4 | ecosystem: Host-associated > Arthropoda: Insects > Digestive system > Gut ... | reverse complement strand
CCATCTGCTTGGACGGGCGCTGCCTGGGGGGCGGTTGGGGGAAAACCGCCCCCAACCGGCCCCGGGCGCTGGGGCGGGGCACCGGAAACCCCCCCCCCCCCTTTAAAGGGCGGACGAGCTAAAAATCTTTACAATAAACTGGGAAGACTAACTCTCGGTTGCAGAGTGACTTTGGCTTGGCCTGGAATGGTTAATTTGTATAATCGGCAAATAACGATACAACCGAGGAAGACAAAGCTTGTACAACATAGTCGGGCCCCCTTCCGGACCGCCGGGCCCTGCTAATTTGTACCGGCCTCCCCGCCCCCTCGTCAGAACTGCGCTTATCTTCGTGTATTTCGTTGTTTCACCGTTCGGTAAATTTGTTTTGCCATAAGCTTAATTAATTTTCAACGCGTATTGTCAAAATCGGACTGGGAGAATTGCGTTTAGATAGGGGTTACTGTAAGCAAAGTGACTTCATAAAACTGCGTGACTAGTGTTTAAATTTTAGTACATGCTTTCGAGTTTTTCTTCTCACCACTATCGCCTCTGAATCCACTGAAATTTTTAAACCAGCATATAAAAATGAATACTCTTTTCAAGGGAATAAAATTCCCGGATCATAAAGCAATTACCCACGTCTCTGTAGTTTGAGCGTTGATAATGATTCGAGTTATACTTCATGCCATGATGCATTGCCCTTAACTTTTATGCCCTAATTAGTAATTGAACAAATCTTCAAATGTTACAAGTAACTGTTACGGTTATTATTATTATTATATTACTGTTGTTATTATCTTCTCATAACATACTTTTTTAACACAACACTGTAAATTCTGTAATTACGCTTTGTTACAGGTAAACTGTGTATAATTTGGTAATGTATAAACAATCCTGAACAAAGACAAATATCGCTTTCTTGTGGCTATGAAACTTTTAACATTTCAAGCAACAGTGGTTATCTGTTACCTTGTATTCCTTGCTTGCCCTTTTAAATTTACCACTGCCATCACCATCACCTCACAACAAGAAGTTATAATAATCACAATTTGGACCTTCAGTTTAATTCTAGTCCCCTACGAAATAGACTCCTCCCTCTAGCATAACTGATGACATCCAGTAAGTCATCTTTCTTTCCCAGTATATGTTTAAATTCATCTTTGTGTCTAATGCTTCACCACTAATACTTTCATGGAACGGTCAAAATTAGTTTCAAAGTGACATTCACCAAAGCTTGCATAAAGCTGTTTCCCTGGGACAAAATCAACTAAGCTGAGAAGCAGACCACTTACCTCTGACTACTGCCGAGTTTCAAATGCGTGGAACTATACCTCAACTACACCACATACCCTCATGGCATGATGCTTAATCAAGAAGCAGTGACAACTTTGTCCTTACTTACAGAGATGGGTAACTGACCAGACCTAATGAACAATAAACTATTTAAAGACAAAGATATTGCAGGAATTTTCAATGGCCTGTTATTTCAGCCACAAGACTAACACACAAATCTACTGTTTTCAGATTGCTATTCTTATGAAGAAGCAGACAAATGTACTGCAAGAAATGGAACATACTATCGCCAACACTGTTACTTACCGACAGATAATGCTACAAGTGACATAATACACCAGGCAGAACAAGCAATACGACGGCCTCCTGCTGAAGAATATTTCTCGTAAGTGTACAATCATTTGAATAGCATAAGCCCATTGGCAGTATACCATGACTGATGAGTGTACTGTAATTTGTATCACATGAACTCACTGGCACCAATAAAGACAACAGCTCGCCCATGTTGGAATTTAGATTTTTTCTTACAAGAACAAAAAACAAGGACTATAATTGTAATACAGTACTAATTGCTGTAGATACACAGTATACTACAATATACTACAATAGCTGCAAGAAATTTATACATACTTCCATACGAATTGGTGAGTTTGACAAAAAGGAACTGTACAGGTACATGTACTCAGACATGATGATATTTTAAAACCTTTTGGCCTTATAAACAAGCAAACAAAACATGCACAAATGTATGTGCACAACAGAATATGTTTGTAATGAAATACCATTGATTGTTCCTGTCTAGTACCTCCAGCTATGGTCTCTGTCATCCTCTGCACACCTACACAACGGTGCAGAATCCATTGTTCAACTGGGTAAAACATATGGCATAGTGTTACGCCTAACGTTGGTGTGATCATGTGAATAATGGTCAGTGCAGGGAATATAATTGGGGTTATGAATTACAAGGTCATGGGGGGTGAGGCAGTGTGGTTACTAGTGTTCTTCACATTCCCCAAGTTATATCTTTGGCAGATGTGACCAAGGATCAAATTCAAAACACTCTGAATGACAGTCCTGTCTTATATCAGGACTACCAAGCCCCTGAAGTCTCATTTGTATAATGTAAAGACTACATTTGACAGTCCTGTCTTATATCAGGACTACCAAGCCCCTGAAGTCTCATTTGTATAATGTAAAGACTACATTCTTATTCACTCCACAGGCGACGAGTACTTGGTCTGTCATCTGGAATTGAGGAGACTGGAGAAATTCGGTTGTCCATGGCAATGTGCCTCCTGCTAGCATGGATAATTGTATTTCTGTGTCTTTGCAAAGGGGTACAGTCATCAGGCAAGGTGAGCACAGGTGATGTTGCATAATACTGGCAGTTCAAAAAGATTAGCTCAAATTGCAGAAATTGTTTTTATTAAAGTCTGATTCCTGTAAGCCTTCAAAACTGGGCTTCTACTGTTTTGAGCATCTTCTCTTATCTGCTGTAATCTTGCTTCATAACTCTTCAGCAGACTCATCTATACCATTCATTACCTGTACAGTTTGTATCATTGTTATATAACTCAATATCTATATATCTATTTAGATATAAAAATATCATCACAGGTTAATTCAGTGCCAACATCATGGAGCTACTCAGCTCACATTTCAGTAATGGAATCAGCTATCCTGATATGGCCCATGAAACCCACACATTTGAATTTATTGGGTAATTCAATTCAAAAGTGTTGTGAACAGATGTATCCTGTTCTTCTAGGATATTACACTCCATGAATAGGTAATAAGATCTCGATGTTTCAAGGCAACCTGTCCAATCAACAAGTGGCCCAAATCCATGTTGGCTAGATGATGATGATGATGATGATGATGATACTAAATAATGTTGTAACACTGTTGCAGGTTGTTTATTTCACAGCTCTATTTCCTTATGTTGTTCTGGTGATACTCTTTGTGAGAGGCGTGAGTCTTCCAGGGGCATCCACTGGTATTCTCTTCTACCTGACTCCAGATTGGCATCGACTTACAAATGCCCAGGTACAGGTACCCAACTAAATTAAGTTGTAATGTAAAATCCAGAAGTTCCTTCTGTTAACGTCTATTCAGAAACTTGTAACCAAATAATTTAGATGTTTTTAAAGAGAATCCGGACATAACAAAATTTCAAGTTTCATTGATTACCTTTCTGTCTCTGTTACCTGTTACTGAACCACAATGACTGAATTAAGATATTTCAAATTCCATCTAAAATTGAAACTGGAGGAATGAACAATTATCTCTAGTCAAGTTGACAGCATCAGCAATGTGCTGTGGGCTGAAGTTTCATAACAATACGCAGAGCATTTCCAGTGTTCTTGTTTTGATCAGATAAGAACAACTAATTAGCACCATGAAGATGAATCCCCCTTCAGAAGTTACAGTTGCTCAGCAAGTCAGGAGAGTTCCTGCGTGATATGGGAACCAAAGGTTCATTCTTGCTTTCACAAAAGTCTGGCATAGATTCCTTTCCTGAGCCCAGTTAGTCCAGTCCCCAGCATCCCATCCTATTTCTTTAAGATACATTTTAATATTATCATACCATATCTGCCTGCGTGTTTGAAGAGGGCTCTCTCCATTTCAACTCTTCCCTCTAAAAACTATGTATGCATGGCTTAGAAATCCATGTAGGTCTTATGCAGCCAAAACTAAGTGCAATGTTTCTTACAATTAATATCCCTTTTGTTTCCAAAACTGCTAAAATGCAGTAACTGTCACACTTGTATAATGACACAACACATGATACAATACAGATAAACTTTTCGTAACATAAATATAATATTCTTCTTACAGAAAAAGTTAAAGAATCATGATAGGTGCTTAGAAATAAAAATCATGAAGAAAATAATTAAACAACTTCAATATAGTACTCATAATCATTTTAGACAGTATTTAATAGTCTATCTAGACTTTATAATTTACAAATCAGAAATTCTTGATACAAACTGAAGTCAGTAAAAGACACAAGCAATGCTCATGTACAGTGTTTTCGGTTATTACACTGTGCAATCAGGTAGGATATCACCAACATTTCAGAGGAACCTGCTGCCTTCATATTCAGAGTAGCAATTCCGAAAATGAAGGCACTACATTCCTCAAAACATTAGTACAAACCTAACAAGACTACAGTTTCACAACCTGGGAGACAACAATCTAAATCTTATATTTTTTACAACAAAAAACTTTAAGTTTTACAAAGTTCTGCAACAACAGACATAAAGAGGGTTTATTATGGAAACATTAGAGTAAAGTGGACACAGAAACATTTGCACTGTATGTCCACATATGTTTGATACTGAGAGCTATGTGCCGTAAAGGGAGCATTTTATTTTTCAGCCTAAAGTGTAAAAACTGCATTTAATAGGGCATGTAATCAATCACATGAGCCACAAAGTTTAATTATAACTGTACATTTGTAATTTCAGGTATGGGGAGATGCAGCAGTTCAGATCTTCTTTGCTCTAAGTCCGGCTTGGGGAGGGCTAATTACCTTAGCTTCATATAACAAGTTCACAAACAACTGCTACAAGTAAGTACAACAACAACAACAAGAACAACAACAACGATGACGACAACACTGACGTCGGTGGCAACAACACCACCACCACCACCATCATCCATGCAAAAGTGATACCACATGTACTCAGTCCGAAGCTTCCTTTGACTAAACATATTCTTTTCAGTAAAGTAAAAATTTGCAACATAAGCCAGTAACAGGCAAACTAAGATGTTAACTAGGCAGTCATCTCCTTCCTGTTTCATATTTATTCATGGTGTATTTAACAATGCCATGGCTGAATGACTAATGAATCAGAAAAAATCTGGAAGGTAGCAGTCTGCCTAATGTCAGGTGCTATTTGTCAAAAGCAACAGAAGAAAGCCACAGAAAGATGGTCTCTGGAATAATTTTAAGAATTCACTTTGAGGACAAAAAATCTGTTTCAAGGTGAGCTGTATAATATTTGGTCTTGAATGTAGTATTTAGATTAAAATCTCCTGAGATGTGTAGTCAAGCTGTTTGCAACACAGGTACCAACACTTTGGTGGAACCTCCATCGTCTACCCTGGAGACAGAAAAAGCAGGTTCCTCTGAAGCATTTGTACCAAATAACAAACAACATGGCATCACATCCCAAAAGACCAAAATCTTGTCAACTGCTGATATCAAACAATTATGTCCACTCTTGTTTCCTCAACAGAGACTCTCTGATTGTCGCCATATCCAACATTTTGACTTCATTCTTTGCTGGATTTGTGATCTTCTCTGTCATTGGTTTCCTCGCACATGAGCTACAAGTGGAAGTAAAGAATGTTGTAGACCAAGGAGCAGGTCTTGCTTTCATCGTGTACCCTGAAGTGGTAGCTCGACTGCCGGTCTCGCCCCTGTGGTCTCTCCTCTTCTTTGTGATGCTACTCACACTTGGGCTGGACTCACAATTTGCTCTCATGGAGACTGTCACAACTGCTATACTAGATCGTTTCCCTAACCTCCGGGATTACAAGATATGGGTTGTCCTCACTGTAGCTGTGTTTGGGTACTTTGGAGGACTCATTTTTACCACAAATGTAAGTTACGTTACATTTCTGACAGTTTATAGTCTCCTTGAATGTGATTCGCTCCATCTTGATTGATATGTATCAAAGATCCCAAAAGAAGGACATGTCATACCTTGAATCTTCAGCCTGGCCTGCTAGGTCCCACAGAAAACTACTCTTTCCAAGGCCTCCTGTTCTCTGTATCCTCATTTCCTTCCTCTCTGCTTTCTCCTACCTCATTTTCCCTATATAAATTTTATTTCATTTTCCTAATTTTACCCAACTGCCTCAAACATACAAGATCTGTTTTATCAATTTATATTTGGCCTTTCAAAATAATGCCTGTGCCGATCCTCCCTTTCCCACACCTGTAACATCTTTCCAGCTTTGATAATCCTTTGTTTCTGAACTCGGAGGCAGCACATTTCTCTGAAATATTGGTAGCTGTCTATCAAACTACACAGAAACACATTCCAGTACACTGCAATCTTTTTTACACTTAAATCCAGCTAATGTTGAACTATTTATAGTTTCCCTAAGTTCATCAAAGCAAAGATATCACACAGTCCAACAGTCAACAACAATTGCAACTCCGTGTGTTGGATACTAAACTGAAGGTGATTATTTCTTCCAAATGTAAATTTGTGTTTTTATAGGCAGCACAACCAATTTATTATATTTAACACCTTGAAGCCTAAACTTAATCTAAATGATGTTTAAAAATTTAGCTCTCAGTTCGCACAAAAACTTCCATCTCCAATACAAAGACTAAACTGGTTAATGTGTTTTATGGTACATATCACTGTCTGTTGTGAGAATGAAATGAAAAACAGTTACCTACACTGTGTGGGCAAAATGCAGATTTCTTTCAATGTTAAAGTAGGTGGCAATATATGAAGGCTGTTCAAATGAAACCCTAATTTAAGGAATTGCTCCATGCAAATGCAGGGCTGCCACAGCACAGTGTCCCCAAACAGAGTAATGCAGGAATCTTGTTGACATTCCAGCTGATAAATTCCCTTTGCAAAGAACTCCCTGTGATGCTGCTGGAGGCCCTGCACCACCATGACATTCATGTCTTCAACCACCCTAAATCTATGGCCATTTAGTACTTATTCAAGAAATGTAATATCACCATCCATGCACAATGGTATTATGGTACCTTCTGAGACCTTCATATGCCACCATAGCATAATGTCCTGGTATTCTCAGGAGGGGTGTCATTGTCTTCCATAACTGCACCCATCCACACGTGGTCTGCACTACCTAGCACACCCTGCACTCCTTGTACCAAAAATTGCAGAACCATGGCTGGATCTTTCACCACATGACCAGCCTCAGTGGTCATCGGGACTGTCTTTAAGAGCCTCTACACCTTTGAAAAAAAAAGCAGTTCCCAAGTATGTTTCATTTCAACAAGACTCATAGTACCACCACACTATACGGGTTACGCAAAGCACAGCAATGAATCATGAAAAGTTCCTGAATGTGGACAATTTTATGAGCAACAGGCATATTTTCCTAACTTTTTTTATTACTCGTTGCAGAGTGGAATGTACTGGCTTCAGCTGGTGGACAAGTATGCTGCTAATTGGTCAGTTTTACTGATAGCAATTGCAGAATGCATTCTCATTTCGTGGGTTTATGGTGCTAACCGTTTCCTTAGGGATATCCAAGATATGATCGGTCAAAAATCAAGGATATGGACGTTTTTCTGGACATGGATGTGGAAAGTCATTACTCCAGCAGCTCTTCTGGTACGTGTGTGTGAAAACTTTAGATATCACCATTATATATATATATATATATATATATACACACACACACAAACACACACACACACACATGCATAAGTTTTAAATGCCTTTAATTAATTTGTAACATATTTCAGTCCATACAGATCATTGTCAGGGACTGGTGTACTTATTAAAACATGCTGGAAACTATTAAGACATTTACAACTAATATATGTACTGTAAAGGTATTCTTTTACATGCTGTACTTCCAGTACACTGTGATACAATGAATCCATTTAAATTTCACCACTTTTTTTTTTAATACATTAAAACAATGTGTACTTTGTGAGAGGTTAGAATCTCATCAAAGAGATGACTATTTCTCTTTTGGTGCTCTCTGTCTGTCACTCTCTACACACACATGAGCACATGCACATGCACATGCACATGCACCTGTACACATCTGCTGACATACTAGGTTAGGTGATGGTACACATTCTTGACACTTGTTTATTCTCTGTTCACCAGAAATACTCAGCACAGAAAGATTATGGACTGTGGTCTTCTGGGATGGAATGTCATGTGGTCTGGTAGGTAATGACAGGCATTTCACGAGTACATGCTGCCTTCAACTTGAAGGCAAAATTGTGTTCACTTCTATTCTGGAGACAGATGGTGCACGTTACTCTGAAACACTGGTATCCATCTCCCAGACCACAAACCAGAACACCACAATATAAACATATATTAAACTACTCTAAAAAATCTGCACTGTGCAGTTCATAAAGTAGATAAAAATGGTGCTGTATTGCTACTGGTGACCCTGTCACTTGTATTCAGTATTATTACCTCACATTACAAAATGCTGACTACTGGCACTAAAATTAACATTTCTTTCAGTTCATCCTCTTCTTCAATTGGGTTGAATATGCACCCGTAAAATATGGAGACTATGAGTACCCAATATGGGCTGATGCTGTTGGTTGGGCGATTGGTGTCTTCCCTGTTTGCGTCATCATCGGCATGGGTGCCTATAAAATATCAGCAGCACCAGAAGGTCCCCTTAGTGAGGTACATCAACACAAAATGACAAAAATTCAATTAAGTATGCCAGTCCATGGACCTACATAATATTTCATAATATGTTGCTTTTTACAGTTAAAAGTTGTTAGTCCCTGCCAAACTCTAACCTGTCAGCTGCTTTATGAATACTTAGTTGATATGTCCACAACTTCCCCTCCCATCTGGAAGCCATTTCATCCCCCTGCAACCTCAGGATTTGCCATACCACAATGACATAAGACCTGCATAACACTATTCAGAATACAATAATAGCTAAAAACCCTTTGAGTTCTGCAATATGTATAACAAGCACTTTTCAGAGAGTTCGACTGCTGTGCCAACCAACATCTGACTGGGGACCTGCAAATCGTCAAAACATCAATTCCCTTACAACATATGATAGTGTCCGCAACACCATTGTGTTAGTCAATGGGCTGCCAGTGATCCAAGAAAGTCTTGCTGATTCAGAACTAGAAGACAACAGACTCTGAGAATGGGCTTGTGGCCGGAGCTCTAACCTGCATGCACCTCTGCAGCCACTGCCACTGCCACAGGTACAGCAGAAGCCCGGTCCAAGTATACTGAAGAATCCAGGAAGAGGAACCAAACCTACTACGGAAGAATCTCACATTCAGCAGGTAATTATAAAGACAATGCTTGGCATGGCAGAGGTATGGCTACAATGCAAATTTAAGAGATGAAACAAACCTCATTCAGATTTATAAAATTTAGAGGTATCACAGTCACTTCTTGAAACAAAGCCTTCATGGGTGATCAGCCATGTAAAGACAGAGTTCATGTCCAACATTTCACACACTGGGAGTCTCCAAACTTTGGTACAAATTCTGTATTTACACAGCTCATGTTGTTGGAAGATGCCACTGTTCATTAAGATTACTGTCTATTGGGATGTGACAATATGATTTGGATAAAGCTGCTCTTTTTCATCTTCAGGTAGAAGAGTGAGCTGTGTGGGGAAAAATGATGAATGACACAGTGGAGGGAGGACAGGGACTGTAGCCAATATCAGAACAATGGTAGCAGTATAGCTTAGTGGAAACCTGTGATTAATTTGCTCTTAACCTTAACTTTCCATTCCCTCCATCATTGACAGCTTTTCCCACATGGCTCACTCTTAAAACTTGAAGCTGTAGGATACATATAATTTACATTTGATTTTAAAAACCTTGTTATAAAAGCATGTCATGAATATAAATATAACTATAACCTAATTTAAATCACAAGGTCTAATTTCTTGCTTTTTTGAAGTTAATCTAAGAATTTCTAAGTACTTTATTTTTCAAAATTCAATGCACTAGTCACCAGAAAATTTTAATTGCTGATTTTGGTTGAAGAGGAAATCATGTAAAATGTTTGATATCATCACATCCGCAAAAACTTTTTTTTTTTCTCCCCGATTTGGGGTGAAAGCTGCAGCCCAAAAGCCCCTCTTTTGGTACACACCTGATAGGCAGCACATTCTCACAAGGTTGGTAGATATCTATCAGACTGCATGACATTACATCCCAGAAGACATTAATCTTTACATTAGTTCCTATGGAAACCTGAAATCTCCAGAAAATTCATTTCTTTTCTGCATTGAAACAGAAATACTAAGCCATAAATGGTACATTAGTTCCCGATAATGGATTGAGTAGGAAACCATTACCCCACTCAACAACCATTCTGAATCACTTATAAAAGAGATAAAAACGTCTAAAATATTATTTATCCTCAAAAAATTATCTAGTTTCTTAAGTTACAGTTGAAGACAGATTTACAGAAGGAAACAGATTAATTAAGCTCTTAAATAATATGACTAGAACAAATAATGTGATCAGTGTGTCCTTTTAACAGTATTCATAATTAAGTGCCATTAAACAGGGGCATGATTTAATTTTTATTGATGTAAAGTTGACATAGGCCTACTAATTTTATGATATCTATAGTACCACATTAATTTAAAACAAACAAATTTATCAGGCAGAACATAAAGTGTGATATGATAAAATAGTTGCAACTGCAAGTTAATAACATCATAAGGCATATACCATGTATATCACAGCATGCTAACAACTCTAAACAGCTGTCTGCCATGGGTACTCAGAAATGGGATTGAAACCATAGTGGTACTTTTGTACCACCCGGATGCTGCTGGTAAAACATGTTTCAATAACTTTAAATCCTAGTACAAATTATTATCTATTTAATTTCATATAAACTCAAATTACTTATCAGGGGGAGAATGCAACAATAAAAGAAAGGACAGACAAAGAGCAGAGCCAGCCTGCAGTACAGACCGAAAAAGCGAATGTACAAAAGGCAAAGGAGAAGAAGTACAACATGAAGCCATGAAAGAAACAATGCTGACAGATACTACAACAAAAATCGAGACAACAAATCACAGGCATTCCACGCAACTGACCAACCTTCATCCAGAGGTTTAACTCTAATTGTTTATCCATTCTGATACATACAAAGTTTTGAACTAACATGTATGGGTGTGTCATTAAAAACAGGCATGGTGACTGGAATTATACAATTAGTCCAACAAGGATCAGGTACACATTCACAGATTATCGTGGCTTCTATAGCATGATAGTGGTGGATCTGTGATTCCCAATAAAGTGGCATAATGTGTTTCAGTTTTACAACTGTGATATACACGTACACATTCAATAACAGACTGAAAATTTAAAAGCTAATTACAAAACAATAATGACATTAGAAAGACTGCTTCTTTGTTTAAAATATTCCAACTACCTTTAAAGTGCTACTATGGTGAAACAAAATTATTACCATTTTGTAGACTCTTCTGATAAAGACTAAAATGTTTTACTTAGTATTTATCAATGCAAGTTCAATTACTCAAATGTTCAACAATGTGGGGTGATGTAATAGCAACTTGAAATTACAGCAAAAATTGTATATTTTAATGATTAAAAATGAGTAAATTTAAATCCATCAGGTTTGATATTAGCCACTGTTAAATAAATACAAAACTTTAAGTTTTCACAATTAATAAAAGTGATAAAAACCTTTTGGGCCAACAGCCATGTCAACAGAGTCAAATTTAGTTCCCTCATTACTGAGACAGTGAAGGCAATGAAACACTGGGCTATGACTCCAAATTTATGCAGCTGATTGCTGTGAAGAATATTTTGTTAATGTTACAGTTATAAAACTTAAAAGTTCAATGGAAATATTACAAAGCATGATTCAGTCATTAAAGTAAAAGCAAAATGTATACCGAAAACAAAGGAGCAGCAGAGAAAGGTACGCAATAGTGCACCAACAATTCTGATAAACATATCGGGCGAATAAGTATGAGAAATAATTGAAAGAGATGAACTATAAATTCTCCAATAATCCATCATACAAGAATAGTCAATTGGCCAACCAGTGGCAATTACTGTCAGAATGATATGTTTTGTGTTCAGCTTTGAAATTCCAACATGACTGAGAAGGTATCACTGTGAAAGAAAAGCTACAATACTACATTCATGAAATGATAAAGTAGACACATGTAACAAGTGAAAGATGAAAATGAGATTGAACATGATGGTCTGTGGTTTGTAGAAACAGTACTACTGCTACCACATACTGAAATATGAAATATTCAAACATGCAAAATGTATTAGAAACAGCAAAATGGGTTCTTCTGTAAATATGTTGCTACTGTTGAAACTTAAAGACTGATTCACATTATTACACATTAGTTGAGTGATGGGAGGGGGAAACCAGTGAGCAGAAGATTAACCCTTTCTATACTGAGTTTTTTTTAATATTTTATAAAAAAAGAAGTGTCATGGAATGTATACATGTCTGTACTGTAACCTAACCTGTAAAGTATCTTGTATATGTACATCTGTAGTATGGAACAGTTTAATACCTAGAATATGTGCTGTATTAATGCTTCCTGATAATATGGATCGTGGGTCTGGGTCAGTGACCCTCTGTACCCCCACTCCAATGTCAATGTCAGTGTAGATAATCACACATGCTTGCCAACCAATTTGCTCAGTGATACCAGTACTACTGATGTTATTTTATAGACCTTGATGATAAAGGTTCAGAGGCAAAATCAGAATATTAATTTTACGTTAAAATTTTATCACAACACATCATATTTTTAGAAAAAACTGTAATAATGAGCTTAATCTCATGTAAATATTCTATCATTATACATGACATAAATATATTATCTTGCTTCCCAGAATGATGTTAATCTATTATAAACATTTACAGTCCTTGTAACAGTGATAGATAAAAACACTGCCATGCTTTGGCAATGCAGTTTTAACATGTTTCATGAACATATTACGGTCTCCTGCGTTCAGAAATTGTATAGCAGTATTAGTAGATAAATTTTGCAGGAATATGCTGTCTCAGCCTTCAGGATACTCGAAGAAGGGAGACACAAGGTTCCTTCAAACTTCTTACACCCATCTGCTAAGCTACATGATTATCACATCCTAGACTGTAAATTTGATATTCACCACTGTAAGAACCTTATGTTCATACACAAAACCTTCATATCTATGTGCAGAACTACATGGCGTCACAACCATGAAAAATCCTTAAATTTCTTATCCATTAGATAAGCCCATCCCTTTCCAAAATGAAGTCTAATGTGTGGACATCATTTTAAAGTATTTGGTACTTCAAAAACCTATTCATGATCCTGTCAAGTTATGAAAAGTGTACATATATGGAACATGTTAAACTGTGAATGCTGTATGGAATCTACATTCTGCCTAACAATACTGACAACTGTGTGATCTCTGTGAGACTGATACCTAAAGTACTGCTCACAGTCTTTGGTGCCAAGCAAGAAGGCGTATGTACATGAACTTCCTGTTAATTACCTGGAAAAATAAATATGCTGCAGGTCAGCAAGGAAAATCTGAAAAGTT
>Ga0123357_10007393_pt1 | contig 13572 bp, 8 predicted proteins | sample TergutEmb28metaG_FD_89873 | JGI IMG/M metagenome (GOLD analysis project Ga0123357, IMG submission 89873) | Embiratermes neotenicus P4 segment gut microbial communities from Petit-Saut dam, French Guiana - Emb289 P4 | ecosystem: Host-associated > Arthropoda: Insects > Digestive system > Gut ... | reverse complement strand
TTGTTGAAGGGGGAAAAATGCGGGTTGTGTAGTGAGATGTTATACGTCTTGAATTTTTGTTGGGGTGGGTGGGGGGGGGGGGGGGAAGTTATTGCTAGCCTATATATTTTGTAAACCTGTGATAAAATCTAGAGGTGCAAATGGAATGTGGGTTATTATGCAATTTGACTGACATTTGCAGACTTGTACCAGTCTTCAGTGTCCTTGATGAAAATGAGTTCAGTAGCATATGGGCAATAGTGGCCTTATGTTTTTTGTTTGTGTTTTGAAAATCATGTCTGTCTGGTTGATTAGAGTTGAGAGAGCATTGTGGGCTCTTAGAAAATTGGACTTTATTTTTTTTTTGTTTCTTTTTAATTTTTTGTTTCTGTGGTTCGGGTAAGGTCATGACGTGGTCCAAGTAGAATTCTTAGGTGCATCTACAGTTTTAGTCTCCCATTCTCAGACCCCACCTTGTTCAGAATGTTCTCAAATCTTGTGTGGTATTTACTTTACACTGGCCATGCTTGGTTAGTAACATTGCTAGTCCTTTTACCGGCATTTTTGACCGAAGGCACGTAACTCAGCTGCATTTTTGACCAGTGTTGTGCAATTAATTTGTATGATCACTTGTCATGCATTTCGGTAAAAAAAAAAAGAAAAAAGATGGCAAAAAACCATCTTTTACATTAAACAGTCATTCAATAATTATTCAGTGAAAGCCTGCTTTAGCTTGTCACATGTATACTAGTCATGGGCAACCGTTAAATACCAATCATTTGCACATCTGTGTGTTATCAATCTCTGAACCTGTAGACCTCTGAAGTGACTTGGGTACACCCATTAGTTTGAAATATTCATATTTTCCCTAAAGAATAAAGTGTGTGTGAATGGACATAGGAATTTTTAATTTGGTTCATCTTGCACAGTATATGCAAGTACCAATCAACACATAATCATCACAGTACACATTTATTTATGAACATCAACAAATTTTGTTATAACTCTGCATGTTTCAGTCTCAGGCAACCATGTTAGAGAGAACACTAAGACACACAGTCACAGGAAAGAGGTTTTAAGTCAATAATTTTGGATTTGTAATAAATAGTTACTAATTTACATACCTATTTTCTAACAGCAGTTTGTTGTTTAAAACTACAAAGTGTGTGTGTGTGTTTTGAGAATGCTTGTTGCTTTTCATGCCTATTCATTTCTCTTTAAAATGATGGATCCACGTTGAGAATATTTATGACATCATAGTTTTATGTCTACCGATTATGTGCATCAGTTGTGAGGTTTTGGTAATCCTGTTTCTCATCTTATCACAGGCTTTCATGCATATGTATTTTACCGTCAGAAACTGTTAATGAAAGAGTAATGCTGGCCCTGAAATGTGGAAGCTCTGGACTGAGCTGTGCAACACATCTGGATGTAGGACGACATGTCAGGACACATTCATGGCAGCAGGGTCTCTGGGCATTGAACTTTATCATAAGATACAAATTCACATTCAGTATTATTTCATTACACCTCTTATATAAAACATGTAGATTCATAAAGAATGTGTTTAGAACCTTCAGGCTAAAAGTTTCCTTTGTAAGTAAAATTAAACCTTTAGTACCTTTCTTGTTAGTTTCTGCTTCTTTTCTCAGTTTTATTAGGATAGGATAAACATGTTATTGTGAATTAAGGCTGTACTCTGCAATCTGTTGATATCTTCTTCATGCATACTACCTCAAACTCAGCAGCATTTTCTATTGCATTATTGTTGATATTTGACTCAAATGGCCACATTACATGCAGCATAAAAGAACTATATCCCTCAGTAAGATATTCATTATAGGAATTTATGCTAATAGGGATTATACAATTTACCTGGACTTTGTGTGTTGGTGTGTGCACACTTTAATGTATTATGGTTTTGTTGAAAGATTTTATATTAAAATCAGTTCATTTTTAGCCTAAATAATTTTATTTTAATATTTAACTATGACACAGTTTTGGTTGTATTTTTGCAAATGAATATATACAAGTTTTAATGTATTTATTGTGTGATATTTCTCAAGAAATGTCACATTTTCTTTTGGCAAAACGTACTAGCAGAAGTGTCAAATGTCCTACTAATTCAATTTTAGTTTCATGTGAGTGTATGTGTGGGTGTGTGTGCACGTGCGTGGATCATGTATCACCATTGTTGATGCAAATCTTAGTTATAAACTGGTGTGGACATCACAAGACTTCTTCACTTCACAGTGAACTGTGTATGTACTCATTTTGACATCTGTTTTTTGACAGTATTCACTTCATCTTTATTCCCAATAAGTATGATCGATGCCTTGGTTACATGAAGTGTTTTTATGAACGTGGGTTTAACTTCAGTTCATTCGACTATTCTATGGGCTTGGTAATAGGACAGTGAACCTATTCTTAAGTACGACAGCAACAGTTGTTTGTCATTGTGTATAACTAACTTTGTGTTGAAAAGCTAATAGTTCCACAGCTAGTGAAGAGATTTCCTGCATTTTGTGGAACCCAAAGGTTCATCATCACATTCACAAGAGTGTAACACCTGTTCCTGACTTGAGTCTGAGCAATCTAGTCCATGCCTCCCATCCTATTTCTTGTAGATCCATTTTGTAATGTTCCTCCCATCTATGCCTCGGTCTTCTAAGTTGTCCCTTTCTCTCAGGTTTCCCCACAGAAACCCTGTATGTGCCTCTGCCTTTCTGTACACATGCTACAGGCCTGTCCATTTCATTCTTCTTGATTTGGCCACTTGAACAATATTTGGTGAGAAGTTGAGATCATAAAACTACTCATTATGCAGATTCCTTCACCCCCCAACCTCTCCCACCTCATCCCTCTTACACCTACAAATCGTCCTCAGCACTCTATTCTCAGACACCCCCAGCCCATGTTCTTCCCCATTGTGAAGGACCAAATTTCGCACTCATATAAACAAGATACAAAATTATTCTTCTGTACATTTTAATGGTTGGATATTTTTTTCATTGCATACTGAAACTACACATATTTTTTATCCAAGACAAAGAAATTAGGCCCTCATGCATGTAACACTATTCTATACAAGTGATAACTGTACCATTTTGTATAACTTGTGTTTCCGTTTTTTTTAAGGAGGTTACCACTGTCAATGTTTAGTTTGAATACATTCTTGGTTCGTCTGAAGTGAAACAGAATCAATTCCATGAGATTTTAGGCTTTTGTTGTGATGTAGTTGATGTCTTCGTTACTCTGGGATATGACACATGATGCTGCATGACTGAATGATCGGTACACGACATTTTGGGACAGAATGCTGGTTTCATCTTCAGTGTTTGAGAATTCCAATGTAAAATCAAATTTTCAATGGACTTACTGACCCATGAGGACGAGACAAATGTGCTGCCTTGGAACGTCAGGCACCATTCACCCAGTGACATAATGCCATATTTCAGAGCAATGAAGATTGTAATGAATTCTGCAGGAAAAGTAGTTTTTTGGAGGTGAAACTGAAGTGAATGAATTTGCAAACTTAAATTATGGTCTTCTGAATTATGACACCATGCAATCTTGTTAGTGGTTGCCATCATTTTGCAGAGCCATGCGTTATGTATCATCACAGTTGAAAATGGAGGCAGCTGATTCTTCCAAAACGGTGCTAACCACCAGCAAGACTAAACATTGTCATAATCCAGTGGACCAGACTCCAAATTTTCACCACCATAAAAACACTCAAATTTAGAAATGCAGTTATAAGAAATTCCCATTCTTTGTTTGTTAGTAGGCAAATTAAATTCATCTTACAGGCAAGAGGTTGTTGAAACCCAATTTTTCTGATCCTATACTCCTGCAGTGAATTTATTTAAAATACTTCCAACCCTTTGTATGCTCAAAAGTATGTCAGGCAGGGTAAAGTGATAATTTGAAGAACAGCACAGGGGTGTGCTGTAAATCTAGATACATTTATATGTATATTCCTTATCTAATTGTCCCTCACTTGTGTTTCTTGTAGGACCTTTATTTTGGCACAACCTTTAAACCTTAGACTGATGTTTAGGAAGTGTGTCAGCTGCTAAAATGAGTAGCAGGTCAATGATTTAAAACACAAATATTTTATGTCCAATATACACAGTTTTAAGTAAACTCAGTTTAAAGATGTGTTACCATACTGTCAGGTCATAACATGCAGTATTTCCTAATCTCATCAACCATCCAAGGAAATTACTGGTTGACAGTTTTTGTGCAGACACTTGCCCTGTATATGACAGTCCAAGGCATACAGGTACTCATAATTTGATTAATGTTGGTATAGAAGTCTGTATTTCAAACCATTTCTTCTCATATAATTAATGTAATTGAAGTTTTATTTTGCTGTATTCTGCCCATGTGATATTCTTCTTTACTTAACATCTGTGGAGCTCTGAGGACAAATAAATATAATCATTTTCATCTGTTCATTTCACTGTATCCTTTAAATAAGATATGGGACATAGAGATGTAGTAAACAATAATCTCAAGAGCAATATACTGCTGTGTAATTCTGATACTGGTGGGCAGGGCTTATTTGGGGAATAGTCCCATACTTGTCAAAGGTTTGTGTGCCTGTTTTATAATCTGGTACTACAGCACTATATGTACCCTCTGCCCCTCAACTCCTCTCTTTTTTTAAGGAGAATTCACACTTCATGTAACAAAGGCTTCAGTTTTATAAAAAATAACTGTAGAATTAAGGTTCCTAAATAAAAGACTTTTTCATTATGAACTACCTCATGAGAGAGAGACAACTTTTAAGATTTCAAAGTACAAAAGTTCATTGGAAATGCTTTATCGTGGGGATGTTATGATTCTGTAGCCCTTTGTGATCATCTGTCACTGTGTGTGGGACAGAGGTGATAGGTGGGTAGAAGTTTCCTTTTCTGGTAAGTTTGGATGGGGAGGCAAGCCCACATACAAAATGAAAACTATTTGATGCTAAGGATAACTACAAAATGGACTGCTTCATATTGTGAATGACATATACTGTAAGTTGTGATCAGTGATTTTGTCTGAAAATATGTGTTATAACCCCAATTACATTCACAGAGTATATTGTGAATTTTTATTTTCATTAAATCTCAGACACTGAGAGTTTTGGTTGTCTATCGGAATAGTATCATGAAATACGTGTATTGGTCAGTGTTAATACAATAAGCATTGTGTGGAAATTAACATACTTATTGTCATGTCTGCATTCATTGCTGTTTAGTACAACTCTAAAGCTTGTGACTTGTCATAACCTTAGATTGTTTGCATGTAATACATTTGTTTGCATTGTATTTAGAAAGTATTTTGTGTGAATTCCTGGTTGACTTCAGTGTTTTAATGCTAATTTATGCACCAAATTACAGTATTTATTCTACTGAAGACAGTTTTATGTTGCAGTACTGGCAGAAGATTGACATAAAAATGTAATGGTATTGGTAATGAAATGTCATCGTGTATGGAGCTTAGGTATGTTTGTATTATAGGTGAACTTCATTAATGAACTCCCTGAGATAAAATAAGATGGACCAACCCATGACTGTGTTTGTTTCAGAATCTGGTGTAAAGAACTGTGTAAAAGATACTCATGAATGCTGTAAATACATTGTACAGTTTTTTTTTTTAACTTCTGTACTGGCATTTCTTGCAGTAATATTTAGACTGCATCTACCTTTCTGGAACTTCTTATAATAAAAGCCAACAAGATGCACTATTTCTAAACTTTATTTTGGTAAAGAGTAAGTCTGTCGGAAACAAGTAGAGTTGTTTACCAAAATAAAGTAGAGAAATAGTACATCTTGTTGGCTTTTATTGTAAGAATATATATCATGATGCACAGTCCTCTGAATTTCAAATTCTGGAACTTCAGTGGGCTATGAAACCATAGTAATTATTTCTGGGCATCTGAAAGTTAGCTCTTTTGGCAAAATTATCCCTCATTCTCAGTTAATTACCCTTTAATAAAACATTATTTTTATTAATATACTAGTATTATTAGCAATATTGTAACAGGGTATTGGAAATTAAACATGTTGCAGCAAACATCTATCAACTGTTGCTATGCATTCTAACATTATGTTTATGAAGCGGTGTTCCAGTAGGTATAAGCGGTTCCTACAAATGGGTGTACTACCATTATAGTTATATAATATATTGTAGCTTGTATGTCTTGTTATGATAGTAAGGAAGGAGTTTTATTAATCACCTAACAGGAAGATAATACATACAAACTTGGTCTACTCTTCTTGCCTGTTAGTTGGAATAGCATTGCCTTTACAGTTCATCAGCAGTGAAGCACAAATCAAAATTTACATAGGCCAAAATCAGTTCCTACACCAAGTGCTGAAAATATAAAATGTGAAAAAATGTAATAAAGAAAGTAATGGACTTCAAGATCACTTATGCATATAACTAACTAACATAGTGTGTGTGTGTGGGGCAGCGTCCTTCTTGAGAAGCTGACATTTTATCAGCTAATCAAGAAATTTCCTGCATTGTATGGAACCCAAAGGTTTGTTACCATGCACACAACAGCTCTCCACTTGCCCTTATCCTGAGTTGGAGCAATCCAGTGCATGCCCCCCCACCCGCATCTTATTTCTAGAAGATCCATTTTAATATTATTCCCCCATCTATGCCTAGGTTTTCTAAGAGGTGTCTTTCCTTCAGGTGTCCCCACCAAAATCCTCTATGCATATTTTCCCTCCCCCATACATGCCACATTCTCTACCCATCTCATTCCATTTGTGCAGTGTATTTTGAAAGTTTAAATTGTGATTAATATGACACAATTGGGAGGTCTGAAGGAAAGAGCCCTCTTGTAAGATATGAGTGTGAAAGGCAGAACATTGCTAAAAATGGATCTTATTGGTATAGGATGGAAGGGTGTGTACTGGATTCATTTGGCTTGTGATAGGAACCAGTGACAATATGCTATGAACACAGTAAGCTGGCAACCTGTTGTGTTCTCAAGAAGGACTCTACTGTATGGAATTAACTTGCGGTTTCATAAACAGTTACCAATATTTCAGAGGATTCTGTTGCTTTCATTTTCTTTTCTGCTCAGTTATATGTGTTAAAACCAACTACAAAACTACATGGTGTCTGTAATTAAAAAGAATCTCCCTGATGCTAGTGTTTACAGAATAAGCGCATGAACATTTAGAGCATACACATCCTGTTCACAGTTCTGTCATTAATGTTCTTTTCTGTGTTGTGCTTTGTGCTTTGGTAGCATTTAAAAACTTCCTTGCTGGGCAAAACTGGATCAGAACTAAGGAATAAGCAGATGGTCTTGAAATTTGTGTTTTTTCAGCATTCCTAAATTTCACTGTGGAAGTATATTCCAGTTGCTTCCTATATGAAGTTTGTTTATGTGGATTTGTGATGTATCGATCATGAAACAGCGACTTGTAAGTGCATTCTCAAATAAATTGTGTTGCACATATTTACTTTATATGTCTGTCTGTCATATAATGTACCTGTAACTGGGTAAACACCAATGAAATCGAGTGAAGATAAAGAAGGATCCTTTAATGCCTCTTTCAGTTCTAAAATTTGTTACAGTTAAAGTAATATGTGATCAAAGTTATGAGCCCTTTTAACTGTCTGGGGTATGAAGTTCAGCAAAATGTTTATAAAAATCGAATTCCTGCTTCACATAACACTTTAATCTTCATTACAAACTGCTGTTTATTCTAACAGCCATGAAAAACCCATAAATATGTTATGGGCCAAATGCAGAACTTTTTAATGTTAAAGGAGCTCATACACATAACTGAGTTTCTGCTGTGCATTCAAGAGTTATCTGCCATATTGTATTCCTTTTTTGGAAAGGGAATTCTCCCAAAAGAATTGTATTCTCCATCATACTAAGTGATCAAGTATGAAAATCTTCAAATAATCTGAACAAAACCCAAAGATGTTTAATACTTAATAAAGCTCAATAGTTTGTGCCTGTAGTTGTTGGTGTTCCTAGGCATCACTGTTTTCATGAGGAGTTGTGTACTGTAAGGAAGTTACTTGTTTACTCTTTGATAAAATTCCCAGTACCACTAGTGACACTACTGGAAATATACAACTGTTTGTGTTGCCCAGTTATTATTGATTCATGCACCAGAGAATTGGAAATTAATGCCTATGTTTAAAGTCACAGTGATATAAATCATGATACTTGCATAAACATAACTGCCCTACAGGCAGAGCATTTGTCATGCACTTGGTGAGGGAAATCAGAACATACGTAAAATTTACAACTTATCCCAGCAGATACTGTTGAACTTTGGCACAGGGAATTGTTGGGTTTGATTTGTGTAATGTTTCACTGCATAGAAGCAATAAAGCAACTGATGCGTTAACATTACTGTCATCACTGTGAGGACCACTCTGTCTATTGGATGGCCTTGAAAGGCTCTTTCCTTCCCCGGGAATGCAGTACAGTTTACAATATTGTGTATGCAGTGAAGTTAAGTAATATTATGTTCTCTTCTAACAAATGAAGGTTACAGGAGAACGTAATGTAGCAGTCTACTTTCTTGGAACATCTGAGTCACTTACTATTAATATGCAGGTGTTTATGTACTCTTAAGTAATATTGTTTGTCCATGAATGTCAACTCAGTGATTGGGTTGTATATTAGTTACCTGTGTGCTAGTGTACAATAATAAACTAATTTTTGCTGTAATTTGGAAGTGTCAAAATATGGCTATGAAAAGTCTTTGATTGTTCTTTCTCGGAATACAAAATCTTGTCAATTTTTCTTTTAAGGCTTTATACTTTACACATGAAAGAGACTTCCTAGATCAGAAATAAGAAAGCTATACACTTGATCATCGGTTCCCAAAGTGTTTGGGTAGTAGAATTCTTTAAATTGTACCAGTAAAGTTGTAGCAAGTTGCTTGGAAGTGGTAATTTATATGTATTTTTGTTCATTATGGAACAGAACCTTATTTGCATGTGTTTTAAATAAAATTACCATATACACCTTCCTGGTAATTTTGAGCATAAAATATTTAGTACAGTAATTATGGTATGTTACTTTTCATAACTGTTATTTGGCAATGATCTTACAAACAAAACCAGGTTTAAGTTAAACCGATAAACCCAAAATCTGGGGCAAAATTATGTATATAATCCACATTTGCAAATCACTGGTGCACAACTTTGAGAGAAGTATTAACTGGTGAATTAATTCCCACAGCTGTATTTATGACTGCACATTTCACTTCAAAAATCCTGTTAATGTGAGGAATCTAGAAATGTTAGGAATGTTCATTTAAAATGTGGACATTCTCATAAAATTCTACACAAATGGATTTGGAGTAACATGAAAAGGCCTGTTATCAGTTCCAGTGAGCATCGTCATACTGCAAAATAATAAGCATGATTGCAGGTTTCTGCTGCAAAGTAGATGTGAACTGCACTCTTCTGGGTTACTACACAGCAAGTGTGTATGTGTGTGTGTGTGTGTGTGTGTTGTGCATGGTGCTCCACAACACAGGTCAAAGTAACTGTAAGGAACCTTTCACAGGTCTGTTTTTTTTTTTTAATTCAATTTAACGTTCCATAGATCACAGTAGCAAGTGCTGTGCTGAGGGAATTAAATGTATTGCTGCTAGACTGCATTAAATTTACCTAAAAAACTGAAATGTTATCAGAAACACTTCTACACTTGTGGTACCTGGAAAAGGGTTTGATAGGGACATATTATTTAAAAGAGTCATGTTGCTGGTAACTTGCTTTCACTTGTGAAATCTATTACCAGCGACCATTGTTATTGAATATTTATGATTTTTCTTTGGGAAAAGTATTTATTACATAATCTGTAACTTCTTACAGCTAAACACAGAATGATACATTTATGCATGGCATGTCAGTAGCTGTTATATGCTGTACCAGTGTATGGAATGTAACAGTACAGGGGCCATCCACATTGCATAAGCAGACCCACTACAATCAACTTTTACTCTCTTTGCAATGTTTCTATAGTGTTTTTGCTTTTCTTGCATTCTGTAAGATTACAGGAACTACAGTAACTCAGGGAAACATAAGTTATATTGTCTTGCATTTAACAGTAGACTTACTTAATGATGGAGAGGACAATACCACTTTTATGCAACTTGTCAGTTGACATGTAGGTTCACAAAATAGGCCTACTTATATTGTGCCTCTTGAGGAATCACAATGTACACACTTATTTGTTGTTTTTAGAATAAAATATTAAAAAGATATTTGTGTACTCATTTTTTACCACCTGCTCCACATTTGTCAGTTGGTGTTCAGGTCAGATTGTTGAATTTGAACCACGTTTTTTTGTTGTTGCTGCTGTTCCTGCTAACCATTTTGAACTTACATCATTTAGCATAAACTACATTTGATACTGAACTGTTTTGTCAGTGTGTTTCCACCATTTCATTTTGATCTAGCTTCATATTTTAAATGTATCTACATTGCTAAATATCACAGAATGATGATCCTAACAACTTACTTTAAGGAGTATTTCTGCACTGTGATATCAGCATGTTGTTCTGTCACAGTTTTTTTAATTCGCCAACTAATGCACAAGTGATCTTCTTAAAAAATATTAAAATTTACATTAAAATAGCTCCGACATGTTTCGGTGCAGTCACACCATCTTCAGGGAGTGCATTATTTGTGCTTGCTAAAGTTACAGTTGTTAGAATAGTCAATTATGGTACATCAATGTGTGATTAAATCGGTGGTGATGTGGCTGTTGGTGTGTGTATGTTGCACCAATAAGGACCTACTAATATAAGCAGCCACATCACCACCGATTTACTCACACACCGATGTACCACGGTTGACTATTATAATAAGTGTAACTTTAGCAAGCATGAATAATGTGCTCCCTGCAAATGGTGTGACTGCACCGAAACATGTCAGAGCTATTTTCATGTAAATTTTAATATTTTTTAAGACAATCACTTGTGCATTCATTGGTGAATAAAACAGCTTTGATGGTATCAAGATGCTTGGTATGAATGTGAAAAAAAAAAGTACTGTATGCATTTTACACTTTGTAATACCCTTTGGTGACTGTACCACATATGTACACCACATTTTTACATTAGGAAGGTTGGAATCATGCATCAGTGACACCTTTACACACTACAAACTACAGGCATACCAGTATCCTTATTATTCACAATTTGTAACTAGTGGCAGAGGACTCTGTATGGACCTATCAGAAGGCAACTGATCATTTTGACTAGTAACAAAGCAGGTGGTCTGAAACTATCTATTGTGAATGCCTATGACTTTTTTTTTAAGTTGAAAGAGTGTAGTACAGCACAAGGGAATCATCGAATTCTATAGTTTCACCTGTTATTTCCTGTTCGACATGACTTTTGATGCTATTGTGAATGCATACCATAGTTTGCAGTGCTTGTGTTGTTTCACACTGTTGTTTTCCTTCTTGTTTTTATGGGACTTTTAAGTGGTACGTTGTACTGTGTTGTTTTTGTCATCACTGCCTTTGTTGTTGTCACTCTGTAGACCTACAGAGTGAGATAAGGTCAATTCAATATGTGGTACAAATAGTAGATATGAAAAGTATATCTCAACCAACAGGATCTGAATTGGAAAATTTGTATATTTATTCATATTTTTGGAAAATTGATTTGCCACGCATCAGTTACAGTACACAAACACCTTCTGCATATCCATTGAAAATTCACAGGTGGACAGCAGATCATGCTAACGTTAGGCTGAAAATGTAGATTTCTGTAAACAGTTTGTCATAAATATATAACAAAAGAAAGATTTGTGTCTGGTTGTTGTGCTGGGCTGTTATTGTGTTTGAAGTACATTATCATGACAGGCTACAAAATTTATATTTAAACTAGCAAGTCTGTTGCATTTGAGACTTCCAAGTATTCAAAATTTCCCCACAAGAGATTACGAGTCTTTAGACAGGTAAGTCTGATGACATGGTTGCTTGCCATGTTCAACAAATGGACAGAGACAGACTACCACACCCAAGTATGAAATATCAATGATGTGGGAAAGGAAGCCGAGGACGACCCCATAAAAGACATTAGATGGTTAATGAGACCGGAACAGGTCGTGAGGCCCAAAACCCTGCGAGCTATATGATAATGTGATTAACAGGAATCTTCTCATATGCCACGGTAAACAGACCAAGCTCTATCATAAGTATTGAAACCCTGCCCCCATTGAATCCCGAGTTGTGGCATCAGTCATAAACCAAGCTCTATCATCACCATGGAAAAGCCGGTTGTGATGTCACTAATATGGCTGTGGTGCAACCCTAGAAATCAGGTATAACCATGGAAACCCTGTTGTGACGTCGCAAATCAACGTCTGTGCTAACCATCGGTATAGCGTGTTCGGAACCGTGACGAACGGGAGGGGAAGTGAAGGGGAAACATCCGAGTGGAGTGGGTAGCCAGTAGCCTTGCACTCTACCTCAGAACATTGTGTATCCAGCATTACTACCATTACTACTGCTGATGCGCACACCTCGGCTGCCAGTAGTCGACTGAACTCCCCCCCCCCCAATTTAAATGGACTCGTCCGTTTCGCTGAAAGACCAAATCTGGTTTCTGCGCGTGTGCCATCACGTTTCGAACGCGCTATACCATGGCAACTCAGAACCCAGTGACAAAAGTCTGTGACGTCATCCACAAAGCTCTGTTTACGGAAATCATGGTACCCTAGGTTGTAACATCACTCACAAACAGAACTGTGTCGTAACCTTGAAAATGGGGTAAGCATGGAAGCACAAGTTGTAACGTAACTAGCAAAGGTTTATTGTTAAATATGGAAATCCGAAAACCGTGGCAACATGGGTGTGACTGAATCGCTGTCTTGGTTACACCAAGAGCAATGTGTAACGCTCGCATGCCGAAGGTATGAACTTTATGTGTACCCCTTCTGGTGTGTTGCAATTTCACAAATAAGGCAACTATTCGCTATCTTGCAGGTTAGGTCTGCAGATTCCATGAGTGAGATTTAGCAGATTAAATGAAATGAGGGGATTGTATTAATATATGGATTGTACGGAATAGCTTAATGCCTATTAAAATTTCCTTTGATTTTGTTAATAGAAACACTACCGAGTTACGCACCCGTAACTACGCGAACAGTTCAAATGGCAAGCAAGTGAGCTGTTGTTAAGTTAAATGCGAAAATTAGCATATACACGTATTGTACGGAACGATTCAGTTCGTAACGACCAGTAAACTCTCCCCATATCGGTTATAAAAACCTGTCGGTTAATGCTGTACAGGGAAGGGGCTTACCATGGATTGGGCCGTTAAAACCCTGCCTTTAACCGCGGAGGCCCAGGCTCGATCCCAGTCCAGTCCTGTGGGATTTGTACAGTGTGTCCCACTCGCTACCGAACCCGACATTTCTTTAATAATTTTACCACTAATGAGGATATTGCGACTACAAACACACACTACTACAGACACATTCCTCTTCATTTCTCACACAACGAACGTACTCCTGTTCAAATTTCGTTGCAATATCTTCATTGGTGTTGGAATTATTAAAGAAATGCCGGGTTCGGTAGCGAGTGGGACA
>Ga0123357_10007391_pt1 | contig 13575 bp, 7 predicted proteins | sample TergutEmb28metaG_FD_89873 | JGI IMG/M metagenome (GOLD analysis project Ga0123357, IMG submission 89873) | Embiratermes neotenicus P4 segment gut microbial communities from Petit-Saut dam, French Guiana - Emb289 P4 | ecosystem: Host-associated > Arthropoda: Insects > Digestive system > Gut ... | reverse complement strand
TTTCGGTGGCGCTGCGGCCCAACGCGGGCCATGGCCTCTTCATTCTTGAGGTTTCTAGATCACATACAACGACGCACCACACTCGGTAGGACTCCTCTGGGCGCGTGATCAGTGCGTCGCAGAGACCTCTACCTGACAACACACAACACTCACAACAGACAGACATCCATGCCCCCGGTGGGATTCGAACCCATAATCTCAGCAGGTGAGTGGCCGTATGTTAATTATAAAACATTAATATAGATGAGAAATAACTAATTATTGACATAAACCAACTAAAATATTTACCATGTGTACGAAAAAAAAGTTTTATTTTTAAGCAGACGAGTGGAAATTTGATGGCATCTGTCAAGAACAGTTTCGAACAGCACATTTGAATATTATGTAAGTTAACTAAAAATTCTCAAAGGAAATTCTACTCGCAGAGATCCGTTTTTAAGTCAACGAAAATAAACAGAGAGAATTACAAACAGGCTACGTAAGAATGTGGACCCACGAAGAATTAGAATTCCATCAAGAAAGAACAATTTGCAATGTAGTTGGTCTTTTGTGTATTGTGTTATTATTTTGTGTGTATCTTCGTTACCTCATGTGTACTGTTTTACTATGTGTGTATTGCTGTCTTAAATACTATAGTTGCCGGATTGCTGGCTAGAAGTCAGTATCCGAAAGGTCCTGCGATTGGCCATCTCGGCACAGGTTTTTCTTGGTTTTCCTGTGTCTCTAAGCGAATTTTGAAAAGGTTCCCAAGACTCCAAGTTGCTACTGCATGTTTCTCATGTAGCCCTCCCGACTTAAATTGGTTAGATCCTTACGTCATATTTACGTTAGCTTTATTTCATGTTTATGTGCAAGCACAATAACCACTGCCACCGGGCGACAACCCATTTGCAATCAAATATATTATATTATTACATATTATATAACATGAAATGAATTTCAAGAAAAGAGTGTGTGTACTTATATGTTACTTCTGCTTTTTCAAGTCGCTCTCAATTACAGCCTGCCCTCCGCAGTCAATTAAGCTTTTTGCATCGAGCGAACAGTTGTCTTACGGCCAGTCTGAACGCTTTAAACAAAGAATCCAATCACCTTTCCTTGTCACTGTCTGATGCCCTACATTGAGCACACGTGTGCGAATCGACTGCTGATCGTCAGCAGTAATCTCTGGGTCAAGTCGTCTTCGCGGTCTTCTTCTTCTTCTTCTTCTTCTTCTTCTACTTCTACTACTACTACTACTACTACTACTACTACTACTACCACCTCCTCTTCTTCTTCATGGGTGGCTTGTTTGGCAAGGTCAGGATGGAACTCCATCCTGCCCTCGCTAGCAGACAGTCAACATAACTGGTATGACAAATACAAATTGCTGTGTCTACAGTATTAAGACTCCTCATGATGGACAGTAAATCTGTCCGAAACATGTAGAGTTCTTTACCAAAATAAAGTTGAGAAATAGTGCATCTTGTTGGCTTTTATTATAAGGGTACACAATCCTGTTAACAGACACTCAGAGCTGAATCCTCTTCTCAGGCAGTCAAATTTAGATCAGCCTTCAATATCCATTTGTTCAACCTTAACTTTAGTGTTATTTATTGTCCAGTTTTGCCTTCAAATTATTTCATTATCTTGAATGTTTCCAAGTACCAGTATGATTTTCGCAACCCCCTGCGTGCTATATTTCCGCCAATTTCACTATCTTTGACTTAATTATTCTTTTAACAGTATATGAATGCAAACAGCACAAATCTCCTCGGTGTGTAATTTTACCCATTGTCCCTTCACTCCCCCTTTGTTATGTAAAGCAGCGTGTCCTGTTTTCTACATTAAGTTTAACCCTGTGAGGACGAAATGTATCTGTTTTATATCAGGACTCAGTCCGTACCGCGCAGTAAACACTCTCCGCTTCGGTCATTAAAACCAATCTGTTAATGATGTATAAGGCAAAATGTACTGTTTGTTCTGACAACCACCTAAAACATATAAATGCAAAGTAATCAGCATGCAGAATTTTTGACTGTTAAACCTGGTGGTACGTATAGTAACCGGTAAGCTTTATAAGGTTAAACAACAGTAATACTGTTCTTGTGACAAAACATTTTTACTTGCCCATTAAGTCATAAATCGTAAATCCGTTTGGTGCAACGTCTGACTCCTACGTGGCAACATACACACTGTAAAGGAGAACAGTCCCTCCTATTATAAGAGTCAAGTGCGAAAAATGACCGTCTTCACGACAAAAACAGAACTCCGACATAAGCAAACGTTTTTAAAAACTTTAGCACTTTTTCTTCTGAAGTGCTGAAAGGCATGGCGAGGGACGGGAAGGTCTCATTGCCTTGACAATCACATGTTATTGCAAAATCAAAATTCTAAATTCACAACGGATAAGTGTATTTGGCAGCATCTCCACACTATTCACCATTGAACTCTGCTGTACATTTCCAAGGTCAGTGTAATCAGCTCTAACCTCAGCGGAAGCGGCCAGATAACTCAATATCACGATGACGTCCTGTAAGAGCAAAATTCTAGTTAATTTTACCTGTAACGATTATTCCTCTGGCTGTTGACACCGTGTAGTTTAGGGCCTATTTAGCAACCCGAACGAGACCACAATCCAGAAAACAGTCATATTCACACTATCCACCGCGTGGATCTTGTATTCTACCTGTAGTTTTATAAGGACGCCTGACATCTTGCAACACTGCACATCCTAAGATACCTCAGTTTCTCTTCGAATATAATGTGGAAGTCTGGGCACGCCCCACCCCCCTCCCCGATTATAATTACATAATCGTTACAGATATTAAATGGTACAATACCGTGAAAATCGTAAACTACAACAAACAATGGATGGCACTCCCGTTTATTACATTTTCAGTCGCTTTTCGCAAAAGTTCGAAAAGCGATTGTTAGCTTGATCATAAATGCCCGTCAGTCTGTCGGCTGAAACATCTCGGTTCCCACTGTATCAATTTTCATAAAATTCGATATTTGAGGATTTCTCAAAATACTGTAGATGAAATTCAATTATAATTAAAATCTACAAGAATAGTGGGTACTTTACATGAATAATGGGTACTTCACACGAATACCCATGTAGATTTATGATAATATATCGCTCAGTACCTCTTGTAGTGAGGAATCTTTCAGGAAAATAGTAGTAGAGAAAATCAAAACACTATTTTATGTTCAGTAAGGTTTTTTTTAAATCGTGACGTCTATGAGATAAGGTGGAAAAATACTATAGAGCTGTGAACACCACATACGACAACATGGCGCATGCGCATTGGACGCTGGATACCTAAGGCTAAAGACACACATTCGAAATATTTAATACTTACTGCTTTTCGACGGCAACAATGGTTACGCGAACGCGCCTCACTGTTGCGTCACACGTACAGTGCCTGTCTTGCAAATTCACATTTTATGCAGTACGAAAATGGTACGAACTTCGATCGAGGAAACGACAGTACCATCAGACAGTATCGTCAGACACCATAAATACATTATGTAACACTTATATACACATCGTGCTAACAAAAACAAATCGTAACAAGTGTTGTGGTGTGATGGCAGACACAAAACAAAAGGCGTCCAGACGCCTCTGTCAATGATGAAAAGTGACTGACCATTCAAAGCCCATTGTTACCTACACGTAACCACCGAGCTTTAACATTAAACGCCGTCTTCTTCCCACCCACTACAGTATGGGTTTCATATGGGTCTCAATAGACAGCGATGATTTCCCCACGAAGCGTTACCTGGTACAATAGACGCGAACTGAATTGTAGGCGGACGGGATAGCGCTGTCGGTTAGGGGTTCGCTAGGGGTTGGACGAATCGGGGCTCGAACTCCGGTGGGGACAAGATTTCCTTATCTTTCCATATCGGCTCCAGGGCCCATCAAGCTTCCTGTAAAATAGGTAAGGGGCTTCTTTCCCGAGGGTAAAGCGGCCGGGGCGTGGCGTTAACCACACACCCCCATGTAGCGCCGAGATTAAAGAAAGAGTGAACGTACACCTCTACACACTATCTGAGCCTTCATGTCTGGCCACAGGGCGAAATTTTACAGAATTTATGTGTCTAATTTAGATAAACGTCCACCTTCAGTAGGCTAAACTGTGCGAAGGATGTTCGTTCTTGTAGCAATTGCATATAATGGTAACAAGTTCCTATGCCCAATTCAGCATTACGACATAAAGACATATGGATGCGTAAAGGCGTATCTCCACACATTCTGTACTACGTGGTGCAGGTAGGTGAGCAGAGGTCTTAAGCTAAGGTCGCTTGATCCTCAGAGACATAGCCCCTGGTAGCCAGTGCGTGGGTACCTGATCTGATATGGACGTTCTGAAACAGACACCAGTCTCTTGCACATGCTAGCAGTCTGACAACCTCTCAGTGGTACAGCCTGTAGAACAGTCACTATAGCGACTGAGATGCCTCCGGCTCCTGCCTGGCAGTAAAACATGGGAAAATGTGGTTTAGAAAGACTTTACTCTGCATTTATATTGTAGGGACAGACAGCATCCACACAATTCCGGCGATGTTGCTGAAGATAAGATCCTCTGCAGTCCTCATTCTCCTGAACTCTGGACCTTGTCGCAATCAATAAAGGGATGGAGTGAGTTTACCGTATACGTAATGAATTAGATTGAACTACTGCAGAAAATGTGTCTCCCCGGATCTGAACTTCATACGACCTTACGTGCGTCGACTCAACTGCGAATCACCTGTTCAAATCACTGTGATTTCTCCAAGAAAACAATTTGAAATATCGCCTCGATAAATACATTTTGATTTAAGAATAAAAAATAGGATGATGGCAAAGTACAAAGTGCTAGTTATAAGCAACAGAATTACGAAAATTGGCGGAGATAAGACAAGGAGTTCCAAGGATAAATCAAAGTCTACTTCCTCACTGCACAATTTACAGTTCCGCTCATTAGTTATGAAATTATTATTCTTTTACTACGGAGATAAAATTCAGTACAGTTTCTGTGGTGTGCAACGTTTCAAATCGACTGTTGACTTAGTCGTAGCCGATTCCAGTAGCTGCGCGGTCTAAGGCGTAAGTCTGCGGCTGCTCGCTTCCTGGGATTGTGGGTTCGAATCCCGCGGGGGGAATGGACGTCCGCATCTTGTGACTGTTGTGTGTTGTTTGGTAAGGGTCCCTCCGAGGGGCCGATCCCTCGTCCAGAGGAGTCTTACCGAGTGTGTGTGTGTGTCATTGAGGTGCAACAATATCCTCTACATCCACAATTAGGTCGGGCTAAGAAAGCAAGACTGAGTCGTACAAACAAGTAGAAACGCATGATTGCGGTGCCTAGTAGTTCCACTTTTCATTAACAACCAGAATCAAATCGAAAGCTGCAAAAAGGCATCGCATGACCATCAGTCTGTCATTTTAGATTCCATACAAGTATACTCCGCCTCAAAATGTCCCACATTTCCCGAATCCAGTACCATACATCATTTCAGAACCCTACAGTAAGCGGAGGTCGTGTTGGTGCCACCTCACAAATTCGCGCGTTTGCCATTACTGACCGCAGACATTTAGAAAGTACGTCGGTGGAGTGGCCTCCAATGGTATAAACTTTATACCATTTGTTCCGTGAAAATCTGTCAGATGGTTCGAAATTTGAATGGGGGAACTGTTCACAAGAGTGTACAGCCGGCATTGTGACCACATAAGTCTTCCCTTTATTTCCGTTTTCGGACACCACCTAGTCTGAAAATTCATCACACAGGTAAGAAGAGTGATAACTGAACTGCTATTAAAACATCAAACCTTCGGTTTAATATGCATATGTAGGCGTCTCGCAATCTTCTAATCTACGGGGAACATGATGAAGTAACAAGAAATCCCATTTTCGTCAGCCTTCATTCATCTTGTACAGTGTAGTTCCCTGCAGGAGACAATCCGTAAAAATTTGTGGTTGAAGTTGCAAGGTGTTGTCCCTAACACGCCGTGAGAAGGCACATGGGGGGGAGGGGGGGGGTGTGGAGGAACAGCCGAAATATTTCTCAATCTCTGCACTAGACGCATGAGTAGTCTATTGTATTACAACAGGTATGCTACTGTTATTGAGGTATTCAGGGGCATGAAGTTGGAATAAACCTAAAAATCCGGGTACAAAATTCGGAATAGCTGATGTCAATAAATAAATTTCTCAAAGCCTACTGGTTTTTATACAAGTTTCTTACACAGAGTGGCAAACTGAACTCGCAATGGAAAGGTCATGCCTGTCTCTTTCTTCGCGTTATTCATCTTACGATATCGCGGACTAACTTCCCTTACAATATTTTACTGTGTGTTGGCAGCATACTCCGTAACCTGCCGAACAAATTTACGTTTTGTTTATTTCTGTCAAATACGAACCATTCATCACATGAAAATCAAATCGAATGACAGATACTTTCTACACACTAAATGCCAATCGTGAAAAAAAAAAACGTCTGTAGGCTAGTGTCACAGAATACAGATAGCGTTCGGCTATGTACCCAAACAGCATCAGAAGTGTGTAGAGTAACGTCGAGAGAACGAACGGCTTTGCAGCAAGGGATTTGTAAAAATATGAAATAAATTAGTGTCAGGACCAGAAAAGTATGCAGAAAAGGAGAGCACTTTTGAAAATAAGTGCACTCCGCTGCAGTAAAATATCAGACTCTGTACTGCTTTTTACGGCTGTAAAAAACGCATGACTCATGTTCCTTTCACCCTGTCAATGGCCTGAAAATAGATCGCCTTCTTTTACTAAAGGACACCCTGAAACAGCGCGCACGCGCGGTGTGTGTATGCGTGCGTGCGAAGTAAGTGCTTGACCCCAAATACCCACAAGGCGGAGAGCGATTGCTTGTGGTTTATTTAGCCATGCTTCAATATCTGCATTACACAGTGGACGGCAGGTAAAGATATATAAATACAGAATGATAATCGGCAGGGGAGATCCGAAAAGATGTCCAACTGCCACGTCATCTACCACAAATTCCCTCTGGATTGCCCTGGAACTGAAACCGGACCTCTGCCGTTCGAAGACTTTAAATTATGTGTCGCGATGTAAATAGATAGGTCTAATTATACTGAAGATAAAGAAAGTAATTGGGCCATTTCAAGACAGCCGGCTAATGATGGTATTATCCATACGAAGAAGATGACGTTCAAAACAGAACATCGGCGAACAAATTTCGGGCATATTATTAGACAGTCTTAACACAAACTGGGGTAGCTAAAGTTAAACCATAATTGTTTCTTTAATAGTACAAAAAGCAAGTAATTTCAAACCCTGCTATAACACACCTCCAAATTTCGGGGTTTCCCAGCCACAAAAATCTTGATGTCCCACTGGTATGTTTTGCAAGACACGAAACAGGCCACACCTACTGGACAATCTTAACACCAGCCGGACAAATACCAAAATACCTAAATTCCTTCGCCGTTGGTTGCTTTATCCTATCCAAGGCACCTCATTAATCTCCAGATAATCCCGATTTCGGTTTTTTACACGTAACGTACGGGACGTACACTTTTATACAACTGTTCCGTTGCATTTTGCTCACTTTTAGCCAGCAGTAACGACACACGCTCATGAAATCTGGCCATCCCTGTTACCACACAACCCACAGTTACACAGAGATGTGCGTAATGCACAAGTGGTACTAAGACATCAGACAATTTACACTGAAAACTCCGTTTCTGAGAAACGAAGATTGCCAGTACTTCCGTTATGCCTTAACTACATCAACTATTGTCGGTAAGTCACACTGCAAGTAGGTCGCATAATAGGAATAAGTTTCTGTCGGTAGTTACAATTTTTTTTTATAACTAAGCGAGCTCTTCGCAAAATTTTCCCTTATTGCGAAAGTACTTTGCAAGAATAAATCAGACAGATGAAGAACGTGACTATGGGCCACAAGATAAAATGGCACAAGTCTAAGAGCCATCTTCATTTCCTTGCCCCACAATATAAAGCCACAAATCGGAAGGTCGCTGGTTCGATCCAAGCTGGTGTCAGTGGATTTTTCATTGACATAAAACACTTCCGATCGCATTATGGCCCTGGGGTCGACTCAACATGTAACAGAAATAAATACCAGGAGTATTTCCTGGGAGTAAAGGCGGCTGGTGTGTAAGGCTGACAACCTACCACCATCCTGTGCCGTTGTCACGAAATTTGGGAACCTTAACTTCCTGGAATCCTCTGGGACCTCCTGGGCCTGTAATGGGACTGCGTTACCATTTTACAATATAAAGGCACTACGCTCTTTCGAAAGTCCGTAATTATTTACCCGGCCACAAGGCATAACGTTCCAGGAGACTTCAATCTTCAGCAGAATCCAAGTGAGTATCTCAAATCTCGCACGCATAAGCGCCATGCGGGGTGCAAACGTACCTAAAATGAAGTAGGTGCTTCGGTTACAAAATCCATAATTTTCAGTTGGACATCAGTTCAAGGCAATATGACGCTTTCACACTTTCAAAACCCAAACGCAGCAATACTCCTTCCACGTGCGTCGGAAATCAGCTAATTTCTGCCTGGTTGCCTTGTTAGTGCGTTATTCTACGAGACCTGTTCCTGGCGCTTGTTTATCGCGTAACCAGCTCTCAGCAACTGACCTGTTTTGACGAGGACCCTACTGCAGGCTTCCTCAACCTTTTGTGTGGTACTATACGAGAAACTTCAGCAAAGTATGGTATGCATGTGGGCAACATGAAATTCAACACACAACACGAAGAAGTGTAAGTTTAGTTATATGTAAAATTTTACCTCTGCATTTCTCTAAACATCACGTGCAATAAAAATGTACCAATAATAGTAGTAAAAATTAATAAAACACGCAGTTCACAGCCTGGGCTAGGGTGTCACTCTTTAGCACATTAAAACAAAAAGATTAATTAATGTAATGCATGTCACCACCAATAAACTGCTCGTAAGTTTTCAAAATTGATTCGGCGATGTATCTCGGCTTCGCCAGAGAAAGGGTCAAAAGGCGTTTTCTCATTTCAAATGTCGTCACCGACTACATAACATGTTGCCAGCTACGGGATGGATTGAACTTCTCGGAGGCGCTCAGATGACCAAAACCCTCTCTGTCCTTCGACGAAGAATTCAGACAGACATGGCATATATGGCACCAATGGCACTGACTCCGTTATAAATCACACGCTGTGTATTGGCACAGATCTACTACTTTTATATTGGACATGTGCTTTTTTCTGAAGTAGACGTAAATTTGCTGCAGACGGTGTTTAGGGAGACGGTCTACTCCCGTGTTTATGCTATCATCATTATACTGACAGATTTGTTACTGTTTTTATTTTCAAATCAGTATCGGAGGTTGGGATAGAAGCCTGAATATTTTGAAAGCTTAGCTAGTTCGCTAACGTACGAAGTCTGTGAGTATTACGACAAACTGTCATAAGACGAGGGCAGAGTCAACTCCGTATCGGCATATGTAGACCTGCTATCCGGTTTACTCTCGTGTTCATTTCTTTACATGTGTGTCAGGTTGTGTTCCCCGTCGGACGAATTTCAGGAATCGAAATTAGGAACAGAAATTACATGTCGAAAGCAGGTTGTTTTACGTTAATTATTTTACTTCACACGTCTGTGTTTTCTTTCAGCATCCGCGTAATTTACATTGCACTCCATATTCTCTCGACGAGAGACATTTACGATGAAAACAGGTTACTGTTTAATCCCGGTTCCGCTTTAGACGAGTTTAACTCTGTGTGTGTGTGTGTGTGTGCATGTGTGTGTGTGTGTGTGTGTGTGTGTGTGTGTGTGTGTGTGTGTGTGTGTGTGTGTGGTCCATATGCAGCCTCTCAGGAATCTCCCATCTCTGTCTGCAGTGCTGATCGCAACGGTTGGCTCCAGTCTGACTGGCTGCTATATAGATCCTGCCCACAGAAATGCTGCGAACAGCCTCCAGGCGTCGGCCGCCACTTCTCAACAGGGAGAGTTGGGATATTTTTACCGTCCGCAGCCATAACACACCTGGATGGCGTATAAAACTCTTCAAGGTAGTTCCGTTATTCGGCGCATGTTGATGGACATTATTTTAGAAAACCGGCTGCAGACTTTGACGTAAAGAGGAGTGGGTCTCATTATCTACCTCCGGCCCTCGTAACGTGTTAATGTTGTGAAATGCAGAAACATGTTCTACGCAGAACTTCGTCCTGAGCACGACGTCCATTACCCCGACATCAGTTTAGGTGCCAGAATTCAAAACTAGCTATCACCTGTGGGCGAGGTTTGGCAGTGCCGACCCACTGTCAACTTCGTGACTGGGTGAACGGTGTGTCTCAAAGGGCGAAACGACAAAAACAGAGGACATTTTTCTGCGGCCTGTATTCCAGCCACACACCTTCAGAATACACTTCATAAGCAGCAATGCAAATTTAAACACCATGGCCAAATGAAATATATACTACGCACTTGTTGACACAGAAGCCGACTAGATTTATCTTTTGCACTCTGTCTGTTGCTAATTAACCGAGTAAAGTGCATTGGTTACATCATGTACCGTCAGGTCTAACAACAAACAATTATCCACAAAATGCATTTGTACGTTCCGAATGGTTCTCAGAACTAATAGCGAGTAACTGCTTGGTTTCCACAATCGATATGGAAGGTGCACTGCGCGGTACAAACCGAATATTTTAACACAGCTAATTCGGTTTAGTCTTAGTCTATGAAGTGTTTGCACAGCTGCAAATTACTTTTGTAACCACCAACGAATACGTCCCACGCTTTCCTAACGTCATGTTAAAGCGGCAACAATCGCGCTGCGTTTGTGCGTATTCTTGAAATTCTTCGAATTAATTCTGTATAGCGCGAAGACTGACGGTAGATTCCTCACTTATGTGCTACAAGGCTTTCTTAACTGATACTGCAAATGGTCGAATATTTGTGAGTTATAAATTGGAAATTATTCAGCGGGGAACGGTGGTAACATTGTGGTGGTAGCATCACAATAGGCCTATGTTCTTGGAAGGGCTGACGACAACCAAGAAACACGTCAGAGAAGAGGTTCGAAAACACACCCCCTCTAAATAATTCTATGAAAAAAGCTACTGAACACGTAATATTTAACTGAATTTGTGTAACGTGCATTATAAGCAGCCACCTAATGGGCTACAGACGAGGTACAGAAACGAAAGAGCTGCCGCTGACAGCGACACCAACGCCTAAGCCTAACTGGAAGTCTTCTGTATCCCCCGCACCTACCAGGATAACGGCCTATGAGCTAATCGATAGTTTTAAACATCGACGACAACCGGTGGGTGATCCTGGACCATTAAATAGCTGAGTATCGTTTATATGGGCCAAGACCTTTACCGGGATTGCCTATAAACTACCGAGCGAGTATAAAACGCCGCGAAAACAAAGTGAGCTGGAAACGTCCCCCTCCTTTCCGGACTAACTCTTCAACAGTAGATTGCACATCGTAAGTGAAGAATACCACAACGAGGAAGGAACAGCACAGCTCCACAAGCACAAAGGTTCGAGTCTGGACATCAGAATGCATGACAGCGTACTGGGTCTAGTAACAGAAAAAATGTGAAAAATTTCATATCCATGGGAGCGACTCTAACAAATCATAGTTACATTCAAGAATTTCCTTATCAGCGGATAAAATGTGGAAAGCTGGATACCATTCAGTTCACAATCGCATTTGCCCTCGTACATATAAGACACAGAAATCTTCAATAAAATATTCTTGGGCTACCTGTGGCGTCAGGTGGTTGAATGGCGAGGAAACCAGCGTTTCGGGAACCATCTCTGTTCTCTTCATCAGGAAATTTAGTTATCGTGAAAGCTTTACGTTATATACCCAGAAATCTGCCTGGAAGGCGCTACTGACCAGCGCGGCCCACACTGCCTCCTGTGTTTGAACTGTCATAGACATTCGGTAGAATACTTTGGTTGGGGCTGTAGCTCGCTGCACTGGGGACATGCCATGCCATGCCACAAACAAAAGAATGACTTACGTATAGGCCCCAGATGGCAATCTAACCGACGATCGCGGGATCCGAGCAGGTGGTCAGTTTGACAGCAAAGATATAAAAATGGGCAAAATTGTAAATTTACGCACTGCTTTGTGTTGGCCTGAAACATGGTCTTCCACACAGTGTACGGCCCCGATATGAGGTAGTTTGAGAAAAACGGATTCTGTAGAAAGAAAAGGTAGCCTGAGGACAGATGGTGCGTGAAGGGTGATAACAACCAAAAAGAACTGGACCGACGGAGAATGTAGCACGCATGTGATAAAGAGAAATGCGCACACAATTCTAGTCGCAAACTGTGGACTGAACCAAACACTGTTAAGGCCTAGCCGTAGAAGGGGCCGTTTCTAAATTCATATCGTGAGACCTGAAAGTAAGAAAATGTGGTTGGGTGAAATGGTTCAGATCAGAGTTCAGGGGCGGGCTCCTGTAAACATGATAATGAAACTTCGGGTTTCGCAAAAGGCAGGTTTATTTCACAAGCTCGTCGTCTATAAGCTTCTCAAGAATTGTTTTGGCCCATGCAATTAGCTAACACAAACATCCAAGAACAGAATTATTTGCTTTGATTCTAAAGAGCAAGGGCATACAACAAGCGTATTACAGTGGTACTTGATTCACTGTAATTACGGGAAAAGGTCGATTTCTCCCTGCGTCTCATTAAGCACCATGCCGTCAGGACATACGGGCGACTGAAAAAGAGAAAGGGAATCTTAACTTAAGCATCAGACGGGCGTTGATAGCTTATTTCACGTCCTGGCCGCATTAGCACCAAGAAGGAGCCCCAACTGACCCTCAAGTAGGAAGTTGGTTAGGCCCCAAAATGGATCAGGGGGTTTGGGTTACGAGAACACTCTCTTGCACCTGTCGGGAATCATACTCAAATTATCCAGTTAGCCAATTCGTAGCCATCTATGAAAGCTGTGTGTCTTTTCCTTACATTTTACTCGCCCCACCTATACACACACCATACCACCAACGCACACTGGTGCATGCACACATGCACATCGGAGCGTTCCGAAGTGCAGAGTTGAGCTTTCGGGTGTAGCCTGTAGAATGAACCAGCTGGTTTTCGACATCTGCATATTAGTATGACGTATTTTTATAGCAGAGGCCACGGAATCTAATATCACATGACAGTGCGCTTGTTTTTCATTTTCGTACATTCTCGTCGGTAATTCCAGCCGTTTTTCACTATTGCAGTAACACTAGCAGAGGTGGAGCACATTGTAGAGTAGCTAGAAGAGGTGTGGCAGATGGTAGTGTATCCAGCAGATGTTGGGAAGATTTTAGTGTAGCTAACAGAGGTGGGGGCAGACTGTAGCATATCCAGCAGATGTTCGGCAGACTGTAGTGTATCCAGCAGATATTGGGAAGATTTTAGTGTAGCTAACAGAGGTGGGGGCAGACTGTAGCATATCCAGCAGATGTTGGCAGACTGTAGTGTATCCAGCAGATGTTGGGAAGATTTTAGTGTAGCTAACAGAGGTGGGGGCAGACTGTAGCATATCCAGCAGATGTTGGGCAGACTGTAGTGTATCCAGCAGATGTTGGGAAGATTT
>Ga0123357_10007390_pt1 | contig 13575 bp, 15 predicted proteins | sample TergutEmb28metaG_FD_89873 | JGI IMG/M metagenome (GOLD analysis project Ga0123357, IMG submission 89873) | Embiratermes neotenicus P4 segment gut microbial communities from Petit-Saut dam, French Guiana - Emb289 P4 | ecosystem: Host-associated > Arthropoda: Insects > Digestive system > Gut ... | reverse complement strand
GAGCGCGCATTGAATCAGTTCGGATATGCGCGTGGAAGAAATTGGAGAGAAGGATCGCCTTGCGGAAAAATCCGAAATTGCGTGAAAATTCAATTGGATATCAATTTTGGGATAGACACTAGTTCGGCTCAGTTGTTCGACGAGCGTGGGGAAGGACTGATCCTCAGAGGTGGTCCCGGCCTCAAGGACAAGGTGGATAGGCAGCCGTACCTGTCGTCACAGGACGCCTTTGACCTGACCCGCGCGGCTCTGCGAAACTACAGGAGGGAACACGGTAACTATCCGGCGCGACTGGTGATCCACAAGACGTCACGCTTTCACCGCGAAGAGTGCGAAGGGTTTCGGAGTGCAATCGAGCTGTCAGAAATTGAGATTGCCGATTTCATTTGGATGCCACGACGCTCGCCTGTGCGTCTCTTCCGGAGTGGCGTCTATCCTCCTTTGCGGGGGACCGCTATGCGGCTGGACGAATCGCAGGCTATCCTCTACACGCGAGGCAGTGTAGATTTCTTCCGCACATATCCCGGTCTCTATGTGCCGAACCCGCTTTTGCTTCACGCGCAGCGTCGGGATACGCCGGACTGGAATCTGCTCCTGAAGGAAACGCTGGCGCTGACGAAGATGAACTGGAATGGGACGCAATTTGACGGGGCGTTGCCGATCACGTTGAAGGCTGCTCGCCAAGTCGGAGATATCCTGAAGTACGTACCGGAAGGGACAACGCCGGATCCTCGATATCGATTTTACATGTGAAGGGCATGCCTGCGAGCGTCTGGTTAGCAGGCCGCCCCCATTGTTGAGGAGCGGAAGGGGTTGTCGGCCGGAGTCAGACGCTGCTGTGTGCTGGCAGGTGGTACCTGAAATTGCGAATTGCCAGCCGAAGTGATGTTGTGGCTCGCATACCGCTTAGGTATCGCGTTTTCGCGCAATCGGTATTGGATTGCAGTTTTCGGCGCATTTAATTCTGGCGGCGGAATTGGGAAGCGTTCCAGGAAGCCGCCAAAATGAACAAAATTAAATGTGCGCTGATCGGGTCCGGCAACATCGGGACCGATCTGATTTATAAATTGCGGCGCAGCAAAGTGCTGGAGCCGGTCTGGATGGTCGGGATTGACCCGGCTTCGGAAGGTCTGGCGCGGGCTCGGGAACTCGGTGTGAAGGTCACAGCGGAGGGGATTGACGGCCTGCTGCCGCATGTTCTGGAAGATGGTGTCCAGATCGCCTTTGACGCCACCAGCGCCTATGTCCATGCCGAGAACAGCCGTAAGCTCAATGAATTGGGCGTTCTGATGATCGATCTGACGCCGGCGGCGATTGGGCCGTTGTGCGTGCCCCCGGTCAATCTGGCGCAGCACGCGGCCAACTTCGAAATGAACGTCAACATGATCTCCTGCGCTGGGCAGGCGACGATCCCGATCATCCATGCGGTGTCGAGGATCCAGGGGGTCGAATATGCCGAGATCGTCGCCAGCCTGGCATCGAAGTCGGTCGGTCCAGGAACCCGAGCGAATCTGGACGAATTCACCTATACGACCTCGAATGCCATTGAGAAGGTCGGCGGGGCCCGCAAGGGCAAGGCGATTGCCATTATCAATCCGGCTGAGCCGCCACTGATCATGCGCAACACCATTTACAGCGTCACCGATGAACCGCCGAAGCGGGCGGAGGTAACCCAGTCGATTCTCGACATGATCCGGGAAGTGCAGAAATACGTACCTGGATACCGCCTGGTCAACGGGCCGGTCTATGACGGCCATCGGGTTGCGGTGTTCATGGAGGTTGCGGGTCTGGGGGATTACCTGCCGAAATATGCCGGCAATCTCGACATCATGACCGCAGCGGCCACGCGGACCGCAGAAATGTTCGCAGAGGAGATCCTTGCGGGCAAGATCCGTCTCGAACCGAGGAGGGCTGCGTGATGAAGGGCAAAAATTCTCAGGCAGGACGCAAAATAATCATTCACGACATGACGTTACGCGACGGGATGCATGCCAAGCGCGAGCAGATCAGCGTGGCGCAGATGGTTAAGGTGGCGACGGGTCTGGATGCGGCGGGAGTGCCGCTGATTCAGGTCACCCATGGTGCGGGCCTGGGAGGCAACTCGCTGCAGCATGGCCGGGCGCCGCACAGCAACGAGGATTACATTTCCGCGGTGGCGGCCAAGGTGAAGCGCACCAAGGTCTCGGTGCTGCTGATCCCGGGGCTCGGCACCATGCAGGAGCTGCAGTCGGCCTATGATTGCGGGGCGCGAGCAGTTCACTGTGCCACCCATTGCACCGAGGCCGACACCACCCGCCAGCATATTGCCTTTGGCCGCAAGCTCGGCATGGACACCGCCGGCTTTCTGATGATGGCCCATCTGAACACGCCGGAGGGCATCGTCGAGCAGGGCCTGCTGATGGAATCCTATGGCGCCAATGTCGTCTATGTCACGGATTCGGCAGGCTTCCTGCTGCCCGAGGACGTGCGGGCGAGGATCGGCGGCCTGCGCCAGGCGCTCAGGCCCGAAACCGAGATCGGTTTCCATGGCCACCATAACCTTGGGATGGGCATCGCCAATTCGCTCACCGCGATTGAGATGGGCGCGACCCGGGTCGACGTCTCCTCGGCCGGTCTCGGTGCTGGCGCCGGCAATACGCCATTGGAGGTGTTCGTGGCGGTCTGCGACCGCCTGGGGATCGAGACCGGCTGCGACCTCTTCGCCCTGATGGATCTGGCCGAGGATGTCGTGGTCCCCATGATGGACCATCAGGTCCGCATCGACCGCGACTCCCTCACACTGGGCTTCGCCGGGGTCTATTCGACCTTCCTGCTGCACGCCAAGCGGGCGGCGGAGCGCACGGGGGTTTCCGCCCGCGACATTCTGGTCGAGCTTGGGCGCAAAAAGATGATCGGCGGTCAGGAGGACATGATCGAGGACACGGCCCTGACCATGGCCAAGGCGAGAAAAGAGGCAGCTCTAAGTGCCGTCTGAGGTCTGTGGTGTTCAATCGGCCTTGTCGGTCCCCCCGACCCAGGTGAGACGGGGGCCCGTCCCGAGCGCCGTCTGGGGCGTCAGCGGCGCCGGCACATTCACTATTCAATCGTACTTGGTCTCTCCCATGACCAAGGTCCGGACGGGCTGGACGTGATAACCGACACGTTTTCCCGTTTCCGTTTCCCGTCAGTCGTAAGGGGGAGGAAGCCGGGAAACGGGAAAGAAGAAAGAACCGCCGGACACAAAGGGTCGTGCAGCCAATGGCGGCTCTGCCGAGCCGCAAGCACCCTCGCAAGCGTCAGGGGCGTGCTCAATCGTGTGGCCGTCTCTGAGCGCTGCTGCCAGTGGATCTCAATCGTCGTCGGTCGCTCCATGGCCGACCCAACCCGCGCCCGTCCTGAGCGCCGTCTGAAGTCTGAAGTGCCCGCAGCACTCGATCAGACCTGGTTGTCTCCGTGGCTTTGGGGAGCAAGCACACAGGCGGTCCACCATGTGGGAGAGCTGAAATTTCCCCGATTGCCGCGTCGATTGCCGCCACCGTCCACCGTCGCACCCGCGACCAGGAATACAGCTCCTGGAGGGAACGGCGTCTTCCCTACCTTGTTCTTGCGCCTTACGCAGGAGCGGCTTCAACCGGGCCTCATGCGCCGTCTGAGGGGGCCCGCTGCACTCGTGTCGACCGCGCTTCGCCGATGATCAGGGCGCCACGTGCCCAGACGAAAAGCCAGGTCTGGAGCGGCAAGCTGTTCTCAATGCTCAATCGCACACCCCACGCCACATTTCACATTGAGAGACTGCAACTTCCCGATCGCGTTGATTGTCGCCATCACCCCCTCCACTCGGAATTCCGGAACACATCCCCCTTGGCGGAACGGCGACTTTTCCGGCTCTTCCCAACCTTCCGATCTCCAGACCCAGGCCGAAAAAGCCGATTCCGCCCCAAGGTCACTGGCGGCGACTCGGGCTTCCTTCCCCGCCCTTCCTCCCGGGGGAACACATCCTGCCCGCCTGTCGTTCCATCACTCCGCAACCGGAAAACTCCCCAATCGGTTGGAATCGAAGCTTCATCTCGGTAGGAATAGATGCTACCGTCAAGAATGAGGATTTTCGCATGTCTGTCGTGGAAAAACGAAGCATCAGCCTGCCAGCGGAATTGGCCACAGTCATCGATCAGGCTGTGGCGAGTGGAGAATTCGGTAACGCAAGCGAAGTTGTTCGCGAAGCGTTGCGGCAATGGAAGGAGCGTCGTGATCTTCACGGACTTACGGTCGAGGAAGTGCGCCTGCTGTGGGACCAGGGCATCGCGAGCGGCGAGAGACAGGCTTTCCCGGATTCATTTGTCGAGCTTATCAAGCGTCGAGGGCGGGAGCGGCTCGACTGACGACACGCAACGCTGAATTACCTCCCATCCTTTGATGATGATGCCGTTCACATTTTGGTGGGATATCGCAGGAAGCAGACCTGCGGCAGCCGACCAGTTCGTCGAAACGTTGTATGTGTGCACCCATGTTGCTGGTAGACAATCCGCTTGCTGGACCTGCGCGCCCCGATATTGCCGATGAATGTCGCCATCTTGTGTTGGGCAACTATCTGATCCTCTATCGATATCAGGACGGCCAGGTAGACCTGGTCCGTCTCGTGCACGGTCGGCGCAATATCACCAAAGGAATGTTTCTCCAAGCCCTGCAATAGACTACTCGCCAACCTGCGTGGCGCAGATGGTCAAGGTGGCTATGGGGCTCAGAACCGCGCACCCCCACATTCCGAACCGAAATCCGGAATCCCCGCGATAGGTGCATCTGTTGATTCCGCGCAGCCGCAATTCAGTTGGAGATCACGCCGCCTCAACAGTGAATTCCACATGCACCGCATCATACGGGAACGCCACTGAGCCATCCGCGTTGTGTTCAATGATGCCCGCCAGTGCCAGCGCCACGATGTCGTTGTGTACTCCTTTGACGTCGCGATCCAGTATGCGTGCCAACTCACGCACGCTCATCATCCCATCGTGTCCCATCAACGCGCGCAGGACGCCCCAGCGGTTCGGCGTCAGCACGCGATGCATCATGTCAACCGACGCAAAGGAGATGCGCTCACCCTGTGCCTTGCCCTTGAAGGCGGCCTTGGTCCGCGCCTTGACGTTTTCAGTCGAGGAAACGCCGATGTGAACAGTCCTGGTCATCTCATATCTTCCACGCCGTGCCAGAAATCCTCAATCAGTTGATCGATCGTCGTGAACGTGTAGGGATCGGTGCGTCGATGGCCGCCACCATCGCCCACCATCCCGAATACATCCCTGTGGCGGGACGGTGTCTGCCGCACCTTGTTCCTGCGCCTTGCGCAGGAGCGGCTTCTTCCGGCCTCATGCTCTGTCTGAGGGAGCATGAGGGAACTCGCAGCACTCGATCGACATTGCTTGCCCAGAATCACGTTACTACGTGCCGAGAGGCAAGCGCGGTCTGAGGCGGCAAGCTCTTCCCAATCGGCCCCTTCCCAATCGGGCCTTCCCAATCGGCCCGTCCTCAATCATCCCGTTCTCAATCCGCCCTGGTCGCCTCCTCGAATCTGGCGATGATTTTGAGCAGTTCCGTGAGGATGACGGAAGCGTCGTCCTCACGGTAGAGACAGCTCAGGTCGAGCATGACGGGTGGAGATTCCGCCAATGGCAGGAATTTGACGCCCTTGGCCTGAAAGGCCTCGACGGATCGCGGCACGATGCAGACACCGAAACCGGAGGCGACCAGCGCCACGCCGGTGATGGAATCGCCGACGATCTGTTCCACCTGGGGCGTGAAGCCGTGGCGCTCGCACTGGTTGATGATGAAATCGCTGAAATTCGGCCGTGCCACGCTTGGAAACAGCACGAAGGGCTGATCGGCGAGGTCGCGCAGAGACAGGGTATCGCGCTGTGCCAGGGGGTTGGTTTCGTGGACGACGGCGAAGAGGCGCTCCTGGGTCACGAGCTTTGAGGCGATGCCGGGGTATTTGGCAACCAGGCGGTTGAAGCCGACGGTAATCTGGTGGTTGCGCAGCGCCTCGATCTGTTCGGCCTTGTCCATGGTGTGGAGCACGATCCGGACCTCGGGAAAGGCCTGGCGGAAACGCAGGAGAACACGGGGGATTACTTCGAAAATCCCGGAGCCGAAGATGCCGACATCAAGCTGGCCGATCAGGCCTCGGGCCGCCCGCTGGGTGCGCTCGGCGGCCAGCGCGACCAGGGCGAGGATGGTTTTGGCCTCGGCATAGAGCGTGTGCCCGGCGTCGGTCAGTTCCATGCCCTTGACCGAGCGGCGGAACAGTCGTGTGCCGAGATCGTCTTCAAGCTGCTGAATCTGGCGGGTAAGCGGCGGCTGCGAAATGTTGAGGGTGGTGGCGGCGCGGCCGATATTCAGTTCTTTTGCAACCGCACAAAAATAGCGCAGATGACGCAGCTCCATCGCGGCCTCCTGCCGTCAGACCTCAGACCCCTTGCATTGCCATGGACCGGGATAATCCGCCGCGCTGGCAAGCGGACAGACCGAAGAGGTTGCGGTGCAAGAGTAAACATACGCTTCAAGTATCGAGAGTCACCTTCAAAAGTATTTTATTTCGCAGCTTTCGTGGGTCACTTTAAATCGAGGAAAGGCGAAAAAATAAAACGGGAGAGCAGCGGATGGAAACGAAGGAGGAACAGGGTGTTGTCGGAAGCCGCCTTGCGGTGCCGATCACGATCCTTCCTTCCGGCGAGACTTTTCTCGGCGATTCCAGCCACAGCATTCTCGAAAGCATGCATCGCCTCGGCAGGCGCGGTATCCCGGTGGGTTGCCGCAGCGGTGGCTGTTCGGTCTGCAGGATCGAGATTGTCGAGGGGGAATGGCAGCAATGTCGGCCGATGAGCCACGCCTATGTCTCCGACGAGGACATTGAAGCGGGTCGTGTTCTCGCCTGTTGTGTCACCCCGACCCGGAAAATGACTTTGCGTGTGCTTGGCCGGATGCGCAGGGTGATCGAACAGCCGACAGCGGCCTGAACAGAACAGCAGGGAGTGGACCAATGGCTATTACGGGCGTCTTGCGGCCGGGGCACGCGCAGGTGCGTGTGCTCAATCTGGAAGAGGATGTGAAGTTCTATCGCGACGTGCTCGGTCTCGTTGAGATGGGGCGTGACGGGCAGGGGCGGGTCTATTTCAAGGCCTGGGACGAGCGCGACCACCACAGCCTGGTGTTGCGCCAGGCCGATCGCGCCGGCCTCGACATCTTCGCCTTCAAGGTCGACAGTGTCGCGACGCTCAACAAGCTTGAGAAGGACCTCAACGCCTATGGCGTGGCGACCAGGCGCATCCCGGCCGGCGAGATGCTCCATACCGGCGAGCGCGTCAGCTTCGTGCTGCCCTGCGGCCACAATATCGAGCTTTATGCCGAGAAGAAGGATGTCGGCAACGGGCTGCCCTACAGCAATCCCGATCCCTGGTGCAAGGCGGCCGATACCGGCATGGCCCCGACCCGCATGGATCACGCTCTGCTCGGCGGCGTTGAGCTGGATGGCGCCCGCGACATTTTCATGAACGTGCTCGGCTTTTACATGACCGAGGAAGTGGTGGCCGAGGACGGCAAGACCCAGATCGCGATCTGGCTGTCGTGTTCGAACAAGAACCACGACATTGCCTTCGTGCGCGCGCCGGAAAACGGCATGCTGCATCACGTGTCCTATTTCATTGAGACCTGGGAGAGGGTGCTGCGCGCCGCCGACCTGATGTCGATGAACAAGGTTCCGGTCGATATCGGACCGACCCGTCACGGCATCACCCGCGGGGCGACGATCTATGCCTTTGATCGTTCGGGCAACCGCTTCGAGACCTTCTCCGGCGGGTATATCGCCTATCCCGACATGCACAAACTGACCTGGCCGCTCGACACACTGCCGGAAGGTCTCGATTTCCCGCAGCGCAAGCTGCACGAGTCCTTCCTGACCGTGTTCACCTGACCCTCCAGGGCCCCGGAGCCTTTCCAGGCTCCGGGTTCACTGCCTCTGGGGACGTCCGGGGCTTTCCCCAGGCGTCGGACGTCCTCAAGGTTCCTCTTTTGCGCCCCTTTCGCGCTGGAGCTTTCTCGTCATGTTGCAGATCCGGAATTTCATTGACGGCGAATTTGTCGATGGCTCCGAGGGCAAAACCTTCGAAATGCGTTCGCCGCTCAATAACCAGGTGATCGGGCAGGTTGCGGAGGCGAGCCGCGCCGACGTGGCGCGCGCGGTTGAGGCCGGTCAGCGGGCTTTGAAAGGTCCGTGGAAGAAGCTCAACGTCGCCGATCGCGTCGATCTGCTTTACGCGCTCGCCGACGAGATGACGCGGCGCTTTGACGATTTCGTCGCGGCCGAATGCAGCGATACCGGCATGCCGCTTGGTACAGCGCGCCATATGTGCGCGCGTGGTGCCGCCAATTTCAAGATCTTCGCCGACGTGGTCAAGAATGTCCCGACCGAGTTCTTCGAGACCGCCACGCCCGACGGCAGAGGCGCCATCAATTACGCCATGCGCCGTCCGGTCGGTGTGGTCGGGGTGATCTGCCCCTGGAACGCGCCGCTGCTCCTGATGACCTGGAAGGTCGGCCCGGCACTGGCCTGCGGGGACGCCGTGGTGGTCAAGCCTTCGGAAGAGACGCCACAGACCGCGGCTCTGCTCGGCGAAGTCATGAATGCGGTCGGCATTCCCGCCGGCGTTTATAATGTCGTCCATGGCTTCGGCCCCGGCTCCGCCGGTGAATTCGTCACCAGCCATCCGGGCATTTCCGCCATCACCTTTACCGGCGAGACCCGCACCGGCGCGGTGATCATGAAGGCCGCGGCGCAGGGTGCGCGCCCGGTCTCGCTGGAGATGGGCGGCAAGAACGCGGCGATTGTCTTTGCCGACGCCGATCTCGACAAGGCCATCGAAGGTACGATGCGCTCCTGCTTCATGAATACCGGGCAGGTCTGCCTCGGCACCGAGCGGGTTCTGGTCGAGCGGCCGTTCTTTGACAGATTTGTCGCGGCGCTCAAGGACGCGGTGCAGGCCTTGCGGATCGGCCCGCCGGATCAGGCCGGCGTCGCCATGGGGCCGCTGATCTCGCTCGAACATAAGGAAAAGGTTCTGTCCTACTACCGCAAGGCGGTGGAGGAGGGTGCCACCGTGGTTGCCGGTGGCGGTGCTCTGGAAATGCCGGGCGAATTGAACAACGGCGCCTGGGTCCAGCCAACGATCTGGACGGGGCTTGCCGACACTGCGTCGGTCTGCGTCGACGAGATCTTCGGGCCGTGCTGCCATGTGGCGCCTTTCGATACGGAAGAAGAGGCGATTAACCGCGCCAACGCCACCCAATATGGCCTCTCCGGCACCATCTGGACCCAGGATCTGGCTCGCGCCCACCGCGTCGCCGCCGAAATCGAGGCCGGCATCGTCTGGGTCAATTCCTGGTTCCTGCGCGATCTGCGCACGCCCTTCGGCGGCGCCAAGAACTCCGGCATCGGCCGCGAGGGTGGCGTGCATTCCCTGGAATTCTACACGGAGCTGAAGAATGTCTGCATCAAGCTCTGAACTCATTGCAGCGCTTGGCGACGAGCTCCACCAGGCGCTGATGGCACGCAGGATGGTGGCACCTTTATCCGGGCGCGGCCATGGGCTTACAATCGCGGACGCCTACCGCGTCCAGGAGCGCATGCTGTCGCACCGCCTCAAGGCCGGCGAGAAGGTGGTTGGCAAGAAGGTCGGCGCCACCTCGAAGGCGGTGCAGGATCTGCTCAAGGTCAACCAGCCGGATTTCGGGCTGCTGCTCTCGGGCATGATTTTCTCGGAAGGCGAGACCATCCCGATGAGCCGGTTGATCCAGCCCCGGGCGGAGGGCGAGATCGCCTTCATCCTCAAGCGTGACCTGCATGGACCGGGGGTGACGGTGGCCGACGTGCTTTCTGCCACCGAATGCGTCATGCCCTGTTTCGAGATCGTCGACAGCCGCATCCAGGACTGGAAGATCGGCATTGTCGACACTGTGGCCGACAACGCCTCCTGCGGCGTCTTTGCGCTGGGTGGCAGCGCCCGTGATCCGCGCAAGGTTGATCTCGATCTCTGTGGTATGGTGCTGGAGAAGAACGGCGAGGTGGTGGCAACCGGGGCAGGGGCCGCGGCGCTCGGCCATCCGGCCAGTGCGGTGGCCTGGCTTGCCAATACTTTAGGGAGCCTCGGCATTCCCCTGCTCGCCGGCGAGGTGGTGCTCTCTGGTTCTCTGGCAACCCTGGTGCCGGTCGCCGCCGGCGATTGCTTGCGGGTATCGATCGGTGGATTGGGCGAATGCTCGATCCGTTTCGCGTGAGGTGAGGCGATGGCTCTCAGCAAAGAAACGGTTTCAGATCTCGCCGGGTTTCTCGAGCGTGCCGAACTGGAGGCCCGTGCGGTGCCGCAGATTTCGCTGCAGCATCCCGGGATCACGGAGGAAGATGGCTACGCCATCCAGCACGAGATCCGCCGCCGCAAACAGGCGCGGGGGACAAGAATCGTCGGCATCAAGGCGGGGCTGACCTCGCGGGCGAAGATGAAGCAGGTCGGTGTCGACCAGCCGTCTTATGGATTTCTCGCCGACTATTTCGCCGTCAATGACGGCGAGCGCATTGACATCGGCAAACTGATCCATCCCCGGGTCGAGCCTGAGATCGCCTTTGTACTCAACCGGGAACTTGAGGGTCCGGGCTGTCACATCGGGGCGGTGCTGGCGGCAACCGACTTCGTCATGCCGGCGCTGGAAGTGATCGACAGCCGCTATGAGAATTTCAAATTCGATTTTCCGAGCGTGGTTGCCGACAATTCCTCCTCGGCGCGTTTCGTCCTCGGGGGCCGCTGCCGCGCGCTTGAGGATCTCGACCTGCGCACCATCGGCCTGGTGCTGGAAAAGAACGGCGAGCCGTTCAGTTTCGGTGCCGGTGCCGCCGTGCTTGGCCATCCCGCGGCCGCGGTGGCCATGGTGGTGAATCTTCTGGCCCGGCGTGGCGAGAGCCTGCCTGCGGGCACGCTGGTTCTGACCGGTGGCGTCACGGAAGCGGTTCCAGTTGCCGCCGGAGATGTCGTTCTGTTGCGGACCCAGAGTCTCGGTTCTGTGTCGATCGGTTTCAAATGAGACAGCGAGGCGGTCTGGCGAAGCAACGGCGTCTGTCGAAGGCTTTTAAAGTCCGCCACGCCAGAAGCAGGGACCGAAGCAGAGCCGGCTTTGAGAATGCCGGGAAGAAGCCTGCGCCAGCTTCAAGGGAGGGTTTTTCGATGCCACTTGCACAAATTCATCTGCTGAAGGGGCATAGCCGCGCGGCGCTGAAGGGCGTGGTGTCGGGGGTGACCGAGGCGATGAGCCGGGTTCTCCAGTCACCGCTTGAACGTTTCATTGTCTGGGTCACCGAGGTGGACACCGATCTCTGGGGTGTTGCCGGGCGGCCGGCGACGGAGGCGCTTGGCCAAAGTGAGCGCGCTGCGGTCGAAGTTCCCTTCGTCCAGATGGTGCTGATGGAAGGGCGGACCAGGGAGCAGATTCACGGCGTGATGGATGCGGTCAGCGCAGCGATCGCCCAGGCGCTTCAATCGGACAAGTCGCGGGTGCGCGTCCATATCATCGAGGCCCAGCCGGACCATTGGGGTATCGGCGGGGTTCCGTATGCGATCCTGCGGGCCGACGAAATCGCAGCGCGCAAAGCGGCAAAAGCGTCAGGCCCATCGTAGTTGAGCCCGTCAGAGGTCAGAGCCCGCTTGGCGCGGCGGAAATTTCAATTTCCTCGAGCGCGAGACACGCTTCGAAGGTCGTCAAGGTAAGAAACCAGGGGATGAGAGCGGTGGAGAATGTCGGACAAGAGGCGCCGCCAGGCGGGAGCGGAGGCAGCGGGAACGCCGAAGCGGCGGCCTATGTCCGCATCCTCGGGGTTCGTCTCGGCCGCTTCGTCGAGTTCGAATACGCGCTTGATGACGGGCTGTTGTCGGTTGAGCTGATTCTGCCCTTCGCCGCATTCCAGGAATTCTGTCGCGCCCGCAATGCCACGGTGCTGGCGCCGACTGAGGAGGCACGGGCGTCGGAAGTGGAACAGCTGGCGTGGCGGGAAAAACAACCGGGCCTGTTGCAACGGTCCACCAGCCGCAACGGCTGACATCGGGAGGGAATGCAATGACAATCCAGATCAAGACCTTGAACGTGGAGCCGAAGCGCCACACTTTCGCTCATGTCGCCCGGCGGATTGGTGGCGACAAGCCGGCAACACGCTATCAGGAAGGTACGCTCGACGTTCAGGCGACCGCCAATTTCCACTATAAGCCGCTGTGGGAGCCGGAATACTGGACCTACGACCCGCGCAAAACCGCGGTGGTGATGGCGGACTGGTATAAGCCGCTCGATCCCCGGCAGCTCTATTACGCCACCTATAACATCTCGCGCGCCAATATGAACCAGGCGGTGGAGCGCGCCTTCACCTTCGCCGAGGAACGCGACCTGATCGGGAAGACGACGCCTGAAGCGCGCAGCCAGATCGAGAGGTTCCTGCTGCCGCTACGCCATCTGCACTGGGGCGCCAACATGAACATGACCGAGATCACCCAGCGCGGTTACGGCACCGCCGTAACCGCGCCCTGCATCTTCTCCGCCGGCGATCACCTCGGCATGGCGCAGGTCTTGAGCCGCATCGGTCTGCTCCTCGACGGCCAGTCCGGCGCCAGCCTTGATGTGGCCAAGGAAGCCTGGATGAAGCATCCCTCCTGGCAGGGCGTGCGCCGCCTGATCGAGGACACATTTGTCGAACGCGATTTCTTTGCGCTCTTCGTTGCCCAGACGCTTGCCATCAACGGCGTGATCTTCGACCTCGCCTATAAGATGTCGGATGCCGCCTGGAAGGACGCTCAGATCGCGGTGGCGCTCCTGACCGAATTCATGACCGACTGGCGTGTGGACGAGGGCAAATGGAGCGACAGCGTCATCAAAACGGTGGCGGCGGAAAGCCCGGAGAACCGCCAGCTGGTTTCGCAATGGGCGAAACAGTGGATTTCCCGTGCGGTGGAGGCGGCGGAACCGCTGACGGCAGCAATGCTCGGCGACAATGGCGATCAGGCCCGCCGCGCCGGAGAAACTACCGAGAAGCGGGCGCGCGCGCTCGGGTTGACGCTCTGAAAAGGGAAAGAAGAACCATGTCACAGCTTGCGTCTCTCACGCTCTATCACAATGACGAGGCCCGCCCGATCATTGAGGCCATCCTTGCCGATAACCCGGGCGTCCGGGTCCTCAACATGCCCGGCGCGGTCAAGCTCGACTGCGAAGGGCAGATTGTCGTCAATCGCGCTTCTGTCGAGGAGCGCATGGGGCGGGAATGGGATCCTCAGGAAATCCATATGGTGCTGATTTCGATGGCCGGACATCTCAATGAGGACGACGACCAGTTCACCGTGGGCTGGAAACATTGACGGGGAGGAAAAAATGACCGTGAAAAAATTAGGTCTCAAGCAGCGCTACGCCCATATGACCCGCGGGCTCGACTGGGAAACCAGTTACCAGCCCATGGACAAGGTATTCCCCTATGACAGTTTCGAGGGGATCAAGATCAAGGACTGGTCGGCCTGGGAAGACCCCTTC
>Ga0123357_10007389_pt1 | contig 13577 bp, 6 predicted proteins | sample TergutEmb28metaG_FD_89873 | JGI IMG/M metagenome (GOLD analysis project Ga0123357, IMG submission 89873) | Embiratermes neotenicus P4 segment gut microbial communities from Petit-Saut dam, French Guiana - Emb289 P4 | ecosystem: Host-associated > Arthropoda: Insects > Digestive system > Gut ... | reverse complement strand
GTGTCAGTGGATTTTTCATTGACATAAAATCCTTCCGATCGCACTATGGCCCTGGGGTCGACTCAGCCTCTAACAGAAATGAGTACCAGGAGTATTTCCTGGGGGTAGAGGCGGCCGGTGCGTAAGGCTCACAACCTACCACCATCCTGTGCCGTTGTCACGAAATCTCGGAACCTTAACATCCTGGAACACTCTGGGCCCCTCCAGGCCTGTAATGGGACTGCTTTTACCTTTCTGTGCGGCACAGTTAAAAGAATGTTCAATACGAGGTCAAAAAAAACTTCCAAAAGTTGCATGAGGTAATGCCTGTACCCACATTGTTACACGTATTAGGAGTGCTGTCCCAAAGTAAACTGTAAGGTTGAAATGAGATTCCTAAGGGATGTTACAGTTATGGGATAAGTGACTAAATAAAAATTAATGTAATATCCTATTTAATGTATAGGAATATAAATACTAAATGGATTCAGCACCTGCAAAGAATGGCTAAAAGCTCCATTTCTAATGGATCTCCTCTCTTCTGGTTGCACCGTCTAGTGATTTTTTATAAATTGTGCCAGAAACAAATAATTGCTAACAACTCAAAGAAAGACTTCCTTGCTAAGAAGCTTAACTCTTTAATTTTACAGTGATTAACAAAAGACAACCGTAATGGTAGTCTTATAATTACATTCACGGCTTTTGAGAGGCATCAAAGTGAATTTGTAATATTAATAACTTGTCACTATAATGCTTGGACATGATAATTTTTGTTCTAGAAAGCAGCGTCTACTTTTTTGATGAATAATGACTCCTCACTGGGAACAGCCTGACGTATTTTAATAAGCTTCCATTTTACAGCCCACGAATATTAAATTAGTAAAGTAGATGAATACTGGTTGCCTTTTCTTGAAAGTTGTATGAACAAAAAGGATTTAACGATGCCCAATCTCCCCTATTCCTTCTCCCGTTCTACTTGGTTAAAATTAAATCTTACATATTTCTCATCTTCGTCTACACTAATTATTAATTTTATTCATTTTCTTTATGATCCATCTTCGCCGCTTTAACTGAAGGCATCTGCATTTGCTCAGAGTTGCCTTGAGTAGATGCGCAAAAGTCTTACAACCCTAGCCGACTGGCAATATTTTCTTGTCAGACTAAACAGCCTAATGCAGACTGAAAGCGCCATGCAAAATTTACTGGCCAGCGTTTCCATCCACTTGAGGCTCCAGTGAAATTCCCTTCTCTAAATGAAACTTCAGTCACAATAGCAGACTTTGTGTCAGCAATTGTGTGTATACTGTGTCATGCGGTGTTGCATTAAGGTGATGTTTAATTTTGTTGTCTTTTAACTCTCCTTGAGTGATCAAGCGTTGACATTCATTTAGAACACAAAGTATAAACACCAACAACATAATATACAAATAAACGAAAATCGTTAAGTGTAATTATGAGTCCAGCAAAACGCACTTGCAGTCAATTTGGACTCAGTAATAGCTGACGGAAATTATAAAAATATATTAAGCGTAATTCGAAATTAAACTTTACAGCGTCTTTTGGCAAACTTAATGTATTTGTTGATAATAAATCTCTTAGTTGTTAATCAGATATAGTAATGACGTGTCACCAACACATATGCAGTATTGTTGTTGGTAGTGCTTCAGAAAGCAGACCCGTGAAGAATGTATACAGCATTGCGTGACATCTTGGTAAACTGCTGATGTCAGTAGGAAAATTACAATTGGATGACTGTCTGCAGAAGAAAATGTCATGGAACTTTGGATGGATTTTTTGAGTATTTAAGAGTTATCTTTAAATCGAAACGTCTTACATTTTCATGTGATTGAACCATAAATGTAAATAAAACCTCTGTAAATAAAATTTTTCTGCTTAGAAGACAAATGCGATGGAAATCTTCAGAATATAAATCGAAACTCATGAAACAAATACCACAAGAGAGGCTTGACCTATATATCTTTTCACTTGACTTGTTTTTATTTCGCTCCTTAAAAAATTCAACCGCCTTTCAAACTTTTTTATTACTACACAGGATGTTTCGAGAGGAATCTGCCATACTTCTGGAGAATGTTTACTTTGCATCGATGTAACCAACAATACCAAATTCGAAGTTGCGGAGATAATGACGAGATAAATTTTAAAGAATGAGAACTGTATACATTTATCGATTACCAAATACAAATTGAAATGAGGAGGAATATGTAGTTCCCGTAATGTTACAACCTGTACGTAACATTGAATTAACATCTTGGTGACATAAAGACATTGATTCAGTACGAAAAATTTGAGCTGTCTTCATAAAAAATGTTCCGTAGGTTTTCTTGCACTTTACCTAGGACAGTCGCTTCCGTATGGCTTGGGTTCGCTATCCGCTCAAGGACGGACCTGACCAGTATATGTATCACATATTATGTTAAACAGGTACAGTATGTGGAACCGCAAGAATACCACGTAATTTGCGCATCATTATCTCTGCAACCGTTCCAACTCAGATGTAGTTATGTTTGGTTATATCGATGTAAATTAATCGTGCTTCTGGATTATGGTGCAGGTCTCTTGAAACACCCTGCATATGTCAGATATTAGCATACAAAAACTTTAATATTGTAACGTAATATGTTTCCATATTTCACATTTTGCATGATTTCGTATCTATGACATTGCCAGTTGTATGTCACTTGTGCTGGGCCTACATGCGAGTAGTTCACGATATTAAAGGTTATTTTTCCGAATCCCTCCAGGCAAATACCGTGATACTGCTAAAATTAGACTGTTACCACTTTCATCTAAATAGTTTCAAATTAATCGTTTATAAACCGCCCTAAGATTTCGAGTTTCTTGCCTGAGTTTCTAATAGCACTGTAAAATTCATAGTCAAAAAAATGTTTCGTCTCGCATAAGTTTCGCCTTATTAAATCCTCTCCATATATCTTCAGAACTGTAATTCATACTTATTTTAAAACAATACAGTATGGCCTATTGAACCACATCTTCTGCTCTGCAGAAATAAATAATTATCTAATTTGCAGCTTTGATCAAATATCTCCGTCGACTGGTAACATGTTGCCTTTGTAGTCTCTGGGTGTGCCGGTAATACGCCGTGCCTTCACGGTAACAGTAGTTAACTGCTGGCTTGGGATGACGCGGCTTGTCGCTGTGTTGTCAATGGTACAACCGCAACACTGTTATGAATGTATGTATGTATGTATGTATGTATGTGTGAAGTTCATGTCTCCGTTGTTATTAATTGGTGTTGATATGAACCTCAATGTGGTCGGTGAGCTGGCGTGTTTACACCGTAATTGTGTGCGATGAATTAATATCCTCATAATTATATTTACAATAAGTAGACAAAATGTACCATCCCGATTATAATTTATGGCGAACGTTTAAAAGCATACAGCATACACTCAACAGGAGAGGTCAACAGAGGGAATAATTAATGCATTACTAATATTCATGCACTTTCAATTACTTGTGATGACAAGCTTTGTAGCTAAAACGAGAAAGAAGCGTGATATATGCAGTGCTGGCGTAAAGTGTGTTCACTGTGAAATGATCCGTCTTTGACCAAGCTACAAACTGCGATTGATATTGCAGATAACACAAAACATTTTATGCCATTAATTAATATAGCTCATGTTCCTAATGAAGAAGTGGATAGTCACACAGCACAATGATTAGGCTACGGGCTGGACGATCGAAGAACAATTTTTTTTTTGTTTTCGGTGCCATCCAGATCGGCTCTAAGACTGACGCAGCCCTCTATTGAAAACTCAGGGCTCTTTCTCCTGACGTACATAAGTCTGGGCATGAATCGAATCACTCATGTAGTTGAAACTGAATGTGACAGTACACACACACACCAGTGACATCGTGCATGAATTTTTTGTGTAATGGCCAGCGCTGTTTCTCGGGTAACATTTATTTCTCAGTTGGTTAAAAAGTGTTATCTGTACTTCGCGAAACCCGAGAATTCATAAACGTGTTCACAAGAACCCGCTGATACTCTCCGACTTCCGCTGTAGTTAGGTTCCGGAATGTTCGGCGAAAGTCGAATTTTGCCTGAGTTCGAAAAGAGTCAATTATGTGTGTACGTAGAAGGGAGTAGAGTTTAAATCCGAACTCCAGCACACCGAAACCTGATCAGCCGCAGCCTGACCGCCCCGCTGCCTGCGTTTTCGCGTTATTTTTGTTCGGAAGGTCTACAGATGACGGGGATCGCGTCTGATGTGTGCTTCGTTGTAGAAGTTCGTGTGGGCGATATTTCATAATGGCAGCGTTCGTAAAGCAGACTAATACCGTCTAACGCAAAGCACTTGTTAATATCAAAGGATATCGCGTGGTTGTCACTTATAATTCCTGTGGATACAAAGTCTTAGGAGAGAGGGTGGTGTATTCGCTCGAGGGATTTGTATAAGGGGTTGCTTCGTGGGGCTTCTTTCTCTGTCCTGAGTGTAGAAGTCAATGCTGTAAGCTTTTCGTGCAGCGTAGTGCTAAGGTTTCAGAGAACCGAGTGTGTTATTCCTTAATAAAACTTAACACGGCGAGTCGCATTAATATCACAACAAACCAGACCTGTCATCTTCCTCTCACATACTCTTGACACTTTGCTTGTCTCCAACTTCTTTTGTGTTGCCATATCAAGGTTTACGTGCCAGACAATGGAACAATCTGTGGTGTAAGATATTGAGTGTCACTGACGTCACAGACCCCTGGTAACTAGTCTGATAAAACGCTTTTCCTGCTCTCCCCGTATTTCACGCTGGGAGGGCCATCATGAGAGCTGGATAAACGACGTGTTACAGGGGGTCAATTAGATATGGTGGTGTATTATACTGAAAGCGTTATGGTGTCAACAAATCGCTGCTATTGACAGGCTACGTTCGTATGTGACATTTCGTAGACGGTGATCGCACTTCGGAAGTGAATTATAGCCTTAATGGTTGTGCCTGATCAGAGAAGTAATGAGATATTGTGATGAAAATGTTACCAACTGTAACTCAGAACTGACTATTATTACATTTATTATGAGATAATCTGCTCATATTTACTTATTTATTTGTGTATTATTTAGTGAAATTTTTTTATCAGCTAAAATAGCGTTTACTTGTGGAGTGATTGGCGAATAATGAATTGAAATACGTGTGGAAGGAAGCGGTATTATACATGTGCCTGGAGGTACTGAAGACAGGGCGCAAAATCCCCAGAATGGCTGGTTTCCAGTCCGAAATTTCGACTAGGGGCATCTCGAATGCTATCACAAATGCTGGCCATTTGGAACCAACGATCGATATTTCTGATTCGAGACTTGGCTGGGGCACCCGATGAACAAGACAAAAAGCTTCACCTTTCTCCTCAGTCCTTCCCGCGCGGATACTTTTATAAGTTGACATTGATTAAATCGCTTCATCCCTAATGCGCTAGTCTCTGTACCTGATTTGTGTTATTGGGTCTAAGAGGAGGGATTTAACACGAGACTGGAAGAGATTACACAAGGAAGAAATTCATGACTTGTTCTAAAAATATTTTTCTGGTCATCAAATCAAGAAGAATGAGACCGGCGAGGCATATGCACGTATGTGGGAGGGCGGAGATGGAAGCAGGAATTTGTTTTGGAAACCTGAAGAAAAGAGGATAAGCGGAAGATATAGGCTTAAAAGAGAGATAATATTAGAATGATTTTAAGTAACCGTTTGCGAGGGCGTGGACTGGGCTAATCGGGCTCAGAATAGGGTTAATTGGTGAGCTGTTGTGAGCAGAGTGATGAACCCTCGGGTTCCATAAAATACCAGTAATTTTTTGACTACCTGAGGAATTTTTAGCTTCTTAAGAAGCACTCTGTTGCCCAGAGTACGTCAGGTGGCTAGTTAAATAGTTGATACTACTCTTGTGCTGCTGGACACACATTAACTTCTTCAGGTATTACAGTTCAACTGTATCTCAGGAAATCTACCACAAATGATGGAGAACAGCTGAATCTAATGCACTCGAGAGGCTTTTTTATTTAAGGTAAAGGTAAAGCAGTCACGTTACAGGCCTGGAATGGCCCAGAGGGTTCCAGGAAATTAAGGCTCCCAAATTTCATGACAACGGCACAGGATTGTGGTAAGTTTATCAGCCTTACACACCAGCCGCCTTCACCCCCAGGAAATGCTCCTGGTACTCATTTCTGTTAGAGGCTGAGTCGACCCCAGGACCATGGTGCGATCGGAATGATCTTATGTCAATGAAAATTTCCAATGACACCAGCTGGGATCGAACCAGCAATCTTCCGATTTGTAGCACAGCACCTTAACCACTGCGCCACCGCGGTCCCTGGCTTTTTTGCTTACTGCCTGAAATTTACCACTGAGGCCTCTAAAAGTCATGATTTTAATTTGCAAAACGAGTTGTAAAGCGTGCTGTGGGTTAGTTAAATAACGCATCTCCGTCACAAACCTCTAGACCTAACCTCATTCCTGGTTAAAGAACTCACGAACGCGATAGGGGCAAAGAAGTTCACAACTCTCTTTTACCCAGAACGAAATCCCCCTCGTCTTGCTTTCTTATGAACAAGTGGAATATAAAGACCGTATCAAATAATTGGAAACTTAAGAGTTACTTATGAGATAGGTACCAAGATACATAGTAATAAACTCTCCTGATTTTTGCATTCAGAAGGCAATCAAGACAAATCTTGCATTGGTTTTTCGCAGTATTTGTAACTAATCTGTTGGCAGAAGAACCCGAGGGCTTTACACCTCTAGTTTCATGTCTCGTCATTGGATACGTTCCTGAGTGAGTTTCGTCCACTTCATATATTGACTTCCTCACATTTCAGAAATCCGTTCTAACAATATATTATGCCATGGACTGCACTTGTTAACTACTTATCTTTTACAGTTTCGTCCTGTACACAGGCAATTCCCGAATGTATGCATATTTCTCATCCCGTATTGGGGACCGTCTGCTGTTTGTGAAGACGGACTTTACTGCGAACACCGCATGAATCCACCGAAATAGAATGTGTCGTATAAAACAAACTATCAAATTTTTGTATCACTTATGGGTGAGGTCACTTGATAAGATATTCCTCTTGTGAACTCTGTATCACAGGCAGTTGCTAATAAATGGTTATTGTAAAATTTCTTTTGGTTTTTTGCACTCGAAATCTACTCCAAGTAATCTGAGATGTGAACACACACTAGACACTCAGAGCTCCTCAACTTTGGACAGGTATTTGGTTCATACAGCTAAAATCCACCGTACTTGGCCATTATGAAGGAACAATTGATAGTTAGTTACGCCTGTTTGAAAATGTTTTCCAGCTACACGAAGACCCTTCGTGTGGCAAGGTGACAGCGGGCATAGTTTTAACGGTCTTTGTTTCGTATGGATTTCTGGAGGACTGTTAATTGGCATTAATTTCTGAAAGGGCCGTTAGAGGATTCGACAAACTTCGAATAGACTTGCTGCGCTACGTTCCTATGTATTTCTACGTCGAGCAAAAATTTTACATGTTGCCGTGAGTTCTGTTCTGATGGAAGGTATTAAAAAAGAGCTCTTTGCTTAGTTTTGACGTAACTACATATACGATACTCCGTTAATTGGTGAGTAAATGTAATTTACTGGAGAATACGAAAATGTTTTGTTATGAAACACAAAAAAAAAGTGAATTGCACAGACAATTAAAGCAAGCGGTTAAATACGGGGGTAAGTACAAAAAAAAACAAGTTTAGAGTGCATGTATTTTTTGTTCCTTATGTTCAGCTCTAGTAAGAATAGTTCAAATTTAACCTACAAATTTAACTGTAATATTTCAATACTTTTCCACGTCGTCCCCACCGGAAACGAAGATTTGATTATTTTGTGAGAAGAGTTTTTCTGTTGTCTCTGAACAACCATCTATATTCTGTGTTACTTGCCGTCGTGTCACATTTCCACCCCACCATCGTCTTTAAATTTGTGGCCGCCAAGGCTCTGCTTCAGCGTAGGAGAAAGGGGACAAATTCCACGGCATAATGACCTCAGACACTTTCTTTAGGTACGAAATTATACGACATATAACCTTGTAGTGGCTATGTGGGTTGTGATACCACCAGTGCCATTACTGTGTAATGCCTCCTAGGGTAAGAGTTCTAATTAAATCTTGGTCCCTACCCCAAACGGGCACTACCTGTTAAAGTAATTTCGTAGGCTCGCGTTAGCTTCTTCTTAGCCTCAAAAATTTCAGTAATGCTGCCACCAGTCAGTAGTGGATTTTCCTTTGCAGATTACAGACAACTGCTTCGTACGGAATTATTGCAATAATGATGGCTACGGGGGTTGTGATCCCACAGCCGTGGCCACGTAATTCTTTAGCTGAGCGGACTGGAACCGCTGTACCAAATTAGCATTCGCCAAAGACACGTTAACCAACATAACAAGAAGTTCAAATAGTACATAAAAGAAATTGTGCAAACTAACGCAATCCCCATACTTTACTGGTAGGTAACGTGAGCACTGAGTGTTTGGGCAATTGTGTGATTATCTTCTTCCGGACCGATCTGCTTGACAAACGTACACGTGACGTAATCACTCCCTTCTATCATCGTTAAAACAACTAAACTTCACGGTATTTGCTAACGCCATCTTTGGAAGTGTTAAATCTAGCATAGCTTTCTCATTTCCACATATTAACCTGCTCAGTATACAATTTAACCGTCTCTAGCCGTACCAAGCTTACAAGTATAATATTAAAATAATTCCCTCAAAATAACTACTTAACTTTTTATCACAATTTCACATGCATTAAACACTCGTAACTGTTAAATCTCCTACATATTCAGTGCGTCAAATTCTCATCATAATTTACCAATACTCTTGTAACACAACAACCCATTCGAAAAACTACTTGGGATAGAATTATACATTAACTTCACCACATCTTACGTCCCAGCGGAACTGAAACAGAATGCAGGCTTCATCTTTTATTAAAATATAAGTATGTATATTCTCAACAAATCTACACTACCACACGTAAAAAGACTTGGATCTACATAACGCAAATCTGTTCTACCACACTTTAGCCTAGCAACATGAAGGCGGATGATCTAAGCAATTTCAATTCCCTCACGTTTCGTGAATTTGAAAAACGCCAAAAAACTAACAAAATTCTTCTAAATCATTTTCACTTTAGTCTGGAGCTATGGATGTACCACACATCACTCACCTAGTGTGAACAGGAAAATCTAGAATACAAGGCTCATTTTGAGGTCTTCCCCAGAGCACTGTTGTTTTTGTGTCTACTCTCGTAAGTTGAATCACCAAGGGCACTGCGCTTCGGTCCTGAAGGCCGATACACGTGCTTCACCAAACCCATAACTCAGCCCTTTTAAGTTCGCTTAACAACAGCTTATGCGGACATAAGGAATGAGCCGTTACTAACGAATGTTACATGATACAGTCTTCCTGTTGCTAGTGCGTGTAACTTGCTCGGCCAGACTTATATTCTAAACGCAATTTTAAAATTTTCCACCAACCCAACACACATAATAAAAGTTACACAAATAAAATTAGCATAATTTACTTCAAATTTCCAAATTCTAAACACAAACCAAATGCCAACTAATTTCTCTCTATTCATTACACAACCTTATATCATAATGCACCTTCCTACACATAAACAGATAAATGTATATTTAACTTTTATGTGATAGATAATGTGATATGGTATATGAAATATGATAGGTATTTATTCCACTTAATGACTCTAAATATTTTTTATTTTGTGAAGTTCGGAATATTACTGTGGTCATGGATATCAAACATTAAGTGCCGCAATGCAGACATTTGTTTCAAGATGATTTATATGCTTGTGGATGTAATGTTTATTGGCAAAAATTATGTACACTTTTATTGTCATTGCAGTAAATATGTACACTTGTTTGTTTGTTCGCATGGAACAGCGTCGTTCTCGAGGTGTTACTAGTCCCTTAGTTAGTCACGAGATTCCCCACTGTTACAGTTGCCAAAACTTCCTTTTAGTGTGCACATGAGTAAGCCACTGGACAATATCCTAACCAGATACATTGTACACACTCTATAGTTCCGTGTGAAATTAATTTTGTTATTTGATATTTTATATCTATATGAACGAAAGAAAAACTATCTTGAGAATCACGTTGATACCGAACTCCCAGTTACTCCTCCAGAATGCGCTCTAGACAAAATTTAGTCCAGTCGTAATTTAAAATTAGGGTACTTTTTAAAGTTTCGTTCGTTCTGAGGTCTGTCTTATGACATGTCTATAGCCTCTTCGAGAGCGTGTTCTCCACAGTGTGCTATCTAGTGCTTCCTCGTTCAATTACCAATATCCTCTCTTTTTCTCATAATTTACTCTGCATTCTTTACTTGTTGTTTCTTTTGAGCTCTGCTTCTTATTTATTGCTCTTCTACAAAAGAGTAAGTTCCTTAAAACGAATGTCCGAGTCTTCTAGATGTTATGCTGTGTAAACTGACATGCCAAACAACGTTTCTTAAGAATGTACTACCTCCTTCTTCAGGGTCTAGCAGTTCGGCAAGTGTTATTAACGAATTGAAGTTGGAGGCAATACGCTTCTCCGAAACGTCGTTAAATATTTATCAGTTTACATGGCGCAGCATCCCATATTCATCACTAGGCCCATGAGAGTCTGAAATCTCTCAAGCATATTAATATTTTATTTAAAGATGAATGCTTATCAAATACCTAAAAATTAAAATGTACAGAACTATATTTTGTCTGTTGTTTTTGTGGGCGTGAAACCTTGTACAAGGTGGTTCAAATATGACCGGGACTGATTTGTGTGTAAACAAGCCGCACTGCGCATGTGCAAGTAAGTTTTTGTCAATTATGGTAAAAAAAAAATCAGTCCCGGTCATAATTGAACCACCTTGTATTTAATATTGAGGGAAGAAGATAATCTGAGGGTGTTTGAGAATGGGGGGAGGGGGTTGAGAAGAAACTTGGGTCTAGGGTGGACAATCCAAGAAGGGCGTGGAGGAAATTCCACAGTTGGGAGCTTTGTTCTTCTCACCAAATATCATCCGGGTGATCAAGTGAAGACGAACTGGATGACCGGAATATGTGGCTGGAACGCGGACGGGGAAAGGTACACGCAGGGTTTTGATGGGAAAATTTTGGGAAAGAGCCCAATTGGAAGACCTAGGAGAAGACGGGAGTTAGTATTGAAATGGATCTTCAGAAATACATTGGGGGCGTGCCTAGATTGATCTGGCTTAGGACAGGGAGAAGTGGCGAGCGCTTGTAAACACGGTAATGAACTTTCGAGTTTCATAACATGTGGAACATTTCTTGATTAGGTGAGGAACTGTTGACCTCGTAATTTTTTACTCTGTTTCTTGGAGGTAGTCAGTCAGTTAATCCTGAACGGTCGGAATCTTGCATAGCGAAGAACGTAACTCCTGTTATTACGTGCTGCACGTTTATCGTTCAACGCATATGATGTAACGAATTGCCTATATTATATCAGTACGAATGCAAAGCAACGCAAGGTACGGCGAGGCGATCTCTTAAGTTATTAGGCTGTGTACGACAAGTCAAGAATACTACATGAGTAATGAATACAGTGTGCATTTCCGACGTTGACATAAGAACGCCCGCGGGATAAGATGAATTAAATGGAAATTGTATGCATGCATAAAACATGATCATTAAAAAGTCCGTTATTTTCACAGCATTATAGGACGTTCCCTTTAAATTCCTATTAACTTTATAAAACATTTTTAAAAAGTTTGTTTTTAATCATGTTCCGTCATTTCGAGCTGTCATTGAGCCTCTTTACATTGATTGACACATCCCATTACTTCCTACACAAAGCCCATTTTAATGTGATGGTTAAAGCCGATAAAACTGTGAACATTTCGATAGCTTTATGTTGGAGTTGGTTTAAAGCAAGCACTCATTCCACCATGCCTCTTTTTATTGGTGGTACTATCTACGCCGTTCGTTTTATTGTCCGGCCTGTATTTTCGCATCACGACGTTACGCCCTTTGTTAATTACCGGGCGCATCGGAACAATAGCGACCAATGAGATATTAATAACTTAAATTCCACAACAAAATTAAAAATCTCGCAAACAAATGTGTGGCAAATATCGGTAAATAGACTAGATATAACGTGATAATTTACCTCAGTTCTGTGGTTAAACATACGGTAGGGCTTAGGGTGTGTTTATTAGTTTCACATTCTTTCGACACATGCCAAGAAATAATATCGTTTTTATAATATTTGTTAGGGAACAGACGTGTTTGTTACTTATGGAACGAAACTTCCCAAAATGTCTTCACTCAGAGATGGTGCGTGCAGATTATTAACAACGAATACTGAGCAATTTTTCTTACGTAAAAGAGTTTATTATGATTATAAAATTAGAATAATCTTGGAATTTTTTAAAAGCCTGTTATTTTCTACTAAAATGACCGTACACTTAAACACACGAATTATATCCTCATTGTGGAACGTATTCTCTTTTTCCTCCTCACAGTGAGGCAACGTTTTGTACTTGAATGGTGAAATTCCGTTATATAGCTCACAGAAATGAAAGGCTCTTCTTGCCATATTACGTCATTCAAAATATCTGTATCCGCCTAGGAAACGTCACATGAGTGTAAGGATTTTCGATGAAAAAAAATCACACTTTCAAAGAAACATGTATTATTACTATTATTGTCATCATTATTATCATCATTGTTATTATTATTACCTTCATACAGGGTATTTACAATTGTGTACCTGAATCAAACCATGTTTGTAGAGTATATAACATTGCAGATATTCAGAGGTTCCTAATTTGGTACATGTAACGTTATTTTTCACTAGAACCTTTATATAATTTTACTTACCGCAGTACGTGCTCAATGCCCAATGTGGCTGCTGTCTGTAGTTACTTGCCGTACTTTTCATGTGCGTTGCTCAGATATTTTCTTAATGATTTGTTGGCGGTTGCAGTTGTTCCTATATTATAAAAGTAATAGTAATAATAATTATAATTTTATTGAATATTAAATACCGGATTGCTAACGGTAGTTGTAACAGGTTTTAATCCCAAGAACGAACAGGCTGAAAGACGAAAGAATTATATGCCTGTAACTTGTCTGCCCAATTTATACAAACCCACTATATCTACCATAAGCAAACGAATGGAGAAATGTATTAATGACAAAAACCAGATGCCTAAAGAACAGAAAGTGTGATCCACGATGCATAGGATCAAAAAAACGCAAAGATCCACTACTATTATTCAAAGCGATATTATGGGAAGTTTAGAGGAGGAAGAAACATTTATGTGTGGCATAGACAGATTATCAGAAAATTTCTGATAGCGTGACGCACACATACTAAAGCTAAAATAAAACTTAATAATGAATATACAGAACAGATAGAAGTTAAAAACAGTATTAACAGGGAGACCCCCTATCAACAATACTATTCTGCACTGTAATGGAGTCGCTGATGAAAGAATTTGAGATAAGAGGAAATATAACAACGCGCTTGAAACAAGTTTGTGTTTATGCGGACGATGTTGTGTTGGTAACAAAAACCAAACAGACT
>Ga0123357_10007388_pt1 | contig 13578 bp, 9 predicted proteins | sample TergutEmb28metaG_FD_89873 | JGI IMG/M metagenome (GOLD analysis project Ga0123357, IMG submission 89873) | Embiratermes neotenicus P4 segment gut microbial communities from Petit-Saut dam, French Guiana - Emb289 P4 | ecosystem: Host-associated > Arthropoda: Insects > Digestive system > Gut ... | reverse complement strand
TTTTTTCTTTTTTTTTTTCATCTTATTGGTGTTTTTTTTTTTTTTTTTTTTTTTTTGCATGTAAGATCAGCAGAAGCTGTTAAGAAAGGACAAATAGTCAAAGACCCAGGCATTTCTACAATTAAAAAACTTAACAGGTTAGAAATTTTTGGACGGAAAAAGAAAACTCTGGGGAAAAGAGTACTTTTGGAAGCCCTGCTTTCAAATAGTAATCGTAGCTGAAAAATTTGAAAGCGCGCCAAGCAACAGCCCCCGGCTTAGCGTGAGGGTAATTTCCATGTCTGAGATGATAGCGCGATAGGTATCCGTGATACGGAGTACACTCTTACCCACTTTTTCGTTAATCCATGTAGGTTGGAGATATGTATTCGTATTTCGTGTGTAACTTTTTTTTCCCCTCCCCCGAAAAGTGTAATGACGTAGTGAACAAGTTACGTTTCAGCAAGGATTCCCACGACATGGCGTTAATTGAGTGGGTGAGGGAGTTCGTTTCTCAGCTACGAAGAACAAGGGTTTTGGAAGTGATATAAGAGTGGTGCGTGAAATACCCGAATCGGAGTGGCCGGGCTGAAATTTCAAGCCATGTGACTGGGTTTGGCACAGTTGGTGTTGCCAAAGAAGGAAGGTAGAATGTATTTCAGATATGTTACCAGGTTTGTGTAAATACAGTTTGCAGTTAGGTTACCGTTGTATATATTAGGTGTACAGATAAATCAAATTCTGGGTAATGTAAATGGTTCGGAATTAGCAGGTCCGTGATAGACGGTGGTAACTGAACTTTAAATGGCTAAATATTCTGTCCGTGTGACAAGTACAGTCAAATTTAACATTGCTGGCCTTTCTTGAAAACTTCATACTACCACTTTGCTTGCTTTCCATTTAATTCGCTGCAGCTGTAATTCCTCGCTGTTGATCCTATCAAGTAAGACGATGCATTCCGAAGGGAGCAGAATATTGGACAGCTCTCTAGGGAAAAGTAAGCGAGGCAAAATTATCTGGCATTTTAAAAGTTGTTTGGCACTAACTAGCAGGTTATGAACACCTCTTTCTATTTCTATCCAAGTATGCTATATATTTAAGAATCCTTCTTAATGTCACTTCATGCCAATTTCTGCTGAGAATGATGCCTTCAGAGGATACAGTTACAGACGATTACATTGCATGTTACTTATTACTTTTAGCAAGTGCGCCTTTCTTGAGGTTTGTTTGGTTCTACTAGTAATGCAGGTTTATTACACAGTAGCTTTGCTGCTTCTGGTTGTCTTTAGAACCATGGTTGATGTATGTGTAGCTGGTTGCATTCAGGCCTCCAGCCTTATGGGGCTACATTTTGCCCTCAACCCACATGTGGCTGTAAATATTATTAGTTTTCTAATTTTTATTTACCTTTCATACCTCCTGATCCCATAATATGTTCATATATCTGTTGCTTGTTTGTATTTATGTATGTATATTAGACAGCTCTGCATTACTAGACTTGCAACTTCTATGTAAGAAAATTGAACATTTGGGTGTTCCTGTTGTTTTTAGAGTTCGTATTAGATTGGATGAGGGAATGTAAGGATATTAGAATGTGTGGTGTGATCATGTAGGGGGTGCAAACTCTGAAGCTGAACATATAATGTAATGTCATTAAACATGTTAGTTGCATGGTATGTAAACAAAGAGTGTACTGTTGAGCAGTGCAGAGAAAGTATAGAATGTGTTTTAGTTTGAAGAAACATTGCATGACAAGTGCAAGAAAGAGTGTTGCATTGAGAAGTTTGTAACTGGACATTCTGTGAGTCAATGACACAATGATTTTGTGCAGATTGGAAGTTACCTGCTACATGGTTATGTGAGAAACTGGCATATGTGGATACAGTGCAATATGAGATAGCACGTAACTATAAAACAGAACGTTGGCAGTCTATTTGAGTTCTGTATGGGAATTGGGTACTTTGCAGACATAATGTAACTGGTAAGAAAGCATTTACTCTGAAGAGGTTGTTAATAGCAAATGTTGTAGGTGCATATTTCTGAGAAGGATGAGTAACTACTGTGAATTATTCTTAACAGACATTTTTGTATGAATTGAAAATGATATGATTCCCATTCCAAGCATTTGATTGTTCAGTGCCATGTGCATTTTTCCTGTCTGAAGGCAAGTAACACACAGAATTTTAAAATCATAACAAATCTGCCAGAATGATCTGTGCCCAGACAGAGAATTAGCTGAGCACCTCGCATGCTAATGGGGCCCTAGTGTGAAGCTGACTGACGCTGATGTTCAGAATGTGCAGAGCTGTAGCTCAGCTCCTCTGTGTGCCATAATGACACGGTCAGGGACACCTTTACCATAACCTCCCAGCAAACCTCCTCAGTAAGCAGAACTGATATTACCCTTTTTATCTCTTTATTTACCTGTATTGATTGCCATCCATTTCATAATCTGCATTAGTTTCTTCTTCAAGATAGCTAGTCGCAAATCTATTATCGTTTTCTGCCTCATACAGGATTTGGTACTCCTTGTTGTTTTCCTGTACACACATGCACTTTTGTTACAAGACCGTTTGCTTTGGTGTTTCAAGTAGCCATGTTTCAACAATTGTAAGAGTTCTGTATGCATTTCTTGTTTTCCCATGCAATCTACATACACAGCTCATCAAAGACACTTTGATTTTATTTCTGTACTAGATGAAGTTATTATTGAATATCCTCATTTCAGCTTTTTTTAACTTCCAAATTTTTTTATGCCACCAAATTTTCAAGTATTAGTGCAGATGTATTTGATTTAGTGTGCTGTAGCATACAGCCATACCAACTGAACTCTGTGGATGACATTTAACGGAAGTTGTGTAATGGGATGTTAATATTCTTTGTGTATGAATGCTCTAATCCTCTTAAATGAAATCCTGTTTATGGTAGAAGAATTTTAACCGTAATAAAGTTTAAAATGTGTAAGAAATGAAGGTAAATGTTGATTAATTAAGAAGACTCAGAAACAGAAATGTTGTTATTGTGCTTGGATTTATCATGCAGTTATTTTTTGTTTAAGGCATGAACTTTTTCCTCTTAGGCTGTAGCTCACCTGTGACAACACTGTCCCTTCAGACAGCATATTTGTTCTTCTGATCTCTTCAGATTCTTTTTCATCATATTCAGGATGTGGGAGAGACTTGCTGCCCTTCCCGACTGGAATGTGAGTTGGGTTAAAATGTCTGCTTTTGTGAATTTTAGTCATGAATGGATTGTGTTGATCAGTGGCAGCAGCTGTGTTGATAACATGTCCGCGACCATTCAAACCATCTGCGTTGGCACTCATGACCAGTACATCCCAGATTATTGGGTCACTTGATACATTACCCTGCATTAAAATAACATTTAGAGTGGTTAATTTCCATGTTTTGTGTGATGATTAAAGATGTGATAACATGGTACTTGTAGAATGAACAATACAGTATGTACATAGTGTTGAATCATTTTAAAATTTGGTCAATACATTATTCCTATAAAAAACATGAAACAGCATCTTCATTCTTAGGCACGTTTGCGTAGTCACAAAATGTGCCTGCTGCATTCATCATGTCTTTCCATTCACATGTATCAGTGTGGGTCCCACTGGATGGGTTTCTGTGGAATTCTATGTTGGGTACTTCTGTGAAAATCTGTCAAAGTTCCAGATTAGGTTAAACTCAGGCAAAATTATCGGGCACTTTACACGAAGACGTAAGTATGTTCTGTTGTCGCTGGTAACACTAAATCACCATTAATGCAGTCTCTTCAGTCAACATGGTATCGGGCTGTTAATTTGTCAGTCTGTCTGCACATATCGGCATGACTCCTACTGGATGGATTTATGTGAAATTTGATGTTGGGGACTTCTGTGAAAATCTGGTGAGCAGTTCCAAATTTAGTTAAAATCAGGCAATTTACATAAAGACCAGAGTGCATGTTATTGTTGCCGGTGTCATACAATCACCATAAAATGCTCTCTTCAAGTGAAATTCTGTCAGGCTGTTAGGATAGCTGAGGAGGTATAAACATTACATGAACTTTCCACTGTGTTACGTTATGTGTACATTGCCTGCCTTGTTTAACATTACAGAAAATGTATGATGAACTAGGAATAATTTCTGTCATTGAGCTAAAGGTTGTGTATTTTTCTCCCATTGTTTGAACTATGTGAAAAAGTCGTGATTGATTTTGGTCTTTTTTTGAGTACTGTCATTGATTATAAGGGAGATATGTTACTGTACATTTCTTATCATCCCATTCCGATGTATTAGTCCCTTGTGACAGTTCTATGAATGAACTGTTGTTAGTAACCGTACTGTATTGAACTTACCTGGTATGTCTCCAGTGTGGGTGCTGTGCTTCTCTTATGCCTAATCATATAGTAGGATGCTGCTGCTGGTACAAACTTTGTTTGCACATCTTGCATCGGGTCTCTGTCCTCTGGTTCTTTTCCTTCATGATCATATGGAAGCTGGCTGACTGTGAAATGAGATAGCTGTATTACATAATGGTTATAATAAAATGTGGACAGCTTCTGTAGTTTGTAAAAATTTTGGAAGTGGTATAGTCAGTATGTGTCACTTAAGACATGAAGAAATTTCATTTACATGTCGGTATTTGGTTAGTGGCACATAAATTGTGAGGACAGTAGCAGAAGACTGTGCAGTGCTTTCACTGCTACACATCATTATTGTTCCATTCATTTTCACAAAATCAGTGGATTTAATTTGAAGTTATGTATCAAACATAACCTGTATATGTTATGTAATGAAACAAAATTGGTTTTATGTTTTTCTCACACATTATCCTGAACAGATGACACTGCATACATTGGAGAAGTATGTTGATGTTTGTAATAGTACTAACAAAATTAAGATAAAAGTGTTTTCCTTTTTATTCAGTGTACCAAATCCTGATTCTGTGGCTTTAGATTTACACTGGTGTAATTTAATTCAATTCAGTTTAATTTATGGCACTTTGTGTTTGTCTTATAATGCTGTTTTGTGAGAAGTGTGGAGGTAGATGATAATATGTGGGTGCATACAGTACAGTTATAAGATTATATGGTGCTGTGGACATGCTGAGATGAATCAAGAATTCACACAGCCTTATCACTAAACATAATATGATTGTGCGATTATCATGTGGAAGGAGTTAATTTCTAAAAACTATTTTGAATTGATTATGTCCAAATTTATACATTTAAGTGCACAGAAGATTTTGTGTATCCAGTGGAAGGAATGTAATGTTTACTGGCTGTTCATGTGTTCAATAACAGTATCGGTAAATTGTAACTTTACAGTGCAGTGTTCATAAAGTTTACATTGCCATTTAAATGGAGAGTAGAATGTCTTCTGCATTAACATTCATAATTAACAGACAGAGTAGAGCAAGATAAGTAAACAGATAACAGAGGAGTGCATGTGGGAGAATAGATGATGCTTTGTTAGAGGGGGAATGTGGTAATAAATTGCTGATGTCTTTAGTGGTGATATGATAATGAGTAGACAGAAGACACTTTTCAGATAAGTTACAGGTGCAAATGAGATGAGTATTGTATGTATGCTACATGCATTTTATTTATATATATTTATATGCTGTTTCCAGTATAGTGATGGTAAAATACTAAATATGACCTTATGAATATATACATGAATATATATTCACACGTGACACATTCTTGTTTGTGCATGTTGCTGACTTTTATTGTTCACATTCCAATTTATTTCAAGTGTCTGACACAAAACACATATGAGTACAGAATACATAGCTACATGTTGTACTTCAGGTAATGTGGAGAGGCTTTTCACATTACCATATTACCATTTTTATTCCATTTCATATTACCATGTGTGATAGATTCATTATTTTCATGTGAATGAGTGTGTGTGTCAGTTTTCTTCCTGACACATAGATGTGACATTACTCCCAGGACAAGTCCTACAGAAAGTAACACCAGAAATGATATGCTCAGTATCATTCTCGTCTTTCTCTTCTTCTGCCATTCTCCTTCGCCCCTTCCAAATCGTAGATGCCATCTGTAAGTATAACAGATAGACACATAACCAGTATAGATAGTGATATCTCATTATTTTGTGTATTCAATATGACTATGCAATGCCTTATTGTACTTTTATGCTTCATAATGTGATTACTTAGTTAATAATGAAAACAAAGCCAATGAGATGTAAAATACGTTAAGACAACCATCATATGCTTAATGGTTTTCCCACGTAACTGCCTAGAGGCAGTTACGTTTACTAGCTGCAGACACTGATGTTTCCATACAGAACTATACATGCTGGGAAGTGTGTGTGGATAATTTTATTGTACAGCACTTTTTAAAAACCAATAGGTTGTCTTGAATGCCTCATGTTATGTAAATGAAAGACTGTTTTGCGAAAGAAAGGTTTATTTAAAATTTTAATTTATGTTTCGGGGTTCCTTCGGAGGTGATTCAGCATGAAGTATACTTTACGAAATGTTGTCATTCTGAAGATACATAAAAGTGTGCATGAGATATAATTGACAAAGCAGACAGTTTGTAAAATCCAGCTGTAGATGGGAGAATCATATTACATGAATGGGTCTTGAAAGAAATAGGTTATGACAGTGTGGAGTGATTCATCTGGCTGAGGATATAGACCAATAATGAGGCCTTCTGAGCCATGAAGTGCATGAAATTCTGTCTATATGAGTAAATGTTAGCTTCTCAAGAAGTACTGTTCTCCATTGGGTTACATACCAACGTGTATTGTTATGACAGCACATGTGCTTGGGTCAACTGGTGATTGATGTGTTTTTTTCAGTAGTAACCCACAGGTTAAAATCTGGAATTTGGCCTCATGAGCGTGGCATTTAAAATCCTGTATTTCCAGATGATAAAAGTTGACACACTTTCATGAGCATAAATTCTGTAAACAAAGATACACTGATGTCTGTCACCACTGTAGATTGTGAATTAAGAATATTGCCACTGTAAATATTCGCTAAAGAAATCTGTCTGTAGGTTCTTAGTCTCTTTTTGCCTTGCAGTTACACTTACTTGAGTCGCCCTGTATCTTGTGATATTGCCAGTCGACAGCTAAGGCAACATTTTCCCCCTCCAGTCTTCTTAGAATCACGTGACATCATTCTGCGTCACAAACTGCAGAGAGTAATTTAGTTAACTGTGTTAAAGATTGAATAAATTGATCTTATTGTCATTCTTAGAAGAGAGCTATATATGAGGTGAAGCTTTCAGTTTTGGATTAATATATGGCAGATACCAAGAGATTGGTGCTGATCTGTAACCAAGTTAATATGATCAAGTATACATATATAATTTGTCCTCTTGGATTTCATTAAATATTCCAGACCTGAGATACTGGAAATACATAAAATTCAGGAGTGATGAGTATTTGAGGTTTGGAACATGTACAGTTGCATGATGTCATGTGTGTACTGCAGTGTAATTGAGATATTCACTCTTCTGGGATGGTATGCAGCATCGATTGGCAGTTAGTTGCTGATTTTGCAAGACAGCCTATTGGTCCCTTGAAGAGGAGACCAATAGGTTATCCCGGAAGTCACTAACTACCAATTAAAGCTGCATACCATCCCACAGCATAGATGTCAAATATACAGTTTTTAACTTTTAATTTTTGTCATCTTGTGCTGCAGTTTGTTGTAGAAGTAGTCACTGCACTTGGTAACATGTTTATTGTTGGGCTCATTATTGTTACTGTAGTTTGTTAAATACTTTGGATCAATAAATATTTCAAGTAAATGCGTCATATCGTATATGAGTATCATATGTCGTATACACATTTTTTTGTAGGTTGCATATTTGGGACAACTTGTGAAGTTGAATTTGAGCATAATTATTCTCATCAAATTGCAGCATAAATTGGAATCTGTTCATATGTTTTACAAAACTTTTTGTTATACAGTTTTATGAAAACATGCCCAGCAGTTCTAGAATTGTAACATGGAGGCAGACAGACATAACACTGCCTGTCGTGCGTCCTTTCACCACCATGCCATAGCTGAGGTGGTCAATCACTCTTTTCTCACCACATAGGGCGGGGTTCGATCCCAGGGCTGTCCATGTGTTACTTATAGTACACAAAATGACAATGGGACAGGTTTTCCGTAAAGAACTTTCTTTTCTCTTCGTGTCAGTCATCATTCCACCAAGTTTCGTATTTGTGCTCATCTGTCAGCTGTCACTTCTAAATAGTGAAGACACCAACATTGCCACTAAACAGTCACACAGTGCACTTTGTGTAAAGAATGCAAAACAGTAACACACCAACTGCTGAGGCTGTATAAGATTATATAAGAAGAGTGGTGTGAGGGTGTTTATGAAGAGTGACAAGGAAATGGTCAAAAGAAATTATTGTGGTGTAGTGCAAGGTATGCCTGTTTACATGGAGTCATGAGGAAATGTACAAAAACCTGTAGTGGCTGGTCTCAATGAAACCTGAACCTTTAATGTCCCAGTGTCAAAAAATGTGATACAGAATGAAAATGAAACACATTGGTAGTCCTACTATCTCTGATGTGCCTTGTCCATTAATTGTACACACTGAAGTGCTCTTGCATAAGTTTTGTCTTTGTAGTGTAAATACAAACATTATAAATGTAAAGGAGAAAATTAAAACAAACCAGTAACCAACCATCAAACATGCCTGTATATATATATATATATAGTTGTGTTTTATGGTTGATCATTGGTCTGTATTTGTTACTGTTCTACAACACAATGGGATGAATTGTCTTTAAATAAGAATAAAATTTGTAAGTGGCCAGAGACTATGAAGTGGAGTGTGAGAAAGTTTTCTGGTCTGTATAACTCTTGAGGGCATCAAAACACTTCAGATAAATGTAGGGTGGTCTTTGGAAATCCAGTGTGTCTTATCAGACTGTACATAGTAGCCTGGTTGTGATCCGTGAGTATACCAACCTGAACTATTTTGTTTAGGCTAAGATAGAAGAAAATTTAAATGATGAACTTAAATGGCACCGTTATTAACACACTGAACACTGAAACACACACTTGGCAGGAAACACCGTGTTTCATGAAAATGTAGTGAGGATCGTCATGGACATTTTTAAACTGTAGCCTAGGGCTGTAGAGACCATCACCATCTGTTCAGAAACAGTACAAAATAATGAATTAATGAAGGAAAGGGAAACAGATCAAGGACTTAGACTTTGGAGGTCAGTGACGGTTAGTACAAAAACTGTGGTATTAAGGAGACAAAAATAGACTGCTGATCATTATCTGTACCTTAAAAATGATTGTCCATTTTTTACATAAACGTAACATGGACTGTCTTGAGCGCGTTCGTCAACCTGCATTCCCATGTCAAAACAACTAATTTGTCTATGTAATGTCCCAATGCCATGGATATGCATGCATACACACACACACACACAGAGTGGCACACAGTACCTCCCATATAACAGTTTTCAGGAAGTAGTGGTAATAATAATAATAAACTGTAAACATACTATGGAAAGTGCTAATGTAAAAGTACAAAACATATTTCATGAGTGAAATAACATTACATGTAGTGCAGACTGTAAATACAGAACAGCTGCAACACCTTACAGTTTACCCTAGAAACATGGTTTGTTGCAGGTATATAATTGTAAATATCCTGCATAAAGGTGATAATAATTATAATTATAATAATGTCTAGTTGCCTGCTATAGATCTGTTCTTGTTAGAATCCATGAAAAGGCTCTTTATTTCACTCTGTATTCCCCAATTTGTGTCTTTCTGTAAGGCTTCCAACCACATTTGTGTGTGCATTTCATAGTAAGCACAGTTCTCACATGTTCTTGCTCCCTCCCCCACCCCATATTCCTTGATTGAAATAATATGCTATTGCGCATCAACTCTAGTGTCCTTTACTACCTTTCTGTAACATTTTTCTATACACTCATGCACTTTGCTCTTTTATGTTTGCAGACTCTGTAAAAAACATGTTTGTGAATAAAATTCTAAGTAAACTTACATCAGATATTTGATCCTAAAAATGAGTTTCACACATTTTTAGTTGGCTGAGCTGAAAGGTTATTGGCTGTCATCCTGTGTATCTCACACTCCATTGAAATGATTATGACCCACATATTTATAGCCATGATAATTGATTTAGCCTTGAGTGAAAATGTTGGAGAGGGATAGAGCATTCTTTTTTATCATATGGTCCAAAGTACAGTTAAGACAGTCAGAAGCATAACACAGTGAAGTATGTGATGTCACATTTTGGGTGTATGAGAGCCATATTAGTGCATTTAGTTCAGGTGAAGGGTAATTATGTGTCTCCTGTAATTTGAATAAAATAGGAGATAAGTAGGAGAAGATTTTAGGTTTTGATATGGTAGTGTAATCTCTGCTGAAGAGCAAAGATGATTGTACCATATGTAAAGATAGGCTTATGTTAACTACAAGGGTGAGTCAAATGAAAACCTTAAATATAACCATATAAATATATTATAACTTTTAAGGTTTTCATTTGACTCTCCCTCATAGAACAAATAATATGCACTGCAGTATTTATTACATAGTGACAAGGGCAATGTTTTAAGATTTGAGAGTGGAAAAAGATAAGGTATGATCAGTATTAAGTTGTGTTTCAGTTCCAGTTGTACCCACAGATACCAGTATTTGTGTTATCTGGTATGCATCCTTAAATATCAGTGCTTTGTCTTTAAAGAAAGTTATGTAAGTGTGATGACATACCCTTGTTTAATAAGCAGAACCATAAGGCATGTACAACAGTGGATATATACCTTTATGCACTTAGTGGGGTGTGAATGACCTAAGTGATAAACTCTGGTATGCAAAGATTACTGTATTCTGGCTTATGATGCAGTGTGGCCTGGTAGATACGTGCTGATGTACCAGGTCAACCACTGTCAGGATAACTGTGGTATGTAACTACCAGACTAAATAGCTTTATATTTCAGAAGACTATAATCTTAATTTTTGTGATCTCACATTTCTGGTATACAAGGTCAAATGATGTGTAATAATGGTCAAATAATAATAAATACTGTGAGATATAATCATATTTCTTGTACTGTTTAGGTAAAGTTCTATGCTTTATGAATACACTAGCATTTGTTCCATCATGGTAGGTGCTTCATGTTACCACTGAAGCTTCTTCCTTTGTAGCAGCTACATTTCTGATTTGCATTTGTCAGCCGTACAAGATGTCTCCATTCATAATATAGAAGCTGATGGATCATAGGACATGATTGTGAATGAAGGGAAGATAAATATGCTGCCTGTATAATGCAACTGCCTTTGTCAGGTTATTTTTAGAATCTAACCTTGTGAAGGATTTGGTTCTGAACACACTAATCTCTTTTGTGATTTAAACTTATGTCATTTATTCTTTGCAAGTGTCATGAAGTGTGAATTGATGCATGTGAGGGCACACAAGCTTATTTTCATATTTCATCTTCACAGTTACATCCTGAACTGCAACACAGTTTTGTTTTAGATGGCTAAGCTGAAAGTTGTTCAGCAGATTTCATTTTTGTATATATTTTCACTGAAATCTTTATATGCTACTGAAAATGAATGCTACAAAATTTTCGAAGCCATCTGTAGGCCCACTGTAGCTGTGTAATGTATTGTGGTTAAAACAGCCACTGCATGAATCAGATTGCACATCTTCATGTAGTACCAAAGTCCAGGATGCCTGGTACTTGACATACATGCCTCCATGCAGATTCTAGGTATAGTTTTCAGACACAGGCAAATTTACATTACCACGCTACATAACATCTAGGTTGAAGCACTTTTATGTTATTTTTGTGTTGTGCAAACTGTAAGAAGTTATCAATTTATGCTGTTTTATAAAGCATTTCTAATGAATGAAATTTACATTTGTACAGTAGCTTTTCTTTTGAATCTTCTGTTCCAAATTTTCTTATTATTTCATCAGGTGGTATGGAAGATGGTTTTAGACACATGCATATAGAATGCTTGTATAAAGAAAAGGAAAGCTAAATGTAAGTGTCCCTGCTATTATGCATGAAGTGTTGTAGAACTCGTTATATAAATTTGGACAGCCTGTCTTAAATGTTTAGAATCTATGTGTTTCTGTTCTCTGACATATTGTTTAACCCTTTAAAGATGAAGCACAGACTCCTTCATTTAAACACCACATTCATACCGTGCAGAAAACACTTCATCTGAGTTATAAAAACCAATCAGTTTATGATATATATATGGAAAAGGTCACTGTTTTTTCCGAGATAAATGCAAAACACGTAGAGACACTGTGTGGGCAGAATGTACAATTGTTGAATGTTAAACTTGTTGGTTCATTAAGTGACCAGTAGGCTTTAAGAGGCTAATACTGATTGACCTTTAAGGTCATCTCAGTTTATGTTTGGCCTTCAGTTGCCCAGTTTTCACTTCCAATGATAAGGTTAAGGTAGGTAACATACATTTTTCTGAACCAGTGACAATTTAAACAGTGTCCATTAGGCCTGCTCTAGATGTATTGATATTTTTGCTCTGATATCTTGTTACAGCAAATTTGTGGCTAATTTAAACTTAATTAGCTGAACTATCAAACTGTTACCAATAAAATTTTACATGTGGGTTTAATTTGAGTATCAGGTTAGTATATGACTGTTGGAGAATATGCACATTTCTCACCATTGGAATAAAATAACTGAATCAGTTTAAATATTAGCTTCTGTCACTAATGATCATATGAGTTTTATTTGTAAAGCTCTTCCTGAAATAACTTGGCTACTGATCACAAGGTACATACAGTGGCAGTACTTGCCTCTTAGTTTTCAGTATGGTGTGAAGAAAGAAACAGTATTAAGAAGTTTTGTACCATGTGTTACAGAGCTGCTGTATTACAAGTATTCATTCCTTTTATCATGAAATAGTGTATCTCTCTTCCAAGGAAACTTGGGCCAAAAAAGACTCAATTCTCTGTCTCTCATTCCATTTCCAAAGAGGAGGGCCAGTTGAAAATTTCATCTATCAGATTATCTGTGTAGCATGTGAGGGTATTGAACATAATGGAATAACTTCATTTTATGCAACTCAGTTACTTTTATGCTAGAACATTTCCAGCCATATTTAATTTCCTTAAACTTACCACGTATTGTGGCTTTGTGCTGAAGAACAGCTCCTTAGCACTGTTCAGTCTGTGTTGGTGGCTACATCCTGTCTTACAATGAGCACTTTGACTGTCACTAAGAAAATAATGGGTGGAGTGTAGCTGGTCCAGACATTAAGATGTATCAAGTTGCGGTGAATCAGGGAGGTGGGAGGAGACGTGGGAGAGGTTCACAAATTACAGCACATGCCAGTAAGGTCAGGGACAGTAAAGCAGACTGTGTATGCATAAAAGCAGAAACTTTGTATCAGCATCATCACCACCACAACAGACTTCCCAAATTTTGAATTGTTTTTCTTAGATGTAAGAATACTTAACCCTTTCCCCGTTCAATTTAAATCGCTAGTGCCTGGGCAGAAGAGCCGAGTTTTTTCACGGGACATTTAAATTTACGTACTATACCAGAAACGCTTTAGAGCGTTTAGAGGGGGAG
>Ga0123357_10007387_pt1 | contig 13578 bp, 10 predicted proteins | sample TergutEmb28metaG_FD_89873 | JGI IMG/M metagenome (GOLD analysis project Ga0123357, IMG submission 89873) | Embiratermes neotenicus P4 segment gut microbial communities from Petit-Saut dam, French Guiana - Emb289 P4 | ecosystem: Host-associated > Arthropoda: Insects > Digestive system > Gut ... | reverse complement strand
AGAGAATAAAGTATATATACATGTTGTAAGTGATGTCTTATGAGTAAAGCGCCCTGAGTTTAAAGTACATGTGTATGTTGTACACTTCGATTGCTGTGATAAAAACCAAGTGGGTAAAGTAGTGCTCAGTGGAAAGCTTGGGGTATGCAGAGCATGTTCGTGGCGTTGGTACAACACGAGACACTGCAGCCAGTTACACTCTGAGGTTCTGCGAACGAAAACTACCAGAATCCCTACTGCAAAGGACACCACCGTTACTAAAATTAGCAGTGAACCAGAATGCACCTACACTGGATGCTGACGTCCCGTGCATAATTATTCTCCTCACACTACAAAAACCCACTCCAAACAGGCTACTTCACCTGCTGAGGTCCAAATCACATCCAGCCTCTTCACTCCAGCTAATCTGCAACAAACTCCATGACCTGACAGACTAAGGATACTCAATCTAAAAGAATACTTCCATAATCATACATACAGCCAGCCTGAAACGTCCATGTAGCCGCCACAGATGTACCAATGCCACGAAAATGCTCGGAATATCCCAAGCTTTCCACTGAGCACTACTATCCCCACTTGGTTTTTTTCACAGCAATTGAAGTGTACAACATGCATATGTACTTTAACCCTTTGACGCCTAACGACCACTATAGTGGTCATACCACACCACTAACCTTTAAACGTTGCATTTTATATATTTATTCAACAAATACAGGTACTGAATATTTTAAACATGGTATATACTCTCTGTTTTTTTTTCCTCTTCAAAATGCAGTTTGTTTCATAATTGTAACATATTTGGTTCCTGTTGTATTCACATTTTATATACAGTTTGTGCTAAAATTTAAAAAAATAATTCAGGCACTTTACTCATAAGACATCACTTACAAGATGTATATATACTTTATTCTCTATCCACTTTACCTGACAAATATATTATTAGTTTCAACATAGATAACAGCTAGACAATGAGATCTTGTCAAAAGCTCAGAATTAGCACAACAACTAATGTTCTTATACTGTATATTTTTGTGACCTGAAGATAGCCCACAGTGGCCGAAACATGTCGTCAGCCTAATAAATAGGATACAAAGACAGCTGTGTTTTAATGTACCCACTCCCTCCTGATTTACAAAACTGTTGCCAGTATGAAACTAAAGGGTTTGTTTGCATCTTTCATGAGTAAGTGGAAAACTTATTCTCATGCAGTTGCTGAAATACTGATGTAAGTACTGAAAGGAAGCCAGTGTTACTACCATAAAAAAACTTAATTCCTAGTAGTCGTGTAATGTGGGGAATTTTGTTCTTTATGTTACATCAGTTCTCCTTCAGTATTTCTTCATTCACTGGATGTGCTGCAGGTTCCAAGATGCAAGAGATGCCATCATTAGACTTCAGCACTGGTACCAGGAACTTGCACTCCATGAGGAGCTGGAAGACAAGACTCACAACGTTTCTGATGGGCACTACTATTACACTGGCCTTGCACAGCAGGTAGCATCCCTGGCTGCAAGACTTGAACAGCATAAGGACGAGCTGTGATTGGGGCTACCATATTCTTAATTTGATATGTATATAGGTGTGTGTGTGTGTAGGCATGAGTGTGCTTGGGTGCTGTTTTGCCCTTGCTGCAGCTTTTCATGTAGAGCTGGTTCATTTGCCATAATAAAAGAATTGAAATAATTTTATGATTCTTTATCCATTGTTTACTATATTTGCATCTTCCATTTCTTTCCCTTGTTATTAAAGACAAGGTGGAAGACCCATTACTCAGTGGTGAATCCTGGCAGGTCATGTGTAGTGGAAAGGTGCACAATGCATCATTGTACAATTCTGCTAGAACTAACCTCTATATCAGGATTCACCACTGATATAAGAATGTGCTGTCAAAGTTAGCATGTGTTTCCATTGTTATGTAGGTGTGCCTTTCAAACTGCATGCAAAGGAGTTTATGCCTCATCATTAACAGGTGCACATATCCTCTTGGTTATCAGCTCTTTTCGCATTACCTTGTCAATATACAATAGTAGCTGAGAAATTGAACAGGAGGATCCCACACTATTAAGCAGCTACATAGAACAGAAGCCTTCTTGAAAAGCTAATAATCTATACACTGGTCAAGAAATTGCCTGCAGTTTATGAAAAAAAAAAGGTCATTACCATGTTTGCAACAGCCTACCACTTATGCCTATCCTGAGCTCACATCCAGTTCTTGCCCTCCCATCCTGTGTTAAGATCTGTTTTAATATTATAATTCCACCTACACCCAACTCTTTGTGGTTGTCTCTCCTTCCAGTTTGCATTTCTGCCCTTTATCATGTCGCCGCATGCCCCACCCATCTTATCCTTGAGTTTATTACCCTAAGTATCCAAATCTTGAAGGTCATTCCATAATATTTCCAGGATCCTGTTAATTCCTTTCCTTTAGGTTCTGGCATTCTCATCACCGTGTTTCTACCATTCTCAGCTACAGATCATACACGCCCTTAACCCCATTTTCTTTGATGAGCCAGCCTTCTTACCCACACTGAACAACCACGACCGCACTTATTGCCATTGCGCAGTTTGTGAACGTGCACGGGAAGTCGAAAAACGCTTGGGGTAAGTTTCGTAGGTAATCCGTGATCAGCAAAAAGTATAAATTTTACGCGTAGAGACCGTGAATGACTTGCTGGCAACTACAGATTATCTAGTGCTGGCAACGCTGCGAAGGGTTGGGGTCAGGAGGTCGCCGGTTCGAGTCCAATTCATCAATCGTAAAATAATAATAATAATAATAAGAACAGTTACTCGGCAGGCAGTGGGACTCATATATGATCTGTGGTGGGACTGTCGGCCGCAAGTCATGATGTAAACAAGTCAAGGCCGCACACTACTGTAAATAACCATAACTCGTTCCTTGCGCAAGTGTGCCGTGCTTTCTGGACGTGAGTGTGTAGGCTTACTAGTACATTCTGTCAGTACAGAGGTGCTTGACATCGAATGCGTGTTTACTGACGTCTGCAGGAGGCAGTCTTTTTAATGGGTTTTGGGCGTAAATTACATCCAAAAATCGCAAAAGTAAACGGAGACTCAACAACGCCGATTTAAGATCCCGCTGGGAGCAGTGCGAACAGTGTGACGCTTGTGGGGCACGTCGTCAGTATCTTAATAATACTGGTAGGTGTTGCACGTAGAACACATTGAAGTTTTGTAGGTATTTGAAAACTACTCAGACGACGTAAGGTGTAGAATGTGCTGTCAGTTATTTGGTTAAATTAGCAAGGTTCACACATTAAAAAAAAAAAAAAAAAGTCTACTGCGTAGCCAAACGTTTCACTCTTGTAACATAATTTGATCACAAATATAACATCCTGGCGTTTTGCGATATGGAGGCGTTGAAGTATCAGTTACTGGTTACGTGTATAGGCAGTTACATAAGATGTATCCGGTTTTATGCTCACCGGACACGTGATACTACTCTGAGTATGTATAGACGTGGCAGACGATCTGAGTAAAGGTGGAAGGGGTGAGTCATGCTTGGCATTATGAATGTCATGTGATTTCGTAGTGCGGAAGTAAGATTGTGAAGTGATGAAAATTGTGTTGCAGAGTTGCTGCAATTCTCTTTCAAAAGGAAATACTGTTAATTTAAACTATTTAACACACGAGTGTCGGAGTATTCGACAGTGAATAGGGCCGCATTTATGAGTAGTGTGTTTTTGTTTGTGTAAAGAATGAATTCCATTGGCTTGTAATATGGCTTACTTTACAGATAACAGATTTGTGATATTTATTTGCGTTGTAAAATTGGTAAAATAAACATAGTTTCTTGGACTAGTATCCTTGAGAAGTTTATAGGACCTCAGCTACCAACACATTTCCCACATTTTGTGAAGCCCTAAGATGCATTACCATGTTCCAAGAACTTGCTGTGTTCCTATCCATGGCCAGAGAAAGCTACCTCATATCTTCCCTGCTTATTTCACCAAGATCAGGTTTAATATTATCAAGTTATCTATACATAGACTTTCCCAGTGATTTCTTTCCATGTGAGCTGTCCAACCATAAACCTGCAAGAATATCTGTTTCTCCTGTTTGCCACATGCTCTGCCTATCTTGAATTTCATCACCCTTATTAAATGTTTGGGGGAGTACATATCATGACACTTCTCATGCAGTTTTTTCTGATCTGTTGTTATTTCTTCCTTCATAGGTTCAGATATTTTCTAACATCCAAAATGATTCATATATGTACAAATAATTCTATCTGCAGTTGATGATTTTCATTCCCTTTTACACACAAATAGTACTCCTCCGTTGGTTTTGTACCACGGATGTCTCACCAGACAAACTGTCTCACTAAATCAAAGTTACAGTTTGTTATTGCATCTGTTTTCCATGAATGTGGCATGACCTTCAAAGTTCTAAAAATTATGTCCCTTTGTTTTTGCATAGTCTGTATCAAAGAATGTGTCCTAAGTTCAAGGTCCCATGTAACATTTAATTATATGCTGGGTTTTCACACTGCAGTGTTGTTAGGCCATCACCAAGCTCTCAAGCTGAAGAGCCACACCTTGTTGGCTGTCCCAAACTACTTATTCAATATATTTGCAGCTATCATCAGTGCCTGGAGGCTGTCTTTTCTACCTGCAACTTGAGCACTTGGTGACATGTTTCCATGTTTGGAAATAATGACCATTTCACAAATAACACACTCATCATGGAAATAAACATAATTACTTTCATGAATTTTGAGATTTCTGTGATGTTCATATTTATTAATTTCACCAGCCAGCATAAGTTCTGATCTGAAGGAAAGCAGACTGTGTAAAGAACTAGTGTGCTATTCAAAATGTCAAAGAACATCTGTAAACAAGATGTTTGGTCATGAATATTCCACAGAGAGGAGTACAACACCCAAGAAAAGGCTCAAAAGAAGATGTTATCTCAGTATACCTGCCCCTTCTCTGAATGCCTGCAACCAAGATGTTTGCATGCATGCTGGTATTTTTACTCAACATACTCGTCTTCATTTTATTTTTAATAAAGTATGTAATTAGGAAGTAAGGGAAATTTGATAGTACAGCATAAGAAAAGAATCAGCATACCATGTTGTCTGTTACAAAAATTTACATTTTTTTGCATGATTTCCCAAGTTTTTAGAGGAGTGTATTCCACTTTTAGTTCAGGCTTATACACCCTTTGCTTCTTAGCCTTCAGCACCAATGTCGTTATGAATATTCATGAAATGTTTGTGTAGAATATAGGGGCAAAATCCTTACTGGATAAGTTTTTTTAAGTAGAATACCAATTAGTAATTTCATGTGATTGGTGACTTATCTGATGAAGTTCGCATTTCTGTGGTATAGAGTTAATTATTTCAAGACTGAAAACTATCACTGGTTGTAGTGCTGATTTGCCTTACATGTAACAACCATTTCAAAACCAAAATTAATCTACTTTAAAACAAAGATTCACTTTCTCAGAGAGCACAGTGTGGTTGCATTAGAAAGACCTGTAATTTGATGCTTTATATAGAAACTGTCACCCTACAGTACAAGAGTGCAAATTTTTTAAATTTTCAGCGTGGCAGTATGCCTACATATAGTAACCACAGAGCCTTAAAAGTTGAACTAAAATCAGTCCATTCTCTATGAACCTGATTTTCACTGTATGTGTCATCTTAGTAGGGCAGTATAGAACCTAGTTTGTACATAGATCAGTGTCAGTATGTGACTGTCCATCTGTTGGAAGTTTTGGCTTTCTCTTGTATGGCCTATACATTTTAGTGTTTTTAAGTATTTTAATTGACAGTGTGTCATGGAAGGCTTAAAAATATGACTTAAATTTACTAGCTACTTAAATCCACTCACCCTTAGTCACACACAAGGCTTGATGCAGATATTGATCAGAGATATTTACGAATGTGTTTTAGGATAAGTAAGATCGGGAGAAAGTGCAATGCAATTTTCAGTTTATTTTCTGCAGCTTATACTTGTAATGAATAATTATTTGTTGAATGTTTGGTACATCTTAATGAAGATGAAAATAAATTTGCCACCAATCTTTGTTGCATTGCATGTGGCAAAGGGATGTGCATATTTCTGGAATCCTGGTGTAATAAACCATTTGTGTCACTTGACTAAGAGCTGTGAATCGAAACACATAGCCATTAAGTTAGATGTGGTAATGCGTGTATGATAAAAGGACCATACATGAAGTTGAATCAATGTATATCTGAATGCCTGGAAGACATGCTTAAAAATGTAATTATGTTTGCAAATGGCTCATGAAAGAAATTAAATTGAATGAAACATAATGTAGTAATACTCATAGAACAAAATTGCCATTTATGAATGTCTTTTTAAGTCTGCCAAAAAGACATAGAAGTTCAAATGAACTTATCAGTATGTTTTGGTGAGGCTATGCAGTGCATAAACAAAATTTCAGTGAAAAGGCTGAATGGAAATTCAGGCTGTAGCCCAACTGACATTTGCTGCGAGGAAAGGCCGAGGTATTCAGGTGGTTCTAAGGTTTGGGGAATATTTTCATTGTATATTGTCCAATTTATGTGTGTCTACAAGATGAATGGGTAAGATATGTGGGTTCCATAGGCAAAACTGGTGATCAGAACAAAGGGTAGCACTCCTTTCCATTTGCAGTATGAAGACACACTTTGCCCCAGAAATGTCAAGTGTTGTTTTGATCAAACAATCCCTAATATCCAATGATAGTATTCCCATGATGAGAATATTCTGTCACAGCATGCACCTGTTTTTAAGCACATTATAAAATATTCAGTTTATATATTTTTTTGTGCCCTACAGAAATTGTCCTGTGCTGTTATGGTGTGATATCTTTCAATTATCTCTTGAGGCTTAGAATGCAGCTCTACTACATGCTGGCAGGACTTATGGTTGTGATTAGAGCACAGTCCCGGTGTCTGACTGACATGCCAGGTGAGTAAAAATCAGTGCATTATTTTAGTGAGCTCAGTCACATTGTCTCATGGTTCAGTTCTCTTGTCTGACTGACATACCAGGTAAGTTCTAACCAGTGTGTTATGTGCTTGTGCTCAACCAGTTGTCACAACAAGGTACCAAATACATTTCAACCAGTGTTACTGGTTTGTATTAGATTTATGTTGTGCCTGATATATAATGGGTCCATAAACCAGTGGTGTGTGTTATTTAGTTTCTTACCATGTAAGTGCAAACTGATGCTCTGAGTTTATGAGCTCTGACTTATGTCAGGAATGTAACAGTATCATTTGTCTTGGTTACAGAAGTGAATCCAAAACGGTACTTCAACTCTGAAGGGCAGATGCTGGACCTAAGACTGGAAGTGTCAGAACGTATCACACACCGCCTGATCACAGCAATCTTCAAGCTATTCCTTCAGGAAGTGCTGGGATATCCATATGTTATCATGGTGGAGGAGGATGACCACTTCAACATCACCCATACAGTGCAGCGACTGAGTGGACCACTTACCAAGCGGGTGTGAGTGGCATATTTGAGAATTTCAGTTAGGTAACATGTGCATGTTTCAGTGTTAGAAAGTTGCTGTGTTTCGCATTGTTGCAGGGTCCCATCATCAGTGATTAACCTCGAAGTGTGGATACCCGCTGACACCAACCTCATTGAGTTCACAAATGCATATCACATAAAGGATTGTGGAACAGTTGCACCTCCAGGCAGGTAAGTTGTTTGGGGCCAACTGGTAATTGTACAGTTTGAACCTCCAGTATCAGCCTCTTTTGTTTCAGGTTTGGTTGGTTTGTGCCATTATCATTGGCACATCTGGTACCGGGCATGGACCACTGGCACATATTTGCAGATGAGAGCACTGCAGGCTTGTTCAGTATGAGTGACAGGGATTTAAGCTATGTGCAAAAATTCACAAGACACAATGCTACAGAAAAGTAAGTGCTGCTGGAGTTACAGAAGGAAGTAGTGATGTTGAAAGGTTGATTGAAACTTGGACCTGTGCATTATGTTGGTTAGCAGGTTTTACTGTGAGGAGGATTTCTGCACCACAGGCCAGTTCACACCTTCCCACTGCAATACTTCATGTGCAGTCCTGCTGGCAGGCCATCCTGGTGAGTGGTGTCCACTTTGAAACCCATCTGTCCTGTTTCTGACCATTCATCCTACAATGGCTTGCCTAGACAAACTGCAACACATGCCTTTTCGTTGCAGTTTGGCTTATTTATAGTACCTTCCATTCACATTAAGACATTTTGTGCATAGTTCTGCTTCCTATTAATAAGCATCATGTAATGTTCATTTAAACAAATTAGGCACTATCCTGTTATTTATAAATCATATTGTGATGTACATTTACACAATGGAGCTACTATTATGCTCCTCAGTAATTTTTTTTTTTTTTGTGCATTTAGATGACACAAGCTTTGTGGTGCAGCACATCCTGGAGATGAAACTGTTTGTGCAGGTTGTGTGGGTAGGTCCAAACTTGAAGTGGCTTACTGACTCTCTGACAACCCGCTACCTGAATGAGAAGGCAAACCGTTCTCTTGTGCTGCTCAGCTATATGCCAAGCGCCATCACAGTGTGGGGCAACAGCAAATTTACGACTGTTGCTTTCCCTCCATGTGAAACTCTGCAGTCTTCTCAGAGTGTTGGCTGCAAGTATGAGCTCCAGCGTCTTGTGAAACTGGTGTGGTCACAACTAGAAGTTGGAGCCAAGCCAGCATATGAGGTAAAAGACAACTTTCTCAGCATCTTGCATTGTGACTGGGTGTCTGCCTTCAGGTTAACCCTTATCCTACTGGGGTGGGTATTTAAATTTTGGCACATGGTTTATGAAGAGTGTGAGTATTATTTGAAGAGAAGAAGATACAGTTATTGAATAAACGGTACCTTGTATGCAATGAAACAGAGATTGTGCAGTGTGTCTTAAAAGTGCGGTAAATTTCTTTTTTGCCTAATTATGTAAAGTTAATTTCTAGGGGTGTTATGCACAAACACAGGTCTTTAAAAGGATTATTGTTACAAAAATTCATCAAGAAATTTTAGTGGCTTACATTGGTATAAATGAATGGTTTTTATGCTCTAACCATTGACACATAACTATCTTTCTGAATCCTAGCTTTTGAAACATTTGTGATCTTGTCAGATCTTCAAAGAATATTTTGTGCATAATGGTAAAGTTTGCTTTTTGCAGTGTCGGATGAAAGTCAGGGAATATCGAGAGGTCAAAGTCTCCCTGTAAAATGCAATGAAGGCACAGAAGGAGTAGAGGTATTGCTCCGCTCATTCTTTACGTGGGTGCTAGATGGGGGTGAATAGTCATTGCAATCCTCCAGATGCTTTAACCCCAGAGGTGCAAAGGCTGGGTGGACCCCAGTGTTGGTCTGGATGGTTGGTCTCCTGACCTCACTGCGGTTCAAACCCTGAATCATCCAGCCTGCAGCAAGTCACTCTGCTAACTTTGCTATCCCGCCCATGACATGAAATATCAGCCACACAGAAAGTCAGGCTCCAATTATGTGCTGCAGGCTGTCCACAAGATGTCCTTCTCACGTGCCAGTTACTCAGACTTGGTAGCACGGTACAATCAGCAGCCTGGTGCTGTGGACAAGATTGCTTGTGAGTGGTTAGTTCACAACAAAGAAAGCTGGATGCCCTGGATCCCAACAAGTGATGAGAAGAATGTGCTGTACATTGGAGGGATTTTCCCTATCACTGGTTCCCCCTACAGTGGAAAGGGGATAGTGAGAGGTGAGGAGGAGTGTTGCAAGATCTAAGGAGTAGGGTGTAAAATATGAAGCCATTTTGGCATTAATGCTAAATGTTTGCTGTTTCCCATTCCACTAATGAGGCGGTCCTTACTGCATCATGGCAATGTAAACTTTGCATATGGTGTGGAGGAAATTTCACTACCTTATGATATAGCTATTACACTTGGCGTAGAGAAAATACCACCTCCTAATTCCAGGAGACTTCTTTGTGGTGATACAACCATTAAATTTGGTGTAGAGAAAATGTTACTGTCTGATTATGAAATTAATTACCAGTTTTGGCAGTATAACCTTGTAGTAGGTGTAGAAGAAATCCTACTCCATGATTCTAGAAGATAGCACTGTATCAGTATAACTAGGATATCTGTTGTGGTCTGTCAATACTGGGTTTATTAGAGTTCAGTCGATAAGGAAGTTATGGATAGAGAATGACACGCTCTCTTGTAACGATAATTTATTCCAGGAATGCCATAAACTTGAGGAATAAACTCATTTTGGAATAAATAAAGATAGAAACTAGCTCAAGAATAATATTATTGGTTTGAACATTTGGCATGCACATGCATTTACTTCTGGAAGGATGAATAACCCTCTGTCTACAAATCAGGAACTTATTCCCAAAGTTGTGGGCTGTGGATCTCAGTAGGCATCTTCCTTTCTCATGCATAAGACATTTTAGTGTTCATTGCATTTCAGCCATCATCTTGTCATTTCTGGGCTTTCTTGTAGAAATGAAGATGAGCTTCTGTGTCTTTACCAACCTTGGAAGATTTCTCTGTTTTTGGGTCCTTATCTTAAAACTCTTTCATTCCATCCCAGTACTTAAAGAAATCCTTGAGTATCAAAGTTTTAGCAGCTTGTACACCATCTCATTGGGTGATTGTTCTGACACCTTTCAGTTAGTCATTTGAACCAGGTCTTCACTCTTGTCTTTTAAACATATGCCTTCAACAGTCTGTCTGTATCAGAGGCTGTAATTCCAAGCCCAAGTAGTTACCCATCATAACAGTCCTTTCCTGCATTTTATTTTACAAGTCTTTTCTCTGGTATCCAGAGGAATTGGAAACACATTCAGGCCATAAATTCCTCCATGTATCACTCCTACAATAGGAACTGACTGAATCCCAGGTAATTGCAGTGGTGGTGGTGGTTGTGTTCTTAACATTGAAGTTCTTGCAGATTTCCATCACATCTTGTAATGCTGTTCTGCCATATACATTTTCCCTTAATTAAAGCAAACCAACTGTGTACACTCAGGTTTGGATACTGCACCTCAAGTATTTTGTTGTTGTTGTATCTCTAAAACGATTCAGCCCAGATGGGCCATTACACTGGACAACAAATTTCAAAAGAATTTTTGTATCTGTGATGAATATGTTATTAATTTATTTGTTTGCATCTATGAAGTTAGAAAAGGGACATAAAAAATATTACTTGGCTCTAGTTTTAAAAATATGCTACACCATGTTATTTTACGAAATAGGTTGAAATATTATATGGAACGGTGGTTTAAATAAAAAAACTAGATACTATTCATTGGAAAAGAATGTGTTTAGTAGACTTATTCTATTTAGAGATAATATTTACAACATAAATTGAATGCCTTTTTTCATGTAAGTTCATTATTTAACACAAACAAAATCATGTTTCCCCCCCTCCATTTTGCCTGTCACTTGCATTCCATGGTAGGGGCATCCCTCGCCAAAGTCCAGCAGTAGTCGGCGAGCATAGCACAGTTCCATTTCCCTTGATATTTCTTCTCCATTGAAGAAATGTGTTGATCAAAACGTTCTCCGTGTTCATCACTCACTGCACCACAGTTCTCTGGGAAAAAATCCAAATGCGAGTGAAGGAAGTGTATTTTTAGTGACATGTTGCAGCCTGATTTCTGGTAGCTCTGCAAAAGGCTGTTTACAAGCTCTTCGTAGTTTTGAGCCCTTCTGTTTCCCAAAAATCCTTTTACTACAAATTTAAAACTGTCCCAAGTGGCCTTTTCGTTGCCTTGAAGGAGCTTGTCAAAGAATTCGTCCTTGATAATGTCTCGTGTTTGTGGACCTTGCCATTGTGAAGGAGAACTGCTTTGAGACTCAATGTAGACGAGTCTGTAAAGAGTCACCATTCCAGAGGATTGTGATTAATATTGAGTGTTTGCATCAGGCCATCAATATCATTGCAAGCAACAAGGCCCCTTTCCATTTAAAAAAAATGAACTAGATCTTCATGCCTTTTACGATACACAGAAATCATTACTCATCATCTGGGAGCGCAGTGCTGACACATGTATCCCTTCCCAAGTAACTATTTTACGCATTAGGCCACATTTCATGTATTATGAAAACTAGAGCCAAGAATTGAATTCTAAGGCCATATTTGGTTTCAGCACATTGAATTGAAGAGGAATCAACTATTTTGGTTACGGATACATTTTGCGTGTTGACCAGTGTTATCATAGATTTCAATATAAAACAAGTTGAAGTACCAAAACTTTACAGATATCATGATGTGAGTAGGTGTATCTTACTAGTTCCTCCATACTGATGAAGCCATATTGAATTCTGTTTATACATCATCTGCTGAATTCAGATACTTGCCACTGTAAGGCTGAAAGAGAGAGATGATGACACCACACACACACACATCAGCTTCCATGCAATTTCTGTTAAATAAGGTTTAGAATTGCATCTCAACCGTTAATGTTTGCATGGATGTTTGAACACACTTTCCCAAGAGTATATTATATCTGACTGGACTAGGTCTAGTGATGATTTATTGAACAAGGCATGCATTGAGTAATTGTGATCTACTTTTAGACCACAGTTTTCTAGCATTCCTGTGTATGATCCTAACATAGTGATTGGTTATAACATCTGTTGGAATTGCAGTTTCATAAATTTGTCCTTATTTAATGCAGATGTAGATTTTGTGTTTTGAGGATTTTGATACAGCTCTTTTTTGTACTGAACTCACTGGCAAGGACCCAGCTGGCCTGAAACATGTTAGAGTTATGACATAATAGTTGGGGTATCCCAACGTCAGAGTAACAGTTGGTTCAGTTTTCTGTAATGCTTCCATTTTAAAGTTGATTTGTTTTCAAAATCAGTAGGTTCCAAGTATTAGGAGGAGTAATCATATGGTAGTACTACCCTGGTTCTAATTTTTCTGGTCCTTGAGTTGTACGATCATTGTAATGAGGGACAGAAGGTGATCGTCATCATCTCATCAGCTTACTCATCTGTATTTTCTGCATGATCCCCAGCATTGTTGATTATCATCAGTACCTCATGAGGTAAACCAAGATTTCTTGTTTGACTTCAAAACCATGGTAATCATAGATTTTAGAAAACCTTTCAATTCGTTTGGTTTCTTAAGTGGTACTCAAGTGTTGGTTTTACTGTGAAATAACCCATACCTTTGCCTTCCAGAAGAGGAGTTAGTTTGTCCTTGGATGGTTTTGGCAAGTTATGATGAAAGTTCTGTTGCATGTCTTCTTCCAGAACAGTCCTTTATCCATGACATCAGAAACTTCTTTTTAACTATGTCCATGATTTTCAGTAATTTGAGAAAACTTGCTGACATAAATTTCTGGCAGTTTAATACCAGATAGATGTGGTGTTCAGAGTCTACTTTAACCTTTACAGCTCATGTGTCCTACCCACTAGGATGGCATTTAAATATCTCCGCCCTCCCTCAGGCTCGAAGATCCCATTCACTAGGACAGCCACAGCCTCAGCCAGTTAAATATTTCACTCTCAATATATTTAGGGAGATTTCACTCATTCTTAGCACCATACTAGAAGTTTTTCCAGCTTCATGCTCCGACTGATCTACCTGTT
>Ga0123357_10007385_pt1 | contig 13578 bp, 7 predicted proteins | sample TergutEmb28metaG_FD_89873 | JGI IMG/M metagenome (GOLD analysis project Ga0123357, IMG submission 89873) | Embiratermes neotenicus P4 segment gut microbial communities from Petit-Saut dam, French Guiana - Emb289 P4 | ecosystem: Host-associated > Arthropoda: Insects > Digestive system > Gut ... | reverse complement strand
TATATGGACTGGACTGGGCTGGCCCAGGATAGAGACAGGTGGCGGACGCTTGTGAGTGCGGTAATGAACCTTCGGGTTCCGTGAAATGTGGGGTATTTCTTGACTAGCTGCAAACCAGTTAGCTTCTGAAGAAGGACTCTGCACCATGGAGTAAGTAAGTAAGTAAGTAAGTAAGAAAGACTGTGACGTGAGGTTGTTTCATAAAACGAACCGTATTTTTTACTACAAACAGAGCATGTATGATCTCCTATATATGTAGGCCTGTAGATATGATCATTCATAAACTTGCATTTTTTTTAAATCCATAAGCTAACGCAATGAAATCCATTTTGGGAATTTGTACAGAGTAAATTAAACATTTGGCCCTTTACGTTTGCTGTATGCGGCCATTTAAGCTAGGAGTAAGTGTAAATCGGTAATTTGTTTACAGCTCTGATTGTTGCATGTTAATGCTCATGTCTGCAATAACAATATTTGTTGTTTTGCTGCCGATATTGCCATTTGACGCTTTGATAGTGCACGGGGAAAGTAACCGTGTCCGAATATTGGTGATTAATAATACTGCTTGGATGAAGATGATAATAATGATGTGTTGTGATCGTCATAGTTCATTTTGTTACTAAAACAGACAAATTTGAAACAAACGTGCAGGTAATTGAAGACTTTGGCGACGGAAGAGCTCATCGTAACGGAACTCTGATTGTAATGGAAGGTTAAGTATTTGTTCGTCCACATATAGGCATTACAGCTGCGCAGGCGAATGATTTGCTGGTAGTCCCGAAATTAAAATGCGAGTCGCCGTAGACCGACACTTCATAATACCGAAGAAGATGGCATAACATTAGCGCTTTAGACCGGTATTCGGGACGTGCCGGGTTCGAATCTTGACGGGGATGTCGGATATCCGTTCCAAGGATTTTCGTGGTTTTCTCAGTCCCTTCAGGAAATGCCGGGGTAGCACATCGTTTACGTCACGCCCGCTTCCTTCACAAATCCTGTCTAGTTCGTCGTGCATCAGTCGCCCTGGCATTCGACGCTATATTTTTGCGATAAAGACAGCGTCATTTAATGATAAAAATAGTTGACTATATACACAATTTCATTAATTGGTACAGCTTAGTTGCACAGCATGCAAAAGGCGAGCCACACAGTGAGGGGAGGACCGATCCGCTATTCCTGCGTTGAAAGTATGGTTGACCGTGCATCGTAGTTCAATGTGGATAAAGAGACCAACTAGATGTCACTTTTAGTAGTATGTTTGTTTCTCCTTTATAGGTTGCTCAACATGTTTCGGGCCACCTTGTGCCCATCTTCAGGAGCTGACGACTTGGAGGTATTTATCAGATGCGTTGCAGAGCCGTGGCTGTGTAGGCAGTCAGATCCGGTTGGTTGCTTGTCTGTCCATTGGGAAGCACTTAAGTGCTTCCCAATGGACAGACAAGCCACGGCTCTGCAACGCATCTGATAAATACCTCCAAGTCGTCAGCTCCTGAAGATGGGCACAAGGTGGCCCGAAACATGTTGAGCAACCTATAAAGGAGAAACAAACATAATACTAAAAGTGACATCTAGTTGGTCTCTTTATCCACATTACACTGCGTTGAAAGGTACGAGTTAGGTTATGTTCAGAAAGAAGGATTTATTCTCTTTTGCTGCACTATACATTTCTGATTCCTTAATGATTTAAAGGGAAAAGATTGAAGGAAGGTTATAAGGGTGGGCACGTAGGGAAAGGAAGTCAATGTTGTCGGAGAAGCAACAAGACAAAGGGAGAGATGAAAGAAGGATTAGTAGAAAGATTAAAAAAGGAAGAAATCGACTCGAATGGAAAGGAGGCTGCGAAGAAAGGGAACGTAAAATAGCAAAAAGTAAGAGGGGGTGGGAGGGGGGACGGGGGACGGAAGTCAGTCGTCTTGCTTTGGACATAAAAATGTGCTGCACAAATCTTACCACTTTTTCTAGAGCATGTTGACCAGCGCAACCTTTACAGAATCTACGAGTGTTATTCGTATTTCACCCTGAAAATCGGTCTGAGAGCAGCAGCCTCTGCCAACATCATGGAAAGGTCCCTCTCTTTCTGCACGTATGTGTTGATCGGATTGCACAAATTCTCATATTTAAATTGTGTGTGTGTGTGTGTGTGTGTGTGTGTGTGTGTGTGTGTGTGTGTGTGATATAATGTAGGCATTACGTGTCAGTACGTCGGAACGAGGCCGGTGGTTACAGCTGTGTGGTCCCTGGCTGATAAACAGAATGGTGACGTCGTACAGCAACGCGTTCCGTTTCTCACCACATGCTGGTCGGCATGCGCCATCTTAATGACATGTAAACAATATGCTTATGCGTCATTTCAGGCTTCCGGCGCGGTGTCCTTGAGATCGTCGCTCTTCTGGTATGTTATGGAGCCTAGATCGGTAGTTACCGAAGTTTCGGGACAACGTGTCCGTCCCATCTTCGTCGCTAAATACCGATCTCTGCTGCGTAACGTCCCAGACGAGTGAAGATCTCAATATGATGCCCATTTGTGTATAATACCCTGTACGTTTATTCCACAGCCAGTTAGAAATTTTATTCTTTTTAATGAATGATGTGTACTTATGAACTTGGGTGTGACGCAGTGAGTTACGTAGGTACCGATGTTCCGGTACTTGTTGACTCCTTTCTGATGGTACTCGAATCTACACGGCTTCGAATTCCAGAAGTCTCGAATCTTCATCACTACCACTTTGAGAAGCCAAAATCGCGTAAATTTTTCTAAAAAATGTAAGCAAATGTAAATAATCGAGTGAGATTTTCCGTCCATATACCGTGATGATCGAAGCAGGAGGATCATCTGAAACTTTGGTGTACGTCTGTCAGACTATACGGGGCCACATGCCGGAACTGACAATCTTCATAAACTCTTATTCTTGTTGGAGATCAGCTGTTCTGGAACGTATTCGCGTTGTCGACTGGTCAAGAGCTCGCGAAGTTGCGAAGGATTCCAGTGCCTTCATCTTTAGGTCCAAGCACTCCAAGAAGAGTGTTCAGTTGAGAAGGCCACCAAAAGTAATTTTATATATTCTCACATTATACTTAAAAGTTAAAAAAATTATAATCGCCAGAGATGGTGTTTTATCAGAATACAGATAAGGATACAACCTCTTCGTAAGAAGCAATTGACAAATATGTTAAGAATATTTATCATGGGGGAGTTGGAAGTAGCCAAAACAGTTTCACTGTACATATTCTAGCATTTAAGTATTGAAACTCACGACTTCTGAGATGTTACCCCTTGCCGACCGATAAATAGTTCCCTACGTTTCGAAAGATCCTAGTGCCTTAATCTTCAGGGTAAGGCAATCCTGACGACATTACCGTGAGAACCTCGAATCTCACAGTCCTTTTTCTTAATTTTTTTTGTAGGCCTGTAAACTCCTTGCGAAAGGAGTTCGCGATAAAGTTAAACGAAGCGCGGTAGGGTGAAGAAGGTTTAAATAAAGGCCTATGGGAGGGGATTTTGTGCTTGCAACAATGTCACAACGCCTTTTCTTTTTCTATTATAATTCTCAGGTGCTCGTACGTTATACCGGTCTGTGCTTATACGGTACTAATTGTGTTGCAAGGAGGTTAATTAAGAGAACATTATCGTGTGGAATGCACATTTGCATAAGCTGTTTTAAGAAGCGAAATGTGAGTAAGAATGTATATCTAGTCTAGGAGAGCTGTTCTATGACGTTAGTCGCGCTTTTTGAAACTACTTCCTCTCTGCAGGTAGGAAATATTACGCCGCTCCCATGTCACTAATTAAGTTGTTTAAATCACGTTAGTGCGCGAACGGCGCGAGTTGCTGAGTCTGCAGTAGTTTTTAAGACCCTCTCAAGGGTGACACCTGCCTCTCATTTCTTCCATAATTTTGCCCAATTTTTTTTCTAAGTTTTTATACGTGTGTAGCAGGAATGCTCGCGCCAAGGAGTAAGAACATTACACTGGCGACAGGAGCTACAAGAAGAACTTCAACTTATTTAGTAAAACATGTTGAGCAACACAACTCTGCTACCTTTGTCTGCCTTCAGGTTAGATAAACTGATATACGAAAGTAAATCTGATGGCGCTGAGGGATTAAAACAATAGGAAAGTCGCCCCCAACTCAAAGTCTCTTCGGCATTGTACCGTACAATGCACATATTTTTGGTTTCTTTTGTTTGAAATATAATAAAGACAGATTTAATTTTGCTGTTATCCCACTCCTTTTCCATCTCGTCCCCGCCCCCGATCAAGTATCGTGGAATGAACTTTTCTCTTTTATGTTGCTAGAAGTCCGTGTCCTGAATTATAAGCCATCGAGTCAGTTCTTTACAGCTTGCGGTCATTGTTGAATTACGACCTTCATAAATTTTGATGCTTTGCTGACCGTGCATCTCAATATAATCTTAGTAATTGATCAACTTAATGCACAAATTCTTGTTTTATAATAAGTTTATTATATTCCTGTACATGTTTTGAGCACAATAGTGCTCGAAACATGTAGAGGAATATAATAAACTTATTATAAAACAAGAATTTGTGCATTAAGTTGGTCAGTTACTAAAATTATGACCTTCATGGCTTCACATCAGTGTTGGAAGCAGCTGATAATCGCTCCTCGACGAATTACCTGACAGTCGTCGAAAAGGCTAACGCGTGCTGTTCTGTCGCTATGATCGTTAGGATTCTGGATTTGGATGACCGAGGTGAGTAGTCGGTGTAGGAACTCGCTATGGGCTGGACGATCCGGGGTTCGTATTTCCGTTGGGGGCGAGATTGTACATATTTATCCAGACCAACCCTACAGCTCACCCAGCCTCCTATACAATGGTCCTGGGTCATGTCCGGGGATAAAGTGAACGAGGCGCGGCGTTGACCACCTACTTCATCTAGAGCTGAGGCTAAAGAAAGAGTAGAGCTGTACCTCTATTCCTCCTCTGTGCCTTCATAGCTTGTTACAAGGTGAAGTTTACCTTTCAGATGGTGACACAAATAAAAAGCAGTCGAGCATATACTTGGCCTATCTTTGCCAGAATGAATTCGTAGGTAGTAGCATTGCTTAAAGCTTGTTGCTATGCTATCAAGTATTGATGTAAATTTAGCTGTAGGTCCAGAACTTGATTTTCTTAGGTTAACTGATGTCACTAACTTTGTTTTTGTTGACAAAGGAGTTGTCCAAAAATATTTTCAGCCTATTTTTGCCTAAAATCTATTATTGATACGTTGAAACTTGACTGTAACGGAACCGCCAGGGAGCGGGTTATTTTCCGTTTCATGCAGGTTCCTTTTAATACAACCGCTTGAAGTTAAAGATCTTCGAGACTGAAAATCTAAGACAGAATTCCATTGTATCTAGTTTCCATTTAAGACATGCCTCGTTGCACTTATAACCACAAATATTTATCATTGATTCTTCAACGGGCATTGCGTCAGTAATAATGCAGTTTGCAGTTGTAAGTTACAAGATGAGATATATTTTACTGTGTTCTAAATGTATATAAACAGTCCTCCCCCTATAACCCCAAGCAGCGGAGGGTATAATTTTATCTCAGCAGTGATTTGAAGTAACCCCTTTTATGATCCCGCTGGAAACGGTTCAGGTTTTATGTGTTGCAGATTAGTCTGTGATCTCGATGTGCTTAGACACTGCCGTGCATAGTGAGAAGCAACCAGTTTATAATAAAAACTTGATCGTGAATTAACCTTTTGACGCCTAACCACCCCTATAGTGGTCGTACCGCACCGCTAAGCTCTAAACTTTGCATTCGATATATTTATTCAACAAATACAGGTACTGAATATTTTAAACATGGTATATACTGTCCGTTTTTTCCTCTTCAAAATGCAGTTTGTTTCATAATTGTAACATATTTGGTTCCTGTTTTATTCACATTCTATATACAGAGTGTGCTAAAATTAAAAAAATAATTCCAGCGCCAAAAGGTTAAAACGGTACTAGGTACAGGCCGGATGTTTAGTGGAGACCAGCAAGTTTCAATGCGAGCTTTGAAGGTTCTACATTGGTGTTGCTGAAGTTTCAGGTGTTCTGGGATTTGTAGCTGTATCGTGGGCTATTAGTTCCCCACATTTCGAAAGGCAGTGTCTTCAATTTCATAGTGGAACAGTCAAAGAAGAGTGACTGCTGGGACTGCTTGAGCCTGAAGATGAAGACACTGCAATCCTTAGAAATGTTGGCAGCTACTCACCCAACGACACTGCTCCAAATCGTAGAAGACTGGACTCTTCAACGAGTTTGAGTCTGTATTTGAGGTCATAGTAAGATAGTACGTCCTGATTAACAGATAAGTACAACGGACAGTACCTAAACTCATGCTTACATCTACACGTTCATACGTAATGACGAATTACCGGGCGGATTAGTGTAGCTGTATCGCTGTAGACTAGTATTCGGGAGTTGCGCGTTTCACATTTGACCGGGACGTTGAATAATGTGCCTGAGATTTTTTGTCGAACCCCACAGTCCTCACTACATTCTAGAATATGAAATCGGTCAGACCATGACGTCTTCACAGCATATATATCCAGTTTTTCCATGACCAGTCTTCTGAACACCCGTAGTATGATCTAAGATATTGTCAGCGTCATAAAACAAATCATAAAAAATATTTGAATCCGTTTTCGTATTTTACCTCTGATTAGTTTTAGGACGCTTCACCATAAAATCTGATGTTTCACAAACCCCCCTCGGAGATCTACAAAAAGGAAGTAGGAGCAGACTGAAGTTATCGTGGACATTGTATTGTGTTCAGTTGTGTGAGATTTTGCCTTCTATGACATAAAACTCGCTTTCATTCGTCAGCGCTTGTCTTATTCTGTGATGCACGAGTCTTCAGAATGGTGCACAATTTTGGGGCATTTCGTCAAGTATGCATATTATTCTGCTTCCCCATGGGCAGACTCAGGAAGGTCACTAAGGCCCGGGAGGTCTGTTGTCTTGGATGAGTTAAGATATAAGAGAAGTAACATTTTTCTAAATATTTTTCCCCCACAGAAGATGTAGTGTCATTTTATTACTATCATTCCAGTCCTTTTTAAGTGGAACTAATTCTGCCGAGTGTTTTGCAATTGTGTGATATGGTATTTGTAAATTGCCAGTGCACGTCTGTCTGTCGCACTGTAGAATGCATTGTGTTCTGCTACAAAACATTTAAGAACACTGGGTTGCGAAGTCTGCGGTCCGAGCCCCTTTTGTCATCTGTGTGGCAGAGCGTGCTGTTGAGCAGTTTAGTAAACTGGGCGAGAAATTCTTTGTTTTTATGACACCACAAGATTCGGCATCATGTTCACAGCACCAGTCATCATGCTATATTCTTGGCTTGTTCAGTCTAATTTATTTCTTCACCGTTTATTTTCCTCTATTTTCGTGGTATTGATAATCAGCGGGTGAAGAAATTTCCTGTTTTTATGGGATCCGATATTTCATCGCATGTTTACAAAGGCTCGCCGTAGAAACCTGGCCCGTTCAACTTTATTCAACTTCGGATTTAGAGGCGCTGTGTTTTCAAGATATGTTTTGATTCCTCACTTTCTTCTCATTACGTCTCTGTTTATGGAAGCAGAGATTGATTAGAATTCTAGGAAAAAGTTCAGTCAAACACAACTAGTTATATTGTTATTTAAAGTGGCGACATGTTTCGACTCACCAGAGTCATCACCAGGCCATTATTTGAACCATATGTAAGGTATATTAAGTAGCTGTGTACACTCTTGGGATCCCAAAATATATTACAAAAATAAGAGGCAATAATATAAACGAAATACGTGTATAACACGTACAAGACGTATCTCATTTATATTATTGCCTGTTATCTTTGTAATACAGTTTGGGATCCCAAGAGTGTACACAACTTCTTGATATACCTTACATATGGTTCAAATAATGGCCTGATGATGAATCTGGTGAGTCGAAACATGTCGCCACTTTAAATAACAATATAACTAGTTGTGTTTGATTGAACTTTTTCCTAGAGTTCTTATTATGTTACATCCGGATAACTTCTATTAAAAGGAGACTGATCAGTTAACGCTTGCAAGTTGCGGACTGCTTTTGAACTGAGACTGGGCCTACAATTTGAACTCCGTTTGCTAGAATAGAAGACAAACAGGACAGAAGTTGTTTTTATATCACAGAGACAATTGACATGTTGACATCTATGGTGAGTGGGATGACAGCAGGGCAACGACCTCAGGATGCTGTGTGGGCTTGCAAGCTGTTACTTTTTGTGCTTTACTTTGTTAAGAATAAAAAATTAACGGATAATGCGGAGCTCGCAGTTGTCTATCTGTTTTATATTCCTAACAACTGATAGCGATTAAATTTGGCAAAATGGGGTTTACATTTTAAAGTAATACAGGGTAAATGGATACTGGTCTGGAATTCAAGTGATGGTGTGTTCAGAAGTGGTCGTTCTACAAAATTTATACGGGGAATGAAATATAATTTTTGGACCTTACAAAACATTATATACTTAAAAGACTGTCGTCTTAATGTTTTACATTCATTGACATGTTGAATATTTGAAGAGATGTATGGAAAACGTATATGACAATGTACAGCTTAATATAATCAGTCTTATTACCTTTAATGCTTTGTTGCCAGTCAGCAATACAAGTTTTGCAGCATTTCTTTTCTTGATGAAGCCCATGTTTTATATTTCTGATAAGCGAATGCAAACAATATGGGTCATAAGGTACCAAATGACACGTTTGGAAAATCTTCGCCAAATAGTAAATATGCACTACAGTTTATTCCTTACAGTGTCGTGTTTAAGTTGTTGTCTGCGGTATATGTATCTGACGTTCAGGTGACCGTGTATCGTGATAAATCCTTATAATAAAACCAACTGGATGCACTAATTTCTCAAATTTCTTTTTGGAATAAAACTTACATATTTCGGACAGTTCCTCTGTCCATCATCAGGAGTTCTTTACTGTACACACAGCAATGATATATGTTATACAGGTTTGCTGATAGCTGCTGTAGCAGAACCAAACCAGTTCCATCCTGATCCTGCTCACAAGCTGTCAGCAAACCTGTATGACATATATCATTGCTGTATGTACTATGAAAAACTCCTAATGATGGACAGAGGAACTGTCCGAAAAATGGAGAATTTGATTCCAAAAATAAATTTGAGAAATCAATGCATCTAGTTGGTTTTATTATAAGAATTGGGGTATATGTGTATTAGTCTCGTGCACCCTACAGTATGCAATTGCAATCTGATAAAGGAGTTTTTAAAAAATTGCGATTTAAACAATAGACGGCAGTCGTGTACGGTGGCGGGATGTGGTTGTGCAAAGTGAACTTTGGAGGAATGAAAACTTACTTGAATTGAGCTGAAAATCTGTTTTGGTTTTCAAGGACTATTAACTTACCCTGACATCAGATGTAAACCAATTGAAACGGGGAGTCCAGTTAGTCACACAAATCAGGGTAGAACGTGCTCTCTAAATTAACGAAATTAAACTTTTCTCATAGACTTTAGGGTTGATTCCATCTCGCACATGCAGGAATAGCACAGCTTCCTCCGACACAACCGGGTTGTTCAGTAGAGACCTTGTGTTGGATTTCAGGCGGAAAAAAAGTGTATATATATCGTGGTATATTATGCGGGGTTATTCTGAACGGCTTCCAGGCAAGACTGGATATATTACTAACAATCTTACCCAAATTTATCTATTTCAGTATACGTAATAAACTGTAGTCTTGCAGCTGTCACCTGACTACCAGTCCTGTCCAACACTCACTGATAAAGTACAAAAATACACTTTGCGCTGGACTTTTTCCGTCAAATTGTGTTCATTCTGACCAAAAAAGAATACCTTATTTGTTTTGCGATGAACTGATTTACGACGACGGAAGTGCCGGCGTACGTATAAAGGATACAAATTGAAATTTGTTCTGTTACTGAAAGATTAAGACGAACACTGAAGTGGAAATAAAGCTTCTTGCTCTCACAACGGCGACAGTGATGGAGTACCATTTTATTACTGTGCGCGCCATGAAGAAATAATTATGTGGGAGAGGAGGTACGGCTCCACTGATTCTTAACCTCGGCACTGCTTGGCGGTGATGGTTAGCTTCACGCTCCCTTTCCTGTGCGGCCGCGGGAAGCGCCTTCCATTACCTACAGACTAGGACGCTTGGTTGGCCCCAGAAAAGTTCTTGACGCTTCGGAATAAAGAGAAACTTCCTCCCCCTATTGGGAATCGGACCACTATTTGTCGGTTGTTCAGGTCATGGCCTGGCCATTATAAGAAGTACAATAATAGTGTTTCTACCACGAGCGAGGCGGTAGCAGTTTTTTCCCCCCACAAAACTTCGTTAACCAAGTACGATACTGCATGGCTTTCTGATCAGAAAGACCAGTGTAGGTGGGTAGGTTTGTGTGACACTAGGAAAAAAAATGAAGTTTGCAACGCTGGCAGTATGTGCGTAATGAAAGAGATGCTACGTACATCTGTCATTTTGCTTTATGACGTCGGACTGTGCTGTGTATAGACTGCAATTCATGAGTCACTCTATTAATGCAGTGAACGTTAGTCTATTTTCCCTGAGAAATATTTAATTAAACAAGGATTATAAAACCACTCTGAATAGAACGACTCGTACTACAGAGGGCGTTTCCCATCGAGCGAGCTGCCAGTCTGTTTGACCATTCGTTCAGACTGCGAGGTCAGAAGTGCTTTAGAATTATTAACGGGGGTTGAATGAAATCTGTACGAATTGTTTCTGGGGCTTTCGGTGGTCACGAATTAGTTCGGTTTGTTCTGATTTTCCACTGAAAGCGATGTTTCGTATTTGGGTTCAATAACTAGTACAAATATTAACATGCTGTATGTTGCTTTGCATGAAGACATTTCTTTTCTTGTATATTTATTTCGAAATTGTATGAATGATTGATTCGCCTTCATAAAACTTAATTTGAAGACAGAAACCTCAAGCAGAACTTGGCTGTGTCACGTTGCAGTATTCAATTTCGAGAATAAAATGTAAACATATCTGCTGTTTTGTGTAAACTTGAAAGTTCTTCCACGACGAAATGCTTGATTACGCCCTGTCATAGTCACAACTTGTCCGTATTACTACGTGGATTATGTCTGGTGTTGAAAATAATAACTACATGGAACATAATCGTTTTGTAAAAACTGATATTCACTCAGCTGGTTAAGAAAGTTTGCACTTCACTGGCTTTTATGTTTTGTCACGGTGTTGACATGAGCCCGCTTTTGGGTTCTGCCCTGTATCTGTTATATTAATTTCACATCCAAATTCCATTTCTGTGAAAACTGCTTTAATATTATCCTCTCATCTACGCGTAGGTAGCACAAATTTTCTCTTCCCTTCAGATTTTGCTGCTGAAACTGCATGAGCTCTCCTCTGTCTCCCATACTGCTATAATCTCCGCGCATGTTATCGACTTTGGTGAAGAAAATACTTTATTAATTTTTTCTCTGCGTGCAATTTTCTGTAGCGTGCTTCATTCCGTGCATCGTCCCGAGCTCCTGGTTTTCATACACACCCAATATAACATATATACTAACAAGTTAACTCTGATGTACCCAGTAATCATCGGACCAATATGCATATAAGGGTACATGCACTAAGCACAAAATGAAACTGAACCAAGTGGGTAAAAGGAGAATTCTTCTCAGGAGCAGCTCTGTTTGTCTGGTCGAGAACATAACATTTGTTTGTTCGTACAATCATAAATTCGGTTACAGAGACCTTATGAATGGCTTCATTAGGACAAAACCCATAAAATTCGAGTCTGCTCGGATTGAAGATGGTTATTAATAGAAGGCACAAGCAACTTTTCCTTCCTTCCTTCCTTTTTTCTTTATTTATTAATCGTCCTTGTTTTCGATATTTATGGCTTGAAAACTTGGAAGTGTCGTTAAAAATATCCTTGCACATAACACCCTTTTGTAAGAATGCGTTATACCATGGTTCTCTGTGACGTATGCGCTGATGCAAAGGAAGCAGTGGACTAGCGAGTATAAAATGCGACATTTCACAGTTACATAGCAGTTGTTACACAGATTAGAATAGCGCTTGGTTTTTGATACCAATACGTAAACGACGCATGAAAAGGGCCATTGATTGTAGTGTGAACATTATGGTAGCTTGTCGCATGTTGGACAAGTGACTGTACATAAAGTCCTTGTTCCTGTCATAATCATATAGGCCCACTATGGGACGGCTCACGAGTGTTTTGCCGTCTTATGCGAAGCTTAGGTCTTCCGCCCCCATTCTCTGATCGCTTACAACATGCAACAGCCGTGCCAGTAGAGTCTACTTTGCACAGACTATTACGGTCAGCACACTCTCCTCAATAAACCTCAATCTTGATTCCTCCCATGCATTGAAACACCAAATATTCATAACACGGATAATACTTAAACGTAATAAACATCGACACAGAAGTTGAGTTTATGAAGATTTGAATGCTATATTAGATACGCTCATGCGTTTACCTGTGTTTGTAGTTTCTATCACGCGCAGATACCTACGGTCGCCTGTTCGCTGGAGGCGATGAAAGTTTTATATTCGTCGTTCGGAAATTGTCTTTTGGAGACACAGGAATGTCACTCATCACTTACGTCACCGAAAGTGGCGACCAGCATGTAAAGAAGTTCAGATGAACATATTTAGCGTGTCGTAAGAATTGATACATTTTAGTGTGATTTTTTATTGTCCTGCGTATAGTTACTTGTGATTTTTCAAAGCGTCGACAGAAAGAAATGCATCTAGGATACTGATCGTAGGCGAAAGTCCAAGAAGGCGCTAGAAAATGTTCATCAATTTGAAGTTTGGTGTTGATAAAACTGGGAACTGTGCAAGGAATGAAATGCGTTCCGCTCATACGTGGGACTGTCATCGCTCAGGTTACCAACTATAATATTCACGACTAATATCAGAGCGGTGGACCAATCTTTCTACCGCTGGGATCGACATTTTGTACCCGGATTGTAGTTTCATCCGACCCACCCGCAACGTTTTAAGAATGAATTTTTCGAATAAAAATTTCACCCACGAATGAAATCGCTGCTTGCGTATGTTACCAACTTCCCAGCATAAGTAACAGTTTTGCAGCTAAAATTCAACCACAGTGCTATCATCAAAGTTACGATGGGCAGCCAGGATTTTTAATTTCTTCAAAAGCGTGTTGTTTTGAGCTTCTTTTATTTTTGGTTACAATGAATCCTGAAAGAACTAATGCTAGTCGTCTTGTAGTCCCTGTGCCAAAGGACAGAATTCACTGTGCAGTTCCAGACGAAAATTCTGTCTTTATGTCTTAAAACTGATCCATTTTTACAATAGTAAGCTGCTAATGTTAATTATGTGGCAGTAAGTAAGTCTTTACAAAAGCTTCTTGGAAGTGCGTAACAGTATGTTTAATGGAGAAGGTATAACTGGGATCATTACTTACTTACTTACTTACTCCATGGTGCAGAGTCCTTCTTGAGAAGCTAACTGGTTTGCAGCTAGTCAAGAAATTCCCCGCATTTCACGGAACTCGAAGGTTCATTACCGCACTCACAAGC
>Ga0123357_10007384_pt1 | contig 13579 bp, 10 predicted proteins | sample TergutEmb28metaG_FD_89873 | JGI IMG/M metagenome (GOLD analysis project Ga0123357, IMG submission 89873) | Embiratermes neotenicus P4 segment gut microbial communities from Petit-Saut dam, French Guiana - Emb289 P4 | ecosystem: Host-associated > Arthropoda: Insects > Digestive system > Gut ... | reverse complement strand
TAAACAATAAATTATCAAAAAAAACATACAATTAATCACTAAGTTAGACAAGGCTGCCCTTTATTATCAACATTATTCAACATTTACATGAATGAAATGATAGTGAAATGGAACCCAGTCTACACAAAAGGCATTACTTTAAGAATCACTACATGAATAAACACTTCGTTTTGCAGAGGATCATGTCAAAATAGCTGATACAAGGGATAATTTACAGAGAGGAGTAAGAAATATTTAAATTGTAAAATATTGCAAAGGATTTTTGTAATGGAAATATCATCAGAAAAATCTGAGACGATGGCATTTTTAGGACAAGACCCAGCAAGATGTTACATCATTGTGGATAACATATGTGCAGAATTTTATATATTCAGTTGTGAAATGTCGTATGAAAATGAAAAAGATTTCAACTAATACTATAAAAATTTTCTCAATTACTGGGAATTTTAAACAATACTTTTAAACCAATTTTGATCCAGAAATCTTAAAAAATAAGTTTAATGCACTGGCTCTATGTATCTATATAGAAGTGAAATTGGACCCTCAGACAAGCGAATAAGGAGCAATTGACACCAATTTAGATGAAATTTTTCAGAAGAACCATGGGTTACACACTTTTTGACCACAAAAGGAATGAAGGAATTTTGGAAGAGCTGAAAGCTGGAAGTTCCACCAGTTGACAAGAAACTAAGAAGAAACAAATCAAACTGGCTGCAACACATAACAAGAATGAACAGCAGGATGCCAAAAATAAGGCTGAATTATAGATCACTTGAAGAAAACTTGGAAGACCTCTAAAGAAACTATTAGACAAGGCCAAAGCAGGTCTATTAAGGCCTAACTTGTGGCATGATGATGATGATGATACATTCCTTTGTTGTTCTGTTGCTAAAGCTCACAACTTATGGTTGTTGTGCGCTTAATTTATTTATTATCTGTACAAAGTTTTAACTCCTTACAGCCCAGTGGTAAATGTGTGTATAACCAGATTTAACTTCAGAGACTTGCAAGTTGCACACAAAATGTGTTTATACACTTTGTATGCTTCTCAGAATAAACTGCGATTATTTCCCTAAATGGCATAACAAGTTGGTCTTTGAAACAGAGATGCAATGTGTTGACTGTATGACAGGACCTACATACATAAACACATAACACACTACTTAAGTAAATTTTAGCACTCAGAAGCAGAACAACAGTTCTGTCACATGATAGCTTAACATAAAATGGAATGACACTTAGCAAATGAATACAATGGTCGGTGTATGTGCAGAAATGCACAGGAGGCTTCTACCATGTTTAGCAACTTAATGTAACTGTGTCACAGTCACACAGAGATAGTAGAAATGTATGTAGCAACTACTGAGGTTGCTGTATTGACAGAGATGAATCTGAAGTGATACAAGCAATGATGTTAATATTACAGTCTGTGGGAGATAACAGCATGCAGTTTGAACAAGTGTGCTGAGTATACTTGTGTGTAACAAGCGGTAGCTTGAAGTGGGATTAAGCTATCATGTTTATAGTTGAAGTTACTGTCATTTTTGATGAAGTATAAGGTGCATGCAGTGTTCTGCCTGGGTGTGTAGGCTCTGGTCTTGTGGATCTGTGTCGTACAGCCAACCACAGCCTACACACCCAGGCAGAACACTGCATGCAGTAGGACATGGTCTTATTCTCCTGATGATGGGCATAATGATACCCAAAACATGTTGAGATAGAAGTTTAATGATAAACATCGAATTAGTTGCATCTTGTTGGTTCTCTCTCTTCACCTTACATTCACGATGCACGGTCACAAGAACCTAAAACCTGAAACTTCTTATGTTGCTTAAACACTGAAAATGGTGCAGCAGAAATGTTGAAAGCTTGACACAATTGAAGCCACGTGTCACTGCAGGGGGGATTATTACTGCTACATCCCTTGAAATACGGAAAGTAATTATGTTGAGTGTCTGACAAATATTTTCAAGGCTGTCAATCCCATCAAGAAAGCAGCAGTGCCTTGTAAGTTCTGAAGGATTCAGTGGAGGAACTGAATCATCAGGAATAATGAAAATATTTCAGGTCAGTAACAAACTGTGGTGTACGACACACAAGGTATCTTGGCAGTGGAGACGCTAAGGGTTTCCTCAAGGTATAGAAACCATCCCATATGGTGACAGTACAGCCATTTAAAAGCTGGAAATTGTATGTCATGTTACAGACAGGTTTGGACACTCAACTAGTGATGCAACAGTGTAGAAACTTTGTGATGGTAAAACTATGACTGGGTGAGGCCACCTATGAATGCTGCAGTTGGTCTACTGCAAAAGTACTGTGTTGTGGCTGTAAGAAGGAATCAGAAGAACATAAAGGACATGACGAAAGCTGTATGGGCATCGTTTTTGCACATTGCATCTGTAGACAGCAGTCCACATTAATAGCTCTGCCCTTCAGGTAACAATTCATGGTGTGGATACCAGAGAGGAAAGGCAAGTAGAAAAAATTACTATTATAAACACCCTGCCACAGCCTTTACCAGAGGCATTTCAGCATATACAAAGATTTTAAGTGATATTAAATACATTTGGGATTGTGCCCATATCTGTATTTATGGGATTGCTGATTATGAAAATTGGTGTCCTAGATGCAGTAGCTTTAATGAAGGTACTAAAGAGAGGTGCAAGTGTTAGAGGTATTGGGCATGACCCCAGGTGAAAATTTAGAAAAGCAATCTTGACAATGTTGACCAACTTTGAGTTACTGAGACTGAATAGGCAATTCTACAGACCACTGAGGAAGAAAGGACAAAGAGGATGATCAGAAGCATCAGAAGAATGCAGGAAGACAGAAACTCCGCAGTCAAGATGAATATGGACCCAGAATGTGTTCAGTATTGTGCAGGTTAGTAGGCAACATGTATTTGGAACTTAAACTAATTTTCCTAAAACTTGGTATTTTCCATTTTTGAAATGCCATAACTCCAAACTAATTGTGATACACTTGAAACTTTGCAGTGTTATTAAATGTATGTGGAAAGCAGACCATAGTCATGGGCATATCTTTAAAAAATGAGGATAATTCACAGTGAAGAAGGAACAAAATTTTTCTCCTCTTTTTTTTCCCCCCCCTCCCCCACCACAGATGTTCTGTGAAATGCCAATTTACAAAATAATGGTTTGATTAGTGTCATAATACTCTGCTCTTATGGAAGTAATGTTCATTTTATGCTTTCAAAATGTCATTGCAGAGTGCTGGTTCCTGAAATAATTGGACCTAATAACATACATGCATTAAACTCTGACTTTTGTGCCACCTTCAAAGTAAGTTTGCTACAACAACTGTGTGACATACATTAACCATCTCTACCCTTCAAATCACCTTAAAGATTATACTTTAAAATGCCAAGTTTCAGCATGCCCGCTAGTTCCCCTTCCCCCATTTTCTGCAACCATTTGTAAGCAGATCCTTAGGTATCCATATGTGACCCATGACACAAACACTACTTTTGGGAACTTCTGAGTTATGCATATCCTCAAGAACTCATCTTGAAAACTTCATTACAGGAAGAAGGTGCAAAAATTCCATACATAGCAGAACACAAATACAAATTATGCAGACTGTCACTGTAATTTAATAACTTCTGCACTTTATTAACTGAATGCAGCAGAGCACAAAGTAACAACACACAAGTTAGCAGCTATGTAAAGCGGTTTTGTGTGTGCATGCACGTGTGTGTGTGTGTGTGTGTGTGTGTGTGTGTGTACAAATGTTTGTTAGAGTGAACAAGTCTGTAATAACAACAATAATTTTGGATTGGTATTCTGTTGTTTTTTAATCTCATCACTGCAGTGTTATTAGTGACCGGTGGACAGTATCAAACTAGATACTTAATAACCTCTGACAGTGTGTTAATTTAGTCCAAAAATAAAGAGTATTTTTTACTGGCTTGTTTCCCCTGTTAGAAATACATGCTTAATTTCATGTGGTTCACTGCCTTTCATACATCACCACAAAACAGGTACACAGTGTACATGAATAATACGAGCCAATATGACATATCCACTTTGTATGTACAGTACATATTACCAAATAATTTCTTACATGATCATCTACTGTGAGTGGCCACAAAGCCCCACCCATGAACCAAATAACCCAACATGAAGCTCTGAAATCAAAATTAGAATTATCTGGACATTGTAGCTCTGCTGGCATTTCCAAGTATTCCACATAAATCAGGGCTACCTATCCACTTTGCAGATTACTTTGTTGGGATGTATATTCACTTTGAAAAAACTTGTTTCAGGAACTTAGATACTGCAATTCTGTCCTTTGCAGGGGGCATAATTTGCCATTTAAACCATAACAGATCACAGTTGAACCCTGTTACAATGCCATGAAAGGGGCTGAATATTGTGTTTCACTGACAGTAAAGAATTAACCAGTACCAAAGAATATGTGATGCACTATATGTGGTGTCGCATAAGGCAGTGTCGTTATAACTGGGTTCGACAGTATTATATGGTGTGACACTAAAGGTTCTCATGGCAGTACATGTGAAGACCACTGTATTCTGAGATGTAACATTATGTCATCTGGTAAATAAGTAGATATTTTGGGAAAACCTGCTGCCTCCACCTTCAGGATTGAATGACCTCTCTTTGGGCCTGAAGCCAGAGGCAGCCAGTGCCTTAAAAATGCCAGTGCTTAGCTGCCAGACTGCAAACTGTCGCATACCACAAAGCACCAGTCCTCATATTACTGAAATCCCAAATAATTTATCAGATTCGTTTTTCCTAATTCATCATATCAAAAAGGCGCTCACATTAATGTCATGCACAAAGTTACACACATTCTATATAGGTACTTTCCTGAAAAACTGAAGATTGTGAATGGGGAAGTGGGTTGTCTTGTATTCAGGTAAATACAGCATATCAACTAAAATTAATAAAAATAACATCAATCACAACAATTGTATATATGGTTACTGTCATTTTATTGTGGCTATAATCCCACTTCAGCTATAAAGAATAAGACCTTATTCCAACCTTAAAATTTTATATTTGCAATTATCATTCCTTCTAGTATACATATATTTAGATTTAAATGATGATGGTCAAAAGAGGACAAAACACATAGTACAAAATATACTAAATAACTGTATACACAAGTATTGTGATGGATGGTATTTTTATTAATTTTAGCTCATATCTTTCACAGTAGGATGTTCCAACCAAAGTTCAAAATACAGTATATTGTGATCTTCTGGTTTATGACAGTGTATGATTTGGTAGGTTGGTACCAACCTACTGGAGGAGTCTACTGCCTTCACCTTAGTAATGGATCCAGTATGTCCTACATATTGAACACTGTTATAACCATGAGACTACAGTACAGATCACACTTTGGAATGCTAGTTATGAACAACAAAATTATACATCCCCTTACAAAATCTACTTAAATCTTCCAGTATTTTGGCTTCTATATCTTCTTTTATACTCCTCCTTCCAGATAATAATGTCACTTACTCCTGGCTGATTTACAAGATCTGCCACATCTTCACACATGAAATCTCTTAGAAGGAAATACCTCCATAGTGCTTGATCTTCAGACATGCAGTACAAATCCCTACAAACCACTGACAATTTTAAGAAGTCTGATACTTTCAAATACCTAAGTACTTTAATCTTAACTTCATCTGGAACACCCAAAAGACTGGCGTTCAATATGCCTTCCTTGGTCAAGATTACACTTCTGGCAGGATGTGACAAACTGTTCTTAAATTTCAGGGACAGATCTTTCAAATTGCTGAACTTTGCAGGAATACAACTGGTTGTTGAGTTAACAACATATTTTGAGGGCTGAATTCCCAATGTATATCCATTCGTTTCTGGGACCAAGTTTGATACAATTAAATTGATTATAAGAAAATCATCTAGTGGTATTAAAAGCAGTTTGCATGGATATTGAATGAACCTTCCAAGTACAAAAGACATTTCGTAAATGTTTTTATGAATATTTTTCCAGTTGGCTGGCATGCTGCGGAAATGGTTCAGTTTATGAACACTGAATCCATGATCATACCTGCAGACTGAAGTTCCTTCTATATTTACTGGTGAATATCCTGTTTCCATCATTAACACATACAGCAAAACAGCAAGCAAATCATTTTTCCTTGTAGATGAACTACTTTCCTCTGACCCTTCCAGAGATTTCACAAGGGTTTCAAGATTGTGTGGAATTCTCTTTTCAGAACTCTCTTCAATAACTGTTGGGTTCATTACTGAAAAGTGAACATTTAATACTTTAAGTTCAGTATTCAAAGTAGGACACAACAAACTTGCTTATCTAAGCATGATTTCAGGCTTTCACTGTGAAGTAGATGAGAACTTTGCTCTTCTGGGTTATTATGCAGAAAGTAGTGGTAAGGATAATCCAGAAGAGCTCAATTCCCTTTCTTATCTAACATATACTATACCACTAAAACATTTTTGTGCACATTAGCCACCAAAATAAAATATATACTTTTACATAATGGACTATCAGGTTACACCAGTATCCTACAGGACACTGAGTACTTAGGTCTATTCAGCCTTCACTGCATCCTTTGTCATTATACAGACAGGTTTTTGTTATGTAATTTGAGGTGATGGCTGGCATTCAACTCTGGATCTTTTCAATGCTAGGGTAGTATGCTAATTTCCTACACCATCCGCACAGCCCAAAAACTGTTATTACACTCTTCTGGTGGTCATGCTGTTCCTTCCTATTTCATGTCTTATAGGACAGGCAGCCATATGGAACTCACATTTGCCCTTCGTTGGCTATCAGATATCTGACAAATTCCAGCTTTCGGTCTCCTAACGATTTTGTGTTAATCAATTCACAGAACAGTTGTATCAGCCCCCATGACAGCATGCAACTATATGACTATAATCAGCAGCATGAAAATAACGATCATTATTGCTGCGCCTATCCCGTAATCTCTTGGTGAATATACGCCTTAGTCACTACGTTTAGGTTATGTCTGATTAATCTCTCCGTTTTGCTCAGCGTTCGACAACAGTACTGATGGTACTCTGTCCCACGTTCAACCCCATTATTTAAGATGTTCCTAATTCAATTGGCGTACGACGAGAATAAAATTATCTCTCCCGAAAACGGCGTTCAAAAATGTGCGAGTTTGATAGATATTCTGTAACCTGACATAACATAGATATATTGTATCATGAATAGTCACACCTCTAGAGAATTATCAGTTAGGTACGTAACACAGTTTCAGCGTATTTTCTGCTCGCATAATCTATTCTGCTGCAGGATCTGAATTCTCCACTTTTCAAATGGAACACATTTTGCAGGTGCAATAACTCAACACAAAGCATCTCAACTACTTCTCGGCGGAAGCCTGAACTCACACACTTTTAGCTGTAAGTTGGCAACGCTACAATATCGCGGCTGGGAATCGTGTCGAAATTGCAGGGTGTACAACATACAAATTACAACGACTAGTTTTCAGACGAGAAACTAATTTTCAGTGCATTTTAACACATAATAGTCACATCTTTAAAACACTTTTGTTAATAGTATTTTGCTATCTGTGACATAAAATGAAATGTATGTAAGTTGCTGGTACATTAATGGATATTCTGCGGTAGTTTGTTAACCGACATAGATTGTCAGCTGTTTCACAATATTGCATCATGCACATTATGTACGATGGCACATTGTGTACTATGGCTCATGGGTGGTTGGGCTATGGCGGCGCATGTAAATGAGCGTAGCTATGATACAGCATCTGGTACTAAATTGTGTCGAGCTTGTGTGGATTTCAAGACTTGGACAAAGCAGCAAGAGGCGAAATTTACAGAGGTTATTCTTTTGCGTTAAGATCATTGAATTGTAATAACTGTCATTGTGTTTTTAGTCCATGTTTAGGTTATGGGAAGGTGATAGTGTTAAAATTATCAGTGAATAACATTCATTACAGGAAACGCCAGGTGGAAGAGATGAGCACGCTTCCAAGAAGAAAGAGTGCCCACTAGATAAGGACGAATTAGGTAATGATTTTCGTTTTCTTGATCTAATGAATACACTACCTATGTCATTGTAGTACTGGCAATAATATTTTTACAGTGCTGTAGTCCCGTACCGTGCCTTTGTCACATGTGTGTTGGAGAGTCATTAAATTTCTTATTTTCCATATTTCTTAAGGTCAGTGGTAAAATTATTGTACTTCATATTCTCTTGAGGGTGTTTTTTATATGAAATGTCCTTACAAAGACACGTAGCAAAAAATTATCCAGCCGTTTGTAATAATAGAAGAACCTCAGATCACAGTGATTATGTACTTTAGCCCTTTAGTATGCATAATTACTCATTCAGAGTAGTTTTTAACACTGGAACATTTACACATATCACAGTAAATACCTACATTCATATTGTCTTCTGGATTATGACACTGTGTTCTTACATGGTAGGTGTGTGTCAGAGTTTAGAGGAACATTCTGCATCCATCATTGTAACTGAAATCTTCAATGTAAAGAGTGTAGGAAATATCATCTGAAATTAGGTGTCGACATACAATACTACAACGCCGTGTCATTTCCCAGGCGACCACAGTTTTAAGGATGAATGTTGTTACTTTTATTTGTGTGATGTTGTACAAGTGGAAGTGATTGAGGAAGATATTCGTAACTAAATTTAACATTTCCTTGTGATAGTATTTTTGTTGTATGCCCAAGAAACCCACAAAATTAGTTTAAATTATTGTGTTGGTACATTTACATATGAAGAAGAGTTGCTCCACTTGTATGTAGCAGTATTTTGAAGGCAGCTTTCTGGTTTGCATTGCTACATATTTTGGGTAACGTGCTTCTATTTTAGGAAGTCAAACCTGGGGTTTGCTCCATACAATGGCTGCATATTATCCAGATAAACCAACTCCAGAAGAGAGATCAGATATGGCTGATTTCTTCACGACATTCTCAAAATTCTACCCCTGTCATGAATGTGCAAAAGATTTTCAAGAACAGTAAGTGTGTGTTAAAACAATGACATTCTTCTCAAAATCAGATTTTTTAAATGTGTATCACACACCATTATCAGAATGTTTCCTGGATGACCAGGTTAATTTACTGGAATGGAAGTGACTGCTATTTTTGTCACCATATCAAGATCAACTCTTAGGTACTCCCAACCAGGAGGAGGTGGGGAGGTTACATGGCTGGAGCATGAAGCTGATATGTTATCTCCATCCAGAACAAAGTTTAAGAATGACTGGAAATACATATCACTTCATGTACAACATCTTAGCATGATGTAAATAAAGGGACAAATTTGCATATCTGAGATATTGTATAAACAGTCATATTGCAATGTACAACATATAAAATTCTGGCAAATATTTCATATCTAAAGTTAGTACCTTATGCTGAGGAAATGATAGGAGAATACCAAGGATGCTGTCAAAGGGGAAGATCAACTGTTGATAGTATTTTTGCTATGAGACAAATATTGGAAAAATGTAGGGAACTGAATAGAAATGCACATCATCTGTTTGTTGATTTTCAAGCAGCATGTGACACTATGGAGAGAGGAAATATGGAGTGAAATGTATAAACTAGATTTCCAAAAAAAATTAGTTTAATTTTGCAGAATTTTATGTAATGAGATATATGTTAAGGTTAAAATGGGTAAACACATGCCCTCTGAATAAATTTAACAAATGTCTGAGATAAGGAGATGCACTTGCTCCTTTTCTGTTTAAGATGGTATTGGAAACTGCAATTAGAAGATCTATAGTAGAAACATAGGGAAGCATATTTGAGAAATATAGTCAAATTCATACATATGCTGATGATGTGGTTATTATGGGAAGTCGATTACAATGTGGTGAAGAAGTATTTATATCACTGGTTGAAAAAACAAACAAGATGGGATTAGAAATAAATGAAAAAAGAGACAAAATTTATGATGGTATCACAAAAACCTTAGAATATAAATGAATATGTAAAACTTGGTACATATAATTTTGAAATAGTGAAAGACTATACATATCTTGGTACAATTATAACAAATAAAAATGAATTAAGACAAGAGATTGAAAAAAGAATTACACATGCAAAGAGAGCATATTATACACTTCTGCCACTATTAAAAGAGCCAATCAGTACTCAGAGAAAAAAAAATAAAATAAAAATCTGTAAGACATTAATAAGACCAGTGGCAATATATGGAGCAGAATCTTGGATTCTGAATAAAGATTTCATTTCATTTCATTTATTGAAATTCATAGATCCTTATTGGTACACGACCAGGATATCGAATATGTCTATAATTATCCATAATTTACTACTAAAGATATTACTAAATGGCAGGCTACTGTTGAAAGAAAAGTTTTAAGAAAAATGTGTGGGGGTATTAAAGTAAATGAAAATTGGAGAAAGTGATATAATAAAGAGTTAATGTAGCTGTTTGGGGATTTGGATATACTTTTGTCAGAATGTCAGTTTAATTGGATTGGTCATGTTAACAGAATGAATAGTAAAAAAAAGTAAGTCAGGTATTTAACAATAATACTCAGGGAAGTCGATTAAGAGGATGACCGAGAAACCAGATGGTGGAATTGTATACAAACAGGTATTGATGAATGCAGAAATACAAATTGGAAAGAGAGGTCAAAAAACAGAGCTGACTGGGAGAAGTCCATCAAGGAGGTGAAGGTCTGCATCAGACTCTAGTGCCATCGAAGAAGAAGAAGAAGAAGAAGAAGATATTGTTTTACAGACTTTAGTTAGGTATACAGCTTTTTTTTACCAAGTATTAGGTGATATTCAAAGCCTGTGTTAGACCTTCCTCCTTTCTTCTGGTCAAAACTGTCATCTTATTAAGTGGAAATGAAATCGGCTGCAGAAATGGACACTTACATATGTATAAAGGCGCACAGAAGTGATGAAGGCGGAACAGATCATATTGAATGGCATGAGTTCAACAGTAATACTGTGTTTCCATTCAAAATGTCAAGTGGCACACAACACAGTATGAACTTACACGTTTCGTATGTTTAGTAGCAAGGGGAGTTTATTCGTCCATTTTTTGTATTGCCATCATCACTAGATCGCAGCTGAATGTCGCATTTCATTTGGTGACACCTGCTTTGAATTTAGGAGGTCTAGTGTTCACATCTGAGCCTGGACATGTGCTGTCCTGCCTGATTTTTCTACGGTTTTCTCATTCTGTCCAGGCAAATGTTACAAAAGTACCACAAATTAGACTTGTCGTTGGATGCAGTAAAATTTGAGTAATTTGTTAGTTGATGACATTATAATTTGTAATTAAATTAATCGTAAATAAACAAGTACATTTAATGAAATTTTGCATTGTGTGATATGCAGTGACAATTTACTTGACCATACCACCTGTTAAGATGGTTGTGTCATGCACCGCCGGTTGTCACTCATAAGTTTGCATTTCACCCATTGTGTGTGATTTCTTCCCTTTTTTCAGGTTGAAATTGACCCCTCCTCTTACTGAATCGCAACATGCATTATCACAGTGGCTGTGCAGGATGCATAATAATGTTAGCCGCCGGATTGGCAAACCTGAATTTGACTGCTCCCGTGTAAATGAGCGCTGGAAAGATGGATGGCTCGATGGTTCATGTGACTGATAAAGCATGGTAATAGACTAGAACAGGACAGTAGATAAGTGTGCATATGTCTTGATCTTCAAAACCGGTGTGTGTATACCACTGTTGCTTGTAAAGTATTTTTTCATATGTTAGCTGTCACATATTTATGGAAATATAATTAACAGTTTACAGTTGTAAATACTGTATTACATAATAATTAATAACTTAACAAACATTTATATTAGATTATTGAAAAAAATATCTGAAAACCAAAATCAGAAGGTATTTTACCAAGGCCATGTAATATTGCTCCAGAGTGAAGTTTGTGTATTAGAAATGAAACATGTTGTGAGAAAAGTGAAAAAAGAACAGAAAATGCAAATGAGATTCCTGACACTGAGACTGAGCTGTGTTCAACATTCAAATAGTTGAACTACACAGAGCGCCTTAAAAATGTGTTCATGTGTTGGGATTCCTGTGTAAACATTTTTGTTTTGCAATCAGTGCTTCATGCAGTCTCAGTTTGTTGATCCTAGATGTCTGTGGGCACATGAAAATGATCAGCATTGGTTTCAACCTTAATGCTGCTGGAAGTCTTCACTCATCTGCACCCTTCTGGGTTATTATGCAGCAAGTAGTAGTAATTTCTTACCAACCTTTCAGGACAACCTATTGTTCCCATCTTCAGAAGTCAAGAATCCAACAATCCTTTTGAATTCTTGATAGGTTGTGCCAACACGTCGGTAAGAAATTACCATTACTCACTGTGTAATAACCCAGAAGAGGGTAGTTCCCATCCACTTCGTGGCAGAAGCCTGAAGTCATGCATGTTAATTCAATGTTCAAATACCTGTAAGAGACAACTCCCTATAAGAGTAAATGCTTTAATCTCACTTTATGTATTGACCCTTCTGTGTCAGATACAGGGTTCACATAGCAGTGACATAAAGACTGCTTTCTGCTAGGATGTGATTTACATCTGTAATACTGTTTTAGAGGCATGTGCTGCCTCAGTTTTCAAAGTAAATAAAAGTAAGCTGCATGTGGAAAGAATAGGGAAGGACCACTAGGATTGGGTCTCCTTCTGCTGTGCTACAGTTTTACCATTCTTGTGCCCTTGGTATCTTATCTCTTCTTATTGCTTATTCATCCTAGTGGCATTGCCACTGCCACATTCTTTGTGCTCCTTGACATCACAACCTCATTGTTCTACACTCAAGGTACTCTGCTGTCCTCAAGACAGAGGCAGCACTTTCTCCAAAATGGTAACAGCATCACATTCTGGAAGGTAGCAATAACAACCTTAAAAGCCTAGTGGTTACCTTATGTACAACCACTTCTTCATGGTTCTCACACTGCGTTTGTGGTTTTGTTCGGATATCAGGACAAACATCTACTTTCACCTTATGCCAAACTAATAGTGTTTTTTATAACCGACATGGAGAGTGATTACTGTGCGATGTGCACTGAGGTCTTATATAGGACAGATACATTGCTTTAAAGGGTTAATTATCATCACAATGTACAAAGTGAGTGTGAAGCAGTCTAAACACAACTATATTTGGTATCTATAGCTAGCGATGGTAGTTAGCTATCAGCAACTACATGTTTCAGCCATCATCAAGCTGTTCATACTAAAGTAGTTAACCTAATTCAATCAGCTTGATGTCGAGATGTCGAACACCTTAACATTCTTTAATCTTACAGGTTTTTGGTTATGGCTAGTAATAATACTGTGAGTATTCTGGGGGCGTGGAGTTCAGAGTCAGGCGAGCTAGTTGACTGGCAGTAGACTGGTGCATCGTGTGTTGGTCGGCTTCTTGACAGCTAGTTGACTGGCAGTAGACTGGTGCATCGTTGTGTGTTGGTCGGCTTCTTGACAGCTAGTTGACTGGCAGTAGACTGGTGCATCGTTGTGTGTTGGTCGGCTTCTTGACAGCTAGTTGACTGGCAGTAGACTGGTGCATC
>Ga0123357_10007382_pt1 | contig 13581 bp, 9 predicted proteins | sample TergutEmb28metaG_FD_89873 | JGI IMG/M metagenome (GOLD analysis project Ga0123357, IMG submission 89873) | Embiratermes neotenicus P4 segment gut microbial communities from Petit-Saut dam, French Guiana - Emb289 P4 | ecosystem: Host-associated > Arthropoda: Insects > Digestive system > Gut ... | reverse complement strand
TGATTTTATGTTTAGTGTTAGTGCTCACTGTATGATGCAACAATTGTATATGACTATGTCCATATCCACATGGATTTTGCTATCCTGTATGGATCTACGGACTGTGAATAAAATTACAATTACTAGCAATTGGAGACATTTAAAAATCAACACTCTACACAGCAACTTAATTCTGCAGGCCTGTACACTGTTATATGACAAGACGGCCAGGCACAGATGTCTCTAACTTTGAAGACTGTCTTTTGTGATATGATGATATGTAATCCGGTAGGTATGCACTGACTTTTGTTACTTTATTGTTGCCCAACTGACACGTAAATGCCAATTTAACACACAGTATCATTTCAACTTTTTGCTAATTTTTAAGTGACATGTCCCCATTGTTCAAGTCAATCTATGTATTTATAAAATATACCATCTTGTAACAACACCATCAATAATTGACAATGGTTACTAGTTTTGGTCTTTTGTTCAGGCCATTATCAGACCACGCATCATTTTGAATTAAAGAAAACCAGGCAATTGTACGGTTTGCAATCATACATCATTTTGAATTCAAATTCTAAAATCATATGGTTTTTAATTCAAAATGATGTATGGTCTCTTGATGGTCTGAACAAAACACTGCAATTAGTAACCATTGTAAATTATTGATGGTGTTGTTGCATGGTCATACATACATAATAAATTTAATAGATTAAACTTTTCACTGTTATGCATAATGACAAGAATGCCCATTTTGAAAGTGGTACTATAGTAATACCAACACATAGGCTTTCTTACCAGCAAATTATAGAGCTGGGAGGATGCAAGCAAGTAAGATACCATGCTGTGCCACAAATGGAAAAATTGAAGAAGCATGTGCAATCACAAATGGGAAGGTTAACCCACAAAATCCATGAAAAGTAGAAAATAGCAATGGTGGCTGGCCAATAATGTAAAGAACCAAAGTTAAAGGATTGTACATGAGAAAAAGGAAAGAAAAAAGAAATAAAGGGGGAAAAAAAAGAAAAATATCCACCCTGCAAATCCAGTGCGCTATGAATATTTCCCAACTTAAAATGTTTAAATGTTTCAGGAAATAATACATGGCAAAATCTTTATAGAGAGAACAATTAGAACTGAGACAGTTGTTATCCCATTTATGATGCACAACAAAGCTAAGAATCTACACGTATCTCCCCAAACAATAATAATAATTAATTTATGTAAGACTGAATGTCCTTTGTAGAATCCATATATTCTGTGAACCTGGGTTATTGTTTACCAATGTTACAAGGAAACATGGAAAAACTCTAACCCTGAAACACATCATCACACCCCAGCAGTACTAAATTTAGAAATAATGTACAATTACATTTTTCCTTCTCAGCATTATGTCAATTTCAATTCTAAGTCCTCTGGTTTTATGGAATGTGGTTAAATATATTAACTAGTAAGAATTTATTAGCCCCTCTAGAGCTATCTCACAAGTACTTAAACTGCCTAGACATAATACTGTTATTTTGTACCATACTGTACATCAATTGAATTGTAGTGTCTTTACTGCATTTATTCAACATCCTACTTTGAGTTTTGTTGAATGTACATATCTTATTACGCAAATAGTGAAATCTGACTAAATGTGATGTTCTGTTTAGTTGAATAAGTCCACATTTTCATTTGTCTTTGATTTAGTACATGAGAAAGAAAGTTTGCAAATGGTAAATAATGTCATGTAGGTGCATGGTGAAAGAGAAATCAAAGTACATAGTTGCTATACTGTATAATTATTTCAACCCGAACTATGTGCTCATGACTTGCAAGGCATAAAGTTGAATGACTAATGCACTGACACAAAATTTTCCAAATTATGCTCTGGTTCTAGCACTGATAACACTTCGCCATGAAATGCTTAATCATGAACAGTTTGTACACAAGTATATGATCAACAAACTAGATTCTGAGCTCCATCTTGATGCCACAGCTATGTAGGTTTGTCATAAATGTCATTAAGCATACGCAAGAAAATTCTTGGACTTTCACCACAATACACACTTGAGCACAGTTTCAGTTAACTGAAATTTACACATCCACATGCATGAGTTTTTTTTTTAAATTTACTGTTGTAAGCAACAAGTGTCTTTTTCCTTCAAAAGGACACTATTGCTTTCCATAGAAACTGTGACTGTACTTGACCTGAGCAAGATGCTACAAATCTCAAGGCCACTGTTTAATATACTTTTTTGAGTGCATTTAGAATATCACTACAAGTACAGATGATGTGCATTCCTTAACCAAACTATTAATCCCATCGGATAAACACAGCTGTTGACAAAACTATAAAAATAATCCAGGTATTTCATTATATGGTCTTTATTGCCACATGCACCCTGCATTATTGTAACAAAGGCACTGGTTGTGTTCTACGCATGTTCTACATTATTAATTACATCTCTGAATTGGCAATATTAAACTACACGTAGAAGTAAAGACTTGCACTCAATCCAGAATGCATTTCCATTACACTGTAATGACATACCTGTGTGGGTCCGAAGATGGGCTTGTAGAGACTTTTCTCTGGGAAATACTCTGTTACAGAAACGACATTTAATAGCACTAGGGGACGTGGAACCTTCCACCATTAAATTGGTAATTGCATCAGCTCTAGGTCTGCCCCTTTTACTTTCATGACGTATGGCAAATTCTGGTGAGCCACAACCACTGGTAATACTGTGTTCTGTTTTCTGAGTCTCTTCTACCCATTTCCAGGAAGATAACGTGGTACCATTTGTTGTTGGGGTTCTGTGCAACCGAGCCACGATTTCTTCACTCGATTTAAAACGTTTCGGAGTCTTCACTTCCATATTTCACCTTATATTTCAGACCTACCCCACACTTATTTACAGCACACTTCCTCACACTTAACCAATCTTGTTACCGCCAATACATATTTACAAATTTTCGCGCGTGTGCAGCAATAATTTTATTGGATGAGCAATTACTGGAGGAGGTATAGTGGAATGCACGTCATGCTGCTTACATTCTGTAATTTGAATTAATTTAGAGTTTCATAAGAACAGTAGCATCTCAGTATATGTATAAAATTAGCATGTTATCGAGATACCCTTGTTTTATGAGAATACTGTAATTATTTTAAATGTTATGTTCGCCGGCTCGGTTTCCCGCCAATAATTATATAAATTGTAGTGCATGAGGTGTTTGATAATTGCGAAAATTGTACACAAATATTCAATAAATATCATAGTATTAAAACAGATTTATAGAGTAGTGTATACCAAATTGAGATTCCTTTAAATTTGTTCAACTATACGTGATACTATTTTTGAACGGATTCAACTTACATACCGAATGTTGCATGAGGCGCCAATCGGTATTGTTTTCGCTGTAAACCTCGTGGGATAACCATAGTCAACTATCGCCATATTGAAATCGAATGTCGGGTGCAGTGAAAGGCTCGTAGTAGCCAGTGACTTTATCTATTGACATCCTCGAAAATAGGAGGATTCAGAGAACATGGAAAACTCGTATGGAATTGGTGTTACAAATCGGTACGCTTTGTTCCTTAATGATGCAGAGGATCCTTTGGAAGTTCTGAAAGTCCAGGAGCTAGAAAAGGAAGCAAAGAAGAAAACGAAGCTTTCTGAAAAGGAAAATAAAGGGAAGACTGAAACGAAGGGAAAGACTGCCCAAGTAGCTCGAAAAGGGATCAAGGAAACTCAGAATGTGAAGACTTTGGAATCTGGAAAGTCAAAGGAAGGTACTGTTTTTTGATGTTACTATGCAAATACGTCCGTAAATAGAATGATTACTGGCAGCGAGCGCGTTTATCACCAAAACCTGACTTAGTTGTGCCGGAGAACAGTTGATGAATTACATTATTAGGTTTTCCATGCCAAATATGTATGCGTAAGTTAGGAGTATTATTTTTTTGTGTAATTCAATACTACATGTGTGTGTGTGTGTGTGTGTGTACATTACACTCCACATGGCTGCCAATACACTGAGAACAGATTGTGATTTAGTTACTCGTAATGTGCCAGTAGATGTGAACATTTTTGCTCCCTTAAGAACCATAGTAGAACTGTAAGACTTATTTTTAATAGGGATGTACGTGATGTAAATAAAATGGTAATGGAAGAAATGATAAGATATGGTATCTGGTCTGTGTGTTGACAGTAGTTTGGGTTGGTAAAAAAAAATCTTGTGTGTTCTGAGTACATATTTATGCACACAGCAGCACAGTAAGATTCAAATCTGGGAAGTTGTAGGTTGGTACATGATAACATTCCGAAGTACTTTAATCTGCCACCAGCAATACTTCTTAGAGAACTGCAGGTTATGCCCAGCATTAGAATAGGCTGAGGTACATACAGTGCTGTAAACTAGGCTGTACAGGAAAAGCAGTAAAATGGAGAAAAAACATGAGAAAAATTAAATGTTTCCTCCAAACTTGCTGGATGGTGAAAGAATCATTCGGGGTGTCATGAATACACATTACGTGGATAATAAATTGAGCTTGCATAAGGAATGTTCATTTCCAGATTTATTGTCCTGACATCGTTTGGCAGTGTATTTTGATACTGAAGTAGTTAATGTTTATGGCAGGATGAAATTGCATAAGTATTGTTTTGTGTTAGAAAATGTCATCTGATCAGTAGAACATGTTCTTGAAAAGTGGCAAGCAGGGAATAAAGATAAAGATAACAGGAAACTTGTAGATATTCGGTAGCATTTTCCTTTTTGGTGTTCCATTTTGTCTGTCAATGATTTTCTGCTCTTATTGAAATTTTGTTGAACTTCTACCAAATTGTAAGTTGCATAAACTCTTTTTAAACTGTTGTAACCAGGATTAAATGCCCAGTGTACTCTTGGAAAAGATGTATTTAAATGGCAGCCCATTTCTTTGTATGTTCTTGGCTGTTGATACAAGTGGATGTTCGTTTTTCTTTACATCACTCTGTGCATTAAATGTAGTTACTTTCAGTGCCAAACCTGCTGCCAATTTTCTCTAGTCCATATTTAATTTGACATGTTTGTGGTTGTGTGAGTTCTTGTAGTTAGTATTGTCTCTTGTTTTTCTTGGGCCATGTGTAAGATGCATTATTTCTTTAGTGTATCTGGACCATTAACTTTTTGATTTGCTTGAACTTGCATGTAATGGACTGTGACTAGTTTACTTTGTGTTAAGTAAGGAATGCCAAATTTGAATGGAACTACTGTAATCATGTTATTTAAAACCCAGATTTGATGAAAACTTTTTGCATATAATTAAAAGCATGCAAAATACATTGCACTTAAAAGAACTACGGATTTTGGAGTCATCTTTTAGTTGTTTGCTGGTGGAAAACATACTGTAATTGTCAGATGGTCCTAATCTGGGTGAGGTGACAAGACCATGCTCTTTATCTGTTGCTGTCATTGTGTAAATGACCTGCTCCTGATCTGCTGGGAAGTTCGTTAAAGACTGAAAAGATAATATACCGGATTATAATTGCACAAAATTGTATTGATAATATACTGTAGGGAATTGACTTATAACCCTTGAAATATGTGACTGAAACCATTCTTCAGTCATGGGCACTAATAAAGAATGTCACCATAATGAAATCTCGAAAACTAACTAGTTGACGGCATTTTGTATGTTGTCTGCATTGGCTGTTAACTAAATGTGAGTTCCAGTATTGATAACGTGATTTGATTTCCGGTACATTGGTGCACTGTCACCCTCTGTGCAGTTTTATATAAATTGTATAAGATGTGAGTAGAAAGGAAGGCGCGAAGGTGTGTTGGTGAGCGAGTGAGTTAGTGAGAACAACACTAACAGTAATAATACTTCTGCCCTGTGGGTACATATGCTACCAGCATAGGGGAAGAGAAAACCAAGCCTCTAGTTATAAGCGTTTCAACCCCTAGATTCTTTGGAGTATTAGAACCTGAAAGATAAAAGATGGCAGTGCACTTTTTATATTGTGGGCAGATTTGGTCACGACGGAAAAATATTTGTGATCTGACATCTTATGTTTGTTAATCCATTTGTTACTGCATAATAGAAGGTGGCAGTGCATACACCTGTGGCAACAGGTTTTGGGACCAAGTTGGTATAATGATAATGCTGTGCTGTATGTCTCCCTGTTTTTCTCCAAGAAGTGAATGCTTTGGACATTTTCAGTTGAAGATGTATGAAATGGTTGAAGTGCATTCAGTGACCGTGGGTTTAAATTTTGAGAGTGGTGTGTCCATTATGTAATACTGAATGTGGTTACATTGAATATTACACTCTCACTTGTGGTACATGCTTAATTCGAAGTGCTGAAATTTTTGTAAATGGCTTCATACATTACACTGTGTTCTGTATGGTGGTAGGCCAAGATGCTGTTCAAATTTGCATTGAGTAGAGGTCCACTTGTTTTAGTGTAATGTGTCACTGTTGGTGTTAGGTTTTTACTCACCATGTTTAAAGATGAGAGAAAGATGAGAGCAGGACAGAGAATGGCACCAACAAGGACCGAAACACATCAGAGTATTAGTTAAACAGTGTAACTTGTTCAGTGAGAAATGGTGCGTTAAACATTGGTTTGATGAAGATAGATAAATGATGGAAATGGTTTGTGGTGTGCTATTGGCCGTGTGTTGCTGACAAAGGCGTTTGTCAGAGTGGGTGGATGTGTATGATGTCACTTTATGCATCTGTTATTTAACATGACTCATGAGTAGTTTGATAAGTTGTCATTCTTATGTCTGGTCAGAAATAAATTATGCAAGAAGAATATTATAGGTATGAAGAATTATCCAAAAGTTCCTGAACTTGTCATTAGGCCAAGAACAAGAAGTACAGACAATTGGGTGCTGTAATGATGGGTATACTCTGAGTCTGGTGTGTTCTGTGGCCAGAGCCCACACTGTTACTTCTGAGCACTGTAGAGCATGCTTAGCATGGTTCATGATTTTGTAAGAGCTTATTTGAAGGAGCAACACATTCGTTAAGTTTTGCCTCAGACTCAAGGGGGAAAACTGTGTTGGAAATTAAGGATATACAGCGTAGCCTTACTTCTATGACCTGGAAACCAAATACCATTCCTCAGTGGAAAAGCTTATCCCCTCCACTTCCATAGAAAGCAAAGAAGTCAGTTCATACATTAAGAGCATGTTGATATTTTTGACTGTGGCCTTTGTACATCTGGAATTTGTTCCTCCTGACCAACCAGTAATGAAGTGTGTGACTTAATGTTGTTGTAGGTGAGAGGTTCGAAGGGGTTGGACATGGGAAGGATAGTGTACAGGATGAACAAAAAAATTCCCTGTGACTCCTACAAATGGGTGACAGTACTGAAGAAAAATGTTGTATAAATAGGCTTTCTGGAGCATGGCATCATTGTTACATTCTCTGAAGATTAAGTGATGCACTTGAACTGTCCACTTTGAGTTTCCATGCAGGATGTTGCATGTCTGCACAATCATTGTTTTAATTGCTGGAAAATTGCTGGTGTTGTATGAATCACATCAAGTATGTGTTGTAACCATTGTTGCAGATCCTGGATGTTGATTGTTCTACAATATAAATAGTAGTTTATAGGTGTCCCTAGAAGTAAAGGTTTAAAGCATCAGTGTTTGTGGCTCTGTATGGCCCTTTCTGTATTACAATGCTAATAGGGAGTGTGACAGGGACTGTGTTAAAGTTGTAAGATTGTGGTTTTTGTGAATGTGGTTATGAACCTGAAGGTTTCATAAAAGCAACACAATTATGAACCAGCTGAATGTGGATTTTTCAGGGGCTGCAGCATAAAGTAATGTTGGTATTAATTTTAATCCTGTTGTGTTAAATATACACCTTATGCTCACATTGATAGAAGTTGGTGAGAATCTGTAGTGCTGGAATGCTCACCGTGTACCATCTTTCTTTTGTCGACATGCACATTGTTAAAATTACCTTTTTTCTTGTGTGGATTCCTATCTGAAGGAATTTTGAGGCATGTTGGCAGAAATCCAAGAAGTGTCTATTAGCTTTGTTATGCCTGTCCCTCTATCCATCCACTCCTACAAATCTGCCTCCCACTGCATGGATTTTTGTAATTTTATATTCAGAACTTATTAAATCTGTTGAAAGTTCAAGTTTGCCTAACTCAAAAAGTATTGGGCATTTTATGTGGAGGCCAGTATGTTTCATGTTAACAGCATACGTAGCTCATCCATACCAAATAGAACTGATTGTTGTGTTCCTATGGTGACACTTTTAATACATTATATTTTAGACAGTAACACAAACTTAAACAGTACAGAATGCATTGTGTGCTCGTGGCACCACTTTAATTTTTGTTTCTCATTTTGCTTCAAGGAAAATGGCTTGACAAATATGAGAGCAATGACCAAATGCCCCACAGTGTTATTGTACAAATACATTTCCTATATTGTTTAAAATCTAGTTTCATGTTCAGGATTGTTTGTTAGTGTGCTGTCTGATGAAGGGAGAAGTGTACTGGAAAGAAGAGGACATGCGACTTAGTTTGTTACATGTTTGCATTCTTGTGAAAAACCCAGCTGTCTGCATGTATCAGCTTGGCTCCCACCTGACAGATTTAGTTAAATATATTGGAGACTGGTGAGGTCTGTTTTGAAAATGTAGATTTTATTACATTTGGACAAAAGTACTGGGCACTGGGTAGGTGTAGTTGCCACAAACTTAAATTCCCCATAAAATCACTTTTGGAGTGAAATAATAGTGTTAGACTTATTGGGATTGCCAAGGAGGTACAAGTATTATGGAATGTTTTTAGCTCAACAGTGAAACTACAAACAACACAGTTTTGTTTACATGATGGTGCATTTATTGTTTATGTTGGTAACAGTCACATGAAGGACTGCAATACAAAGGAAACAGTTGGATTTCCTTGGCAACTTTATTTTGCCCAGCAGTGATACTAAGAACTTACTGTTACCAGCAACATAAGTTTGAGTGATACGGTGCTAGGCTGTTAAGATAGACAGCTGAGTATACAGATTGTGTGAACATGCCATAAGGTTATGTTGTATGTGTATTTCCTCTATTATTGTGCAATTTTTGACATATTTTCCCCCCTCTTGCATTTGGGTAACTAAGTATTAGTCACTCAGGTGGTGGTGCTAACAAAAATTGAAATGAATGACCGCAGGTGAGTTGAACTGAATCACATTTAAACTGCAGAGTGTATTGTGTTCATGTCACAACATTCTTGTTTTTAATGGTGGGAATTAGAATTTTTCTTGCTTCTTGATCTTCCATGAAGTTGGAATGTTTAATTACTGTTACACAGTCAAGGACTTTGTATATGAGTTCTTTCAGTGCTGGTGGTGGTGTGCTTGCGCATTGAATTTTTTTTCTGTAATTAATTGAAAATTGAGGTACGGTATGGTCTTATTCTGAACGTGGTATTTTCAGACAGTAACAAGAAAACCATTCAGCGATCAACTGACCGTCCTGAGCGCAATGTGAAATTTGCTGGCGAGTCTCGTGAGGAAAGGAATAACAGGCGCAATCGTGAGGACAGACCACCTACTGCAGCTGCGGACTTCAATAGGTTTGTTTGTACAGGTATCCCCCTGCCTTATATGAATTCATTGTAGAATGATTTCATGTTAGTTTCTTACTTAAATTGTACTATTGTTGGCAAGAAATTATGTTACTGATCTGAAACAAAATTATAGGTTTTGTAAGCATCAAAAGTGAATGTTAGAAATTATTTATTAAATATTTTTCAGTGAAAAGTAAGGCTGTGAAACCAAGAGAGTAATTAAAATGAGCAAAATTTTGGAATTATGCAACAAATATTGGGAAAGCATGCATTGTGTAAGTCAGGGGGATACCTGTATCATACCACTTAGAAATTTTTGATCCAGTGTCAGGTTTAAAATTACATGGCTTCCTGTTTTGAAAACATTCATAGATGCATACAGGAAGCCTTTTTTCTACAGGACAAATATCTGAGTTCATTATATTTCAAGAATAACAGAGCAAGAACAGAAGAAAGTGTCCACTCGCCAAGTGTCAGTTCAACTGCATCAAGAATGTACAGCAGAATATGCTAGTCCAGGGAGCCCTTGTTTTATTTCTTTTTGACACCATTGCCATTTTACCCCACCTTCTGATTTATACCATTGCTTTTTTGGTTTAACACCTGTGGCTGGTTGTACACTACAGCACTGCCAAGAATGTACTAAGGGCATTTGAACACGGTTTGGAGGTGGTGTGTTTAATGTAAACTGCATTATTTACTGTGCGTTTACTGTTCAGATTGATAATCTGTGGTGCATTTATTTGTCTTTCTTCAGGTATCTTTTGTTATTGAATGCGCGAGAAGTGTAAATCTAAATTTCTTCGTGCAACCTCAGTAAAGTAATAGAATATGGCTGTCGTTCATTGTTGAAGAGAAATGAGGTGTAATAAATGGGCTTGGAAAAAAGAGTGAGCTCATTGTTAATAGCTATTGTGCTGTTGCTAAGACCACTGTACATAAAATTCATGATAATGCTGGGGAAAAAATGTAAGGAAATGCCAAGTCAGGAACTCCCTTTGCATAGCTAAAACATAGCTGCCATCACCATCATCTACCTTATTGTCATCTAACATAAGATCACCTGCTGCACCATCTTCTTAACACCACTTTATTTAACCTTTTGACACCGGAATTTAGTGGCCATTCGGCTATTTAAAGGGCCCACTGCGTGTCCACTTTAGTTTATGTTCAGCGCTGAAAGGTTAAGCTGTCTCATCCAGCAGTGAACATAAGTGTACATGAGTTGTTTACATTTCCTTCTTTCCAGTTTACATAGGCTAAAAATGAATATTGTTTACTTATATATTACTGTCAGTAGTAGTAGTAGTAGTAGTAGTAGTAGTTGTTGTTGTTGTTGTTGTTGTTGTTGTTATTGTTATTGTTATTGTAATAGTTATAGTTGTGGTGGTTGTTGTTGTAAATACAAGAATGTGGTGTGTGTGAAGTATGGAGGCAAAAAAATCTAGAATACATAATGTACATGTATGCAAAGAAACTGCTGAACCAGAAAAACTTTATTATGAAAAACAAAGACAGATGTATATTCAAGAAATGAAGCAGTTGCAAGAAAGAGAAGTAATCTAAATGAAAGTGAGGAAGAACAGCTAGGACAGTTGTTTATAATGAGCGCTGGGGAGCAGAAGCAGAACTCAGCACCAGAACTAGAAGAAGAAATGGAAAATCCTCAACAAAGGAATGATATTAACAAATTAAAAGAAAAAACTGAAAGTACATTATTACATAACAGAAATAGATATTGAAAAAAGACCAAGACTGAAATTGAAGGAGAGTGTAAATGGTATCAGGAAAGAACTGTCAGTTGAGGCTGAAATAAAAAGAGATGAGATCAAAGCACAGAATGTGAAAAGAAGGGAATTACTTAGGAAGTATAACATGGAGAAGAAGGAAAATTGGTATCAAGTGGTTGAAGAGCTTAAGCAGAAAGTATCAGCAAAGACGCAATTGTCTGGATACAGGAAAAGACAAAGCCAGTAGTATCAAAATCAAATGTTTAGAACAGACTGCAAGAAATCCTCCAGCCTTCTCAGGCAGAGAAATACCAGTGTGAAAAATGCACCAACCAAGTAAGAAATAGGGCAAATTTAGAAAAAAAATAAATGGGGAAAAGATCCAACATATTGAAGAAGCCTACTGGATCAGATACCTGTGCCAAAAAAAATCCAAGTTTGAAGTGGAGCCCAGTGTCTGAAAAAGAGGTGACAGTGGTACTAAGAACAGTGCTAACTTGTAAAGCTGCTGGAAGAGACCATATAGCATATTTCTGGCTTAAGTGCTGTAACAACAGCACACAGATTTTTTTTAGCAACGCTGTTGAACAGACTGATCGAAGAAGGTCAAATACTGGGGTGGCTAACTGAAGGATCAAAGAATTATAGACTTGTAACCTGTATGCATACAATATACAAAACCTTTGCGTCTGTAGAAATCAAACAAAGTATATTGATGACACAAACCTGATACCTAAAGAACAGAGAGGGTGCTGCAGAGGATCAAAAGGATGCAGAGGTTAATGACTAATATCAGAAGGAATATAACAGAAATGTAAGGGAAGGAACGGAACTTTGCGTATGTCATGGACAGAGTATTAGAAAGTTTTTGATTGTGTGCCTCACAGTTGGATAATTGAGTCCTTGGAGTTAATTGTTATCAGTAATAAACTAATGTCTCTCACTTAAAAAAACCGCCATTTATTGCAAAAACAAGTATGTGCCGATGTGCAGAGCTAATAGAAACAAGATATAGAAATACAGTGTGGATTATTTCAAGGAGACTCATTGTTACTACTGTTATTTTTCGTTAGCTTAATCCCACTCACAGAACAGTTGAACACAGGATATGAATAACACACAACAAAGACAAAATTTTACACTTTACATGGACAGTTCGTAACGATAGGTAGTACAGAGGAAGAGCTCCTAAAACAAATGCAAATGGTTAGAGCTTTCAGTGGCATTACCCGTATGGAATTCTGACTTGGACAAATGTGCAAAAATTGTACACAAGAAAAGAAAATTAGTTCAGTTGCGTAGTTTAAATCTTGACCTCAACAGAGAAATACAAGAGCTTGAACAGAAGGAAACATGCACTTACGAGGGCTCTTCAAAAAGTTTCCGCACTTTTTTTTTTTTTAAACTCTATTTATTAGGAACTTCAAAAACAAATTACATCACTTTTCTATATAGTCACCCTGCTTTGCGATGCATTTTTCCCAGCGTCCTACCAACTTTTTAATGCCATCAGCAAAAAATTTTTTTGGTTGAGTGCGTAGCCACTGATGCACCACTGCTTTCACTCATCATCACATGAAAATCGTCTTCCCCGTAAAGCATTTTTGAGCGGTCCGAAAAGGTGGAAATCAGATGGCGCTAAATCCGGACTGTAAGCTGGGTGTTCCATAGCCTCCCACTTCAGCTTTTTGAGGGTTTCCAATGTGTGGGCTGCAGTGTGGGGGCGGGCGTTGTCGTGCAGCAACAAAATTTCCTTTGACAGTTTTCCTCTTTTAGAGCGGATTGTGGGTTTCAGTCATCTCTGAAGAATGTCACAATACGTTGCACTCGTGACAGTTGTTCCACGTTCCTGATAGGTTTCGAGAATAGGCCCTTGGGAGTCCCAAAAGATGGTCAACATCAACTTTCCTGCCAACGGTTGCATCTTGAATTTCTTTGCTACAGGAGATGATGGATGCTTCCATTGCAAACTCTGCCGCTTGCTTTCAGGCTCGTAATGGTGAATCCACGTTTCATCCCCAGTGACTATTTGCTGCAGAAAGTTGTCACCTTCACGATAATGGGCCAAGTGTTGGGAACAAACATCTAAGTGCTTGCTCTTATGCTCCTCCGTCAGTTCCTTAGGCACCCACCTCTCACACACTTTACTGAACTTAAGACTGTCATGAATCAGCGAATATGCAGAACCAACACTCACATTCAGCCTTCCTGCAACCTCTTCAACTGTTATTCTTCTGTTTTCACGAATCAGTTCCAGGGTTCTTTCTTCATTCCTCGTGGTCGTGGCGGTAGCTGGACGTCCG
>Ga0123357_10007381_pt1 | contig 13581 bp, 7 predicted proteins | sample TergutEmb28metaG_FD_89873 | JGI IMG/M metagenome (GOLD analysis project Ga0123357, IMG submission 89873) | Embiratermes neotenicus P4 segment gut microbial communities from Petit-Saut dam, French Guiana - Emb289 P4 | ecosystem: Host-associated > Arthropoda: Insects > Digestive system > Gut ... | reverse complement strand
TCAGATTAATGTTTAATAATCAATGTGAACATCTTAATGTGACATTTTAGATTTTGCAGTTTATATTTACATGTTTTGCTTTTATTTATTTATGCAAGTGATTTATGTTACTTGAATTGACAACTTGTAAGCAAACAAAGATTGATTGTGTTTACAACCTGTATTTTAAATAATTGAAAGTTATCAATCAAATCTGTACATAAACTGGAAAAAAAAAATTCAAGATAAAACATAGAAGTTAACTTCTTTATACACGATCAAAGTTGCTACAGAATTTTAAATGTAATATTTTAATGATTTATATATAGATATACAATTTATTTTTGCACTGTGTACCATATTGTGAAGTATTGTAATAAATTAATACAAAGTTGAAAATGGCAAATAGATGTACCTGTAAAATATCTTCTTGAATCTTGAATGTGCTTAGTATAGGCACTCTTACCTATTTGTTTGCATAAAATATTTTATGACCTGGAATTCTCTAACACAAACAGTTGCTAACATGCATGACTGCTTGGAATATATGCACTGTAAGTTGCCATGTAAATTGTGCAGCTTGGAAGATGGTAAGTGGGTCTGTGTTGTGGCACTTCTGCATTTTTTCCAAAGATGAAATTGAATAGAATATTAATATTTTTTTATCCATCCTTACATTATCAACAGTTTCTTGAAATTGATTTGTTCCAGCATTGTGTAATCGCTTTGGAAGGCTAATTCACAGCATACAAGCATGACTGTAGTGTAGTGTATGAATGGTTGAGGGAGATGGGTAGAATGAAATTGGAAACATTGTGCATTGACACTGAGTTAACCTGCAAGGTAAAATACAGAGAATTTATCATCAACATAAGTGTGAGTCATTCTCTGAGATGTCAAGGAAAGTGTATTGAAGTTTTCTGCACAGTATAAAAAATGAGAGTTCATTCTGGAACATTACTCATTTATAACATATGTGTTTGCTGCAAATTACAGAAAAATGAGAAAATATACCGTTCCCCTTGTACTGAACTCAGCACCACAGCAAGGAGAGGTATAGGGATATGGAGGTTTTATTCCACACAGTCTTAACCATGGTACTAGACTGAGTGATAAGCTTCATACTTCAATCAATTTACCTGTTGTACACATCATATAGTAGGCTGGGTAAGAATTGGTGGTAGTCTGAATGCAGTGAAGACAGCAATATCTGCCCTTAATGGGGATTGAACTGCGATTCTGTGATCTAGTTTCTAGTCTAATCCGTATATTAGTGTGTAAAGTATATGAAGACGCCGGCTTTGTTGTCGAATCTTGTACACTAGGTAATAAATACAATTAAACTTTCATATCTTATCAATGTGATACTGAAAAATAAAGTATCAAGATACTGATGCAATCAATAACGATGACTGTGGACATATTGAAAACGTGTAAAAGTTTTAACACTAACTCGCCGTGTTTGTTACAATGACCAATTTTATTTCTGCTTGTATTGTGGTAGTAACATCGAAAGTACTCTTACTTTGATTTTACCGCTTACGTGGGACCGCTGATGTGATAGTTGAGTTACTTGTGTATAGAGGTCAGGAAATCATGGAAGCCAAGTGAAACATACGAGCATCGGTCCGCACAGCAGGTGTTTATATTTTCTGTCAAAGACGCTTATTTATGGGAAATAAAACGTAATGAGCACAACAGAACTTGAAGCAGTAAGTACCTATGTTTCCTTTTACCAGCCTACATGCTTCACTTGTGTTTTAGAATGTGTTATTAGTGATTACATGCCGGCTCTACTAGAGGGAGTCATCGCTTAATTTCGGCACTATATTTCGAAAGAGGTCCATTGTGAACCCATCTTGTACCCCTAATGCGCGGGCCATGGACGCCCGTCGAAAAATGTATTACTGGAAATGTGGTGCACGATCGAACAATGGTACTATTATGGCATGCAAATAAAAGCGAAAAACAAGCGGGAGATAACATTATACGAGGAATCCGCGTTGCATTAGTATTTGAAATCGATTTGAGCCGCCAAAACCGACCTGAGATATTGCAGCGAAACAGAAAACATCAGGTGATACTGAAGTGTGTTTAGTTGCATAATATACTTATTAACGTTGTGATTCCAAATAATTTTGAGTGCTGGTGAATATTGACGTGGTCTGCAATGTTTGTTTCAGGTTTAGTGGTGGGGAATATTTTACAGGCTCCTCCAGTAAATTCTGCAAGGCATCTTAGAATCAGTGACGTGCAGGCATGAATTTTTCACCATTTGGGGGCCACTTCCCAGCGTCCATACCCACCATTCATCAGTTTGCCGCGAAGTTCTCTCATGATGGGAGTGGAGGGGGTCTACCACCACAGACCGTTGGTGATGGAGGGGCAGGGACCCGTTATCACACTAGTCCTGGACCAGCTCATTTTAACCAACATCATCCCCCTATTGGGATGCCGGTAAACATGGGCAAGTACAACCGAGGAGATGGTGGGAACAATCCTGGTGGTGGAGGCCAGCCTCAGGTGAATATGATGAATCCGAACTCCAAGTACCATCCGGGATCCAATTTAACTGGAACTCATCACTATAGTGGGAATGTTGGTATTCCATATAGCCAAGCAGGAGCAGTTCAGCAACAGCAGCAACAACAGCAGAGCCGACCTACCTCATCACCATCAGTACAAGACGGTCAGCAGCAGGGCAATAAACGTGGAGTATATCATGTGGGTGACATGCAACCACAGGACTTATGTGCAGCCATGATGCGGGAGAATGCAGCTGTTGCTGCAGCAGCAGCTGCAGAGAAGGAAAAGGATATGAAACGTGAGGAAGCAGGTGGTGAAAAGGATGATGGAGGAAGACCAGGATCCAATGAGGCTGAGTACAGTAGCTCTATGGCACTTCATCACCATCATCACCAACATCATCATGCTACACAGACTACAGCTACAATGCCTGCCACCTGGCAAAGTCTTGCTGCCCCAGGATCCACTGTAGCTGACTACCTGTCCCATTTGCCAGCCTCAACTCTTCCCCTTAGCCTCCATCACTTTCTCAAGTACTCAGCTGAGAACATCAAGAAAGAAACAGAGATGGCTGTCAGTGCTGGAGGTGGTCCTGCCATCGGAGTTGCCAGTACTACAACACCTGGTGTGGTAGGAGGTGCTCCTGGCATGCCGGGTGGTGCTAAGAAAAAGAAAAAGAAGAAGGCAAGCAAAGAAAAGAAGCCCCGACCAAAACCAGGTGAGATTCGCCTCACAACAGCTTTAGATGGATCAACATTGTATTGTTGTCCTGAATGTCACATGGCGTATCCAGAAAAAGAGTTGCTGGAACAACATTTGTTAGGACACACACTGGAGCGTCGCTTTGTGTGTGACATCTGTGGAGCAGGCCTCAAGCGAAAGGATCATTTAACACGCCATAAGCAGAGTCACAATCCAGAGCGTCCCTATGTCTGCACAGTTTGTCTCAAAGCTTTTAAACGAAAGGAACAACTGACCTTACATTTCGTGATTCACTCTGGAGAGAAACGTCATGTGTGCACTGAGTGTGGTAAGGGATTCTACCGCAAGGATCACCTACGCAAGCATACTCGCAGTCACATTGCCCGTAGGGTCAAGGCAGAGCTGAGTCAGCATGCTCCACAACCCCAGCATCCCCCTAATCCACAACAGCATCAAGTGGCTACTGTCTCTGCTGAGCAACCACCACCTCCACCATTACTCTCCTGAATGGCGGCCAATGGGAACTATGCCAATGTTCCCAGCCTGCTTAACTCGGATCTCCTGGCGTTCGTATCCGCAGCTAAGGATGCGTTCTAAACAGTTATGCTTTTCATGATGTAGCTAGTTGTAGTAGCAGACTTGGGTGTTTGAAGTTGATGCAGGATTAGATATTGTAATATAAATATGAAGGCTGGAAAGTCGAATTTCCTTTTGCCAATGTCCTGTGGAACTGGTTAGAGAAGTCCGTTTCAGGCATAAAAATGTCCACAGGTAGTGAGAGCTGTTAAAGTGGAATTGGAATATGTCCAAGTCAAGTGATAGGCATAATGATTTAATGGTGATGTATAAGAGTGGTGCTGATTGTTGAAGTGTTTCTGTTGTTGTAGTAGACATGCAGTTACCATCTTCGTGGTGAGAATGGTAGATACTTGTCTAATGATGGGGTGCTAGGAAGGGAGAAACTGAGTGGTTGGTTACTGTGCTGTCTGGATACTTGCCAGTGGTATGGATTATGGAGGATGGAATGAAGATAGATGAGATTTGACCCCAGATTTTATTAACGCTTATCTCTTTGTGGATGATGTCGTTTGGGTGTCTGATTATTTTGGCAACTTTTGTGATGAGGCGGAGATGGGACTTGAAGCTTTAATGATGAACGATTTGCTAAGTGCTGCTGTGTGCCTACAATCAGGGATGATGTGGGAACTTCTAGTCACTGGTATGCATACTGACCACAAATCGGGAGAAAATTCCTGCAGGGGATTGTAGACTGTAGGTTGGTCTGGAGGGCACTATTGGTGGGAGTGACTAGTGTCAACTCACTACGTATCACAGTTCTTGTGCCTATGTATTTATCACATTGTAGCAAGGATTTTTCCCCTAACTTGTGGACTGTATATATGCATGCCACATTCCATAAATTTAGTATGTGGTCTTCCCTGGCTCTGTACTAAACCAAGAGTGGAGTCTGGTTGGACAGTTTAGCATGGAACCGTGCAGTCAGATTGCTACAGTATTTGGACAGCTGAGAACATGTAGTGATAGAATCAGAATAACAAGCAAGAAGACAGTAATAGACAAAGAATGATAAGGGATCATTCTTCAGATTAACAGATCGGTCTGAAAGTAGGAAGGGTGACCACTCAACTTGATTCGTCCTTTTGGTTAAGTAGGGAGCCAGCAAGGAAGAGGTACTGAATTTATAGACCAAGATGTATATGTAACTGGCAGCTCCTCACCACATGAACCCTGATGATGAGTATGGAGCAAGTCTGTTAAAGATTCATTTTTGATGGGCTGTGACATGGCTGACAGCCTGGAGCATTTTAGTGATATACGCGGATATTTGCCATGATTTCTATTTCGTCAAATTCATTACTATGTTTAGTCTGGTTGTGAGTGGTGTCCTGTCTTGGATCAACACAAACGGCATACACAAGAACCCCAGCTCTGAGAGAAAGGTGTACATAGGCCAGACTGGCTATAACATATCACAAGGATTTCTGAACACATTACTGGCACCAGACTGAGACACCAACAATCAGCCGTAGCCTAACATTTTGTAGACACAAAACATGGCAATGAATGTAACAAAACAAGTCCTAACATCCACAAATATTGTTCCATATATCAGATAGCCATTGAAATAATCAGACAGCAAATAACATATACTGTGAGGATGATTACATGGTGAGTAAAATTTGGGGTTGCCATTGTCCTTGTGTCCCCATTCCAAGCTCTAGGATCCAGTCTGTTGGTATGAACCAAAGACTCACTTCTGTCTTACATGCTTTCCTGAGATCTAGATATGTCATTGCTTTTTCCTGTCCATGACGTTCATCCTGGAGATGGCAACTGCACTGTTTGTTGAAACACTGGAAGGACTTCAGAATTTATTGCATCTAAAATCTGGAAGCTAATCTTACACACAAGACATTTATTGCAGAAACACACAGACTGGATTTATGGGGAAGTCTGTTAATAGCATGTTGTACATGCTTATCCAATTTTCTGGGTTACAGCAACAAGCCAGAGACTAGCTGGCCAGTGGCCATTTCTTAATCAGTGTGTGTTTCCAGTGAAGAAGAGAGGGACATAATTTATAGTGTATTATGGTAACATAAACAGTTTTAAATGCATAAAAAGGGTATGATACAGTTACCCTGTAAGTCGTTACATGACAGTCCAGCGTATTAAGTGATTTTTTTTTTGTGGAATGTTGGTTGTGAAAGTTTACCTAATTAGTTTTGTAAGTGATTTTTTAAGTTACATTGTGCCATTTTTATAGTACAGTAGGCCTAGTATGATTATATTTTTTTGTCAGTAAGCAGAAGTTGTAAATGCAGATTGCATTTTTTAAGCCAAGATAATGTATTCAGGTTACCTCATGTCTCACCTATACAGAGAAGAGGATACAAATACTCATGGAACATTTTTTAGATCTATCATGACCCTTTAAAGATAATATGTAACTTATTCTTTTCTGGAGGGTATATGCATTCTTCGTCTCCAGGTTAAAAGTATTATTTTTTAGTAAATGTTAGTAAGAAGCCATCATTTATAGAGCTTGAGATCTGTTTTTAAGCTATTTAATGAAAACTGTATGCATCACAAGTTGGACTGGAGAGAGAGTGGACATTTTGGTGGTTGAATTTTTATAGAGGCAAAATATGTGAATCTTGTTAGAGTGAAAACAGAAAATGTCAGCCAAAATGAAAGTGTACAATCCTGCCATCATGGTGCCAATTTATCCTTGCCCACAATTACATCACCTTTGTCTAAAGGGAAAGGAAACAGTCCCCATGCATGCATGCAATGCAATATAATGTATGTCTGCTTTATACCAAAACTACCGAGTCTCTTTATTTACTCAGCGTGGCTGATTGGGCAGCAGATTATGGATTACAAGAGGATTGAGTCTCGGAATGTAGTCTTACCAATAATAATAATAATAATATATACAGTGAAGTATAACAAATTCCTTGAGATAGTACAAAACACTCCGACTGACATATTGTAAATGTTATTATGCTTTTCTTCTATTGTCTACAGAGTGCTTATGTTCCTGTGTGAATGTCAGTGGTATGTTTCAGCTTGTGAAATAATTTTGAAAAAAAAAAATTGTTGTTTATAGGCTGCAATCTTTATGGACTACACATCCCAGTGTTGCTTATGTATTAATAATTAAAGTCTGTATTGGAAACAGTTGAATGTCTTTATGTTTGCTGCAGTTTTTTACATTCCTATACCAATTGCAAACATTTGTCATTAGTGATACACCAAGAGGTTAGTACTTTGTAAAAGCATTTGGTATTTAGAGAAATTTTCATTCATGAATTATTGTAACTATATTTCAGATAGCCTGTGATCCATGAATAAACAAAATTACATCATTCTTTGATTTACAAAAGATAATTTCATGTGTTTTTGTAATACAGAAGACAATAATATATATATAGGCACCTTCAAGTACATTTATAAATTAAATGGGATTTGAACTCAAGCAAGTTGAATGCAGATTAATGTGGCTGAACTGGAAGAAGGTGATTTTTGTGTTCACATATCTGAAAGTTGTTATAATTGTGAAATAAATAATAGCTTTATAGACTTGACAAGTATCTAAGTGTGGTTAAAATAAGTTCAAAACTACAGGGTGTCCAGTTGAACACAGAACTGGCTGAACCACTGACAGCTTCACTGACGTCGTAGGATGGATGACATCAATTGCTACATTGTGACCAATGACCGCTCTTATTCTTTAGAACCTAGTTTTGTGTTTAAAAATGCTATTTGCATGTGTACTTGTTATTTCTGTTACACCTGGTAAGTTTGTAGTGGAAGGAACACTTATTCAGCAGCTTTTCATTGTGTGCAAATTTGTGTACAAGAAGCTGTATGACATTTTTCATGTGAGGTTGTGTAGTGTTTGCATGTGTAATTGTGATGCCTCTACTCCGCTATATTTTGCTGCAAACAAAGGTTTTTAACGCATTTTGTGTTTTGGAACGAAGAAGATACTGACAGTTTAATTTTGGAGACACGTAGCTTCTACTAAAGATGCCATTTTATTGCGTGGAAATTTTCTAATTCCCACTTCATCAGTCCGTTACAACTATATTTTCAAGCGAAGCGCCAAATCATTCTCGTATATGTGGCATGCGATTGGTCAATGCTTATTCAACCCCTCAAAAACGTGATGTGTGCATAAACTTATATGTACATAGTCGTGGTTGTATTATATTGGCAGTTCGTGTTAAAAAGGGAACAGCCCTAACGTATAGCATTTTAACAATATCGACTTTATCGTCCAAGGTTTTGCAGTGTGTTGTCATTTGTTTAACCCCCTTTCAAGATGGCGGGAACAAGAAAACAAAAACACCGCAGAAAGCGGTACACGAGCCTTAGGATAACTTGTCAAACTGGGTGTGTGTATATACCAGCAGATAATAACACTCCTCGGTTGACGTGAGAACTATATAATTGGAAGAGTTATTTTTAAATTTAGACGCAGTCAAACTTCCGGAAATAAACTGTCATAATATGGAACATACAAACAATATTTTCCAGCATGAATTTCCTTTATTATATTTTGAAATAAACCAATTGAATATACGAATATTGTTACCAAAAATTAAATTGCTTTGCTTTATGCATGTTCCTAAAACGGTGGTTCGGGAAGTATGAATGTACCACAGTATGTAGGTGGAACGCTACAATCTTTCCATCATCAGGAAGTTGCCCCTGTCTGTCATCAGCAACAACAGCAGCAGTATGTTACCAGCAACGGTGGTGAAGGTGTGGTTGTCATGGGCAGTGCCAGTATACATTTTCGTTGCACAGGTGCAAATTTTCACTCTTCTAATTTTAAGACCTCTCGAGGTATGATGGTACAAACAAATGGCATGAGGGCAACAGATGGACAACAGGAGTCATGTGTGCTACCATACTCTGCAGGCACATCACACAGGAACAGTGAAATTGGACAGCCCTGTAACATGCACACTTCCATACCTCAGAAAGTTGATGCCTCAACCATGACAGAAAAAGAAATCCAGACCAATGATGGGCTATTTAGTAGCAACATGCAACAATTAGATTGCAAACCATCATATTCCATTGCATCAATGATCCCTTCACCTGCCACTTGGCAAAGTTTGGCTGGTCCACCAGGATCAACAGTTGCCGAGTACCTGTCACGATTACCTGCTTCAACTCTTCCTTTAACACTACACCATTTCCTTAAGTTTTCAACAGCTGGTACTACTGAGGGGCCTGCCATTTCAGCTCCTACCTCATGTTCAGGGATCAAGAAGGAAGACGTATTGTTGACAAAGAAGAAGAAAAAGAGGAAATACAAGAAGAAGCCATATATCCCACGTCCTCTGCGGCCCAGGCCTGGTGAGGTCCGTCTTACAACAGCACTAGATGGCTCAACCTTATACTGTTGCCCAGAATGCCACATGGCATATCCAGAGAGGGAGCTGCTGGATCAACATCTGGTAGTTCATCGTCTTGAGCGTCGTTTTGTGTGTGACATCTGCGGAGCAGGCCTCAAGCGCAAAGAGCATCTTGACAGGCACAAACAAGGACATAATCCAGAGCGTCCATATGCTTGCTCTGTCTGCCTCAAGGCATTCAAGCGCAATGAACACCTATCACGGCACTTTGTGATCCATTCAGGTGACAAAACTCAGGTCTGTACAGAGTGTGGAAAGGGTTTCTATCGTAAAGATCATTTACGCAAACATGTCCAAAGCCACATCGCGAAACGTCTGCGTGCAGAGCTTATGGGTCAGAAACCACAGAATGGAAGCAGTGGTCAACAAGGCATAGGGTCATTGGCGGCTGTGGCTCCACCATCTAGCATCACAGCTGCTGCACTCATTCCGGGAGCAGCTACCCTTCCTATCCTGGCATCCTAAAGAGAATAATGAGCCAGAAACTTCTCCATTTTGATGACTTCTACTTGAGTATATTTCCCAGGTTAGCAATCCCATAAAAATGAGATCATTAAATAAGTACCAAAATATTTTGCATTTAGCATCGTATTATTTCCCTTGTAGTTTATGTTGCAGATTATCTTTAATGGTCATAAACACTACGGAAGACTTCTAAAATTTTCAGTATAGTGAACATGTAAAGTCATGATATTTAAATAGAAATTATCAATTGTGACATATATGTATAAAGATGTATTGATTTAATTTGGTTATTGTCAAAGTGTCTGGTGGGAGTCTGTGTGCAAGGGAAGCTACACACACACACACATATATATATATATATATATATATATATGTCTCAGTGTCATAACACGTGGTTCAGGAAAAAAATAGTAATATTTTATACACCCCATCCTTTTGTGATGTCAATAAGTATGTGGTAAGTGAAGGCACGCTTCAGATTTGCTTAAGTTGCTTATCCTTAAAGAGGAATATGCTTCATAGTGGACCAGGATAATAACTTATTTCTGTCAAAATAGGGTTTGTTTTGAGCCAGTAGCCTGGTGGATATTTTTTCTTTTCTTGCCATATCTTGTATGGAGGGTTATTTTTAAAATTGTAATCAAACATACAACAGAATTTATCAAGCTGAATGGCAACAGAAGGTGCAAGTCTTGCCAGTAACACTAATGATACAATCTGATAAAATCTTTGGCCATAAATCATAAAAATCAAATTTAATGGGATTTATTACATGCGTGTCACAAAATCAGACTTTTGGAATGTATTATACAAGTTATGTAAACTGTTACAACAGCTTACAACTGGACAGAATAGCATCTGCATATTTAACATGACCTGTGTAATCATACATTTATTACTGTTTATCTTGGAATACATTGTAATGTGTTAATAACTGCATGTAAAATTAAGATATTGGAGGAGAACCTTAGTATAATGTGTAGGACAAGAAGCCAGTGTAATTCTAATGAATGATAGAAATTACCTCAGATACATGTTTCATTATGGAGTGTTACTATGTTTTAAAAACCGTAACATATTTTTTACATGTGCATATTTCATTAGGCTAATGTTTCATGCATTGCCCTGATTTTGTATTGTAGTGTTGTGGAATCCCTGAAAGATTATGAGCCCAAAAACAAATGTATATAATTCGAAAATGTAAGTAACATGATTTGAAATGAATCCAAAGATACGTTTCTTAGTGGGGAATGGGACAGAAGGCAGAATCTCCCTTATCTTCCTAACATAAAGTTTTAAATCAAATAAATATTATTACATTACTATAAGGGTCATTAGTAAAAAAAAGTTTTCTGTTTAAAAAGACCCTTGCAGCTGTTGATGAATACACAACACCAAATCTGAGCTGCTACATGTATGACGGTTATTGGTTCCAATGTACATGACTTCTTCAGGTCTAGTGTAGTCACCAGCACAGAGCTATGGCTGTAATTTGACCTTCTGAGGATCACAAGCCTTTAAATGTTGAATCATGAAAATGAAAGGCAATTCTTCATGCAGACTAGCATACACTGTGTGTATCTGAATGTATGATGCTGCCCTCTCCCTTCACAGTAGCTTCATTTTTTGGGAAAATGCCTATACAAAACATGCTTATATACATTCATATACATTCCATTGATCCATCAGTCTGGCATGTGGCATGTAGATATGAAACAAGCCACTATACTCTGAAAATATTATTATATAAAACAGTCACTAGTCATATATCAGAAACAAGTACATGAATATAAGGACTTTCCCACCCACCTTTTCACATGATGATGAAAGGAAGAATTCTTGCCTTATATTTGGGTAAATATGGCATGTTACTGGAATGTACACTTGTTAAGTAGCAATGACTGTGAAACAGGCCTTGCTGAAAAAGTGTCAAACTTGTAAATAACCGTTAGGAAAGTCAGAAGGGAATTACTTAGTACAAATATATTGTGTCAGCTGTACCTCTTAATCTGTCATATACATTTTTAAAAATCTGGGCATTATTGCTGATGTAACTGAAAAAAGCTAAAGTGTCTTACGGTCTGAATGTCAGAGGGGGGAAACTGGGATCAGTAACTTTAACCCTTTTGTTGTGTAATTAAATTTCAGGTTGATTCCGAAACTCTTGTCCATTCTCCACCAAAGAAGTAAATAAATTTGTTTCTTTTGCAAATGCTCTTCCAGTACCTTCAGTACCTATATTCTCCATATCTGACAAATATTCCCAGGTATTGTTTTGTAGAGAGAAATATGAAAAATATAAAAAATCATAAAAAGGCAAAAAAATCCTACAAAGAACCACTTCAAGCTGTTTATTGCAAAGATGATGCTTATAGTACAAAACAATATTAGATACTGAATTAATTTCTCTTATACTGTCATTCTATCAGTAGTTTTGCTGGTGCTCACGGATGGCAGCACCCACTTACTTATTGAGTCACACAAATGTTTCTGAATGTTGTTCTGAAAGGATAAGTTGTAGGTTAGATCTGCTTGTTGCACTTCCTGGTAATAAACTGTAGGGTGAATGTGTGTGGTTATTGCACCAAAACAAGTTCAATGTGAAATACTTTCATAACAAAGATGAAGAGTAGTGTGGGGTCATGTTCCGGTTTACCTTAGGAAAGTACCCATTAAGGGGACTAAGGTAAGGTGGATCTTAAAGAGATGGATGAAATTGGCACAGAATGTTGCCCAGTGGGGATTCTGCAGTCCTGAATCCTCAGGTTCTGATACAAATGTAAAAAATAGCAATGTTCAATCTCCATGCAGAGGTAGCCAAACACCAGCAGTTCCTTGCAGCCATAATGGATGAACTTTCCACTTTAGCCCAGATAATTTGAAACTGATAGCCTGACATTTACACAGCCCTGATCACTGTGAAATCCAAATAAAACTAACTATACTTACAGGAGGAATTGTACTGTGACAGAAGAGCTCAACCAAATGCAAGCCTCAAGCATATTGGGTTCCCTGCTTGCAGGCAGCCCAAAATGTTACGGTAATTATTATGAACTCTGCAGCTTAGTTTAATTCATGTTTTATATCTATAAATTTCCAAATACCAATGTCCACATGCCTTTTGTCAACTCTTTCTGTAATTATAGCACATTCCCAATAATGATAATTGAACACCCTTGCATTGCTAAGTATTTGTATTGTTTGTAAAAAAATTAGAAAAATAGTTTACTGAAATGTAAATTACTGACAGTGGATGTGTGAGTGCTTGTGATATATTCAGGATCAGCACTGACCAGGATTAGGGATTACATCTAACTGAGTAGCGGGGCCAAATTCTTAAGCTACAACCAAGCCCCAGAAACACCAATCTGCTGATGCATATTAACACTGATATGCTTGAGATGCATCATAATACTCTAATTTCAGTACTGTATTTCATCCCATATGTGAATGCTTTCCCAGTGTAAGATTCTTGACTGCATAGTTCTCAGAAGTGGAGCTACCAAGGTTTGCTGTGTTTCTGTACTGTATTAAGCACATACTGACATCTCCCTTTGTCTGAAGATGAGGGATAGGGAAGAGGAAAGTGTCAGAAGACAGGCCATCCAATCTCTTTGTACTCAACTTAAAAATGCACTTTCCTGAAGTTCCTGCAATCAGACATTGAAATTTTCTACAAGGGTAATAATTCCTGTACATAAAACACACAAATACTAAATCCATATTAACCCTTTGACGCCTGATGACGACTATAGTGGTTGCACCGCTAACCTCTAAACGTTGCATTTTATATATTTATTCAACACATATAGGTACTGAATATTTTAAACATGGTATATACTCTCAGTTTTTTCCTCTTCAAAATGCAGTTTGTTTCATAAATCTAACATATTTGTTTCCTGTATTATTCAAATTTTATATAGAGGTGTGCTAAAATTAAAAAAAAAAAAAT
>Ga0123357_10007380_pt1 | contig 13582 bp, 10 predicted proteins | sample TergutEmb28metaG_FD_89873 | JGI IMG/M metagenome (GOLD analysis project Ga0123357, IMG submission 89873) | Embiratermes neotenicus P4 segment gut microbial communities from Petit-Saut dam, French Guiana - Emb289 P4 | ecosystem: Host-associated > Arthropoda: Insects > Digestive system > Gut ... | reverse complement strand
TAATAGTTAGCATTCTGTCTATACTTAGCGATCATAGCCTGTAAACTAGGACAGTTCCGGTCAAGTGATGAGTGGTTGGTCTGGGTTTTCCTTTCTTGGTTGTGGGCATTAAATCTTTCGCAGTTGATGCATTTGTACTCGGACCGCAGAGCTGCGCAGAGTTTCAGTTTGTGTTTCCCCGGGCATATAGGGCAGGCCTCTTCGTTCCTACATTCTGTATGCCTGTGATTGTATCCGCTGCATCTGAAGCACCTGTTAACTGACACGTAGTATTCGACGTAGCATACCGTCCACTCAGTTTTCAATTTGTTGTGCAACATCTGTCTGCGGGTATGTGGCAGTACTTCGATTACTAGGTTTTTTGTTTTCCCCCTGGTTTTGAAAGTGTATTTGTCTGCATGTCCCCTTCCTGCAGGTTCAGGTTAGGGTTTTGTGCCATTATGATGCCTTCAGTGTTTTCAGTGGTCAGGGCTTCGGGTACATTATATATTATTAATCGGGGATTCCTACGCTTCTGGATGTTTATTTCCAACTGGCTCCCACATTTGTCATGTATCTGGGAGTTTAGTATTTCTAGCTCTTCTTTGCTATCTTCTTCGATCAGTACTTGGCCATTCTTTAGGCTTTTGAGAGTCCTTATTCCAATTTTCATGTTGATAGGGTCCATCTTTGTTTTCAGCAAATTCTTGATTTCTTCTGTAGATTGATTCAGTTTCAGTTTTACTGTGAGCTTATGCCATTCTTCAAATTTGCCTCCTACTGTTTCAGAGAATAGTTTCTTTGTGTTGCAGCAAGGTGGTGCGGATGTCTCTGTGCCACAGCTAGCTAGTTCTGCGTGGCGGTTGCTAGATGTCGCTACTTGTCTCTGCTGGGTTGTTGGCTTCTCCCTCTCCAGCAACGCTTCCTTGAGATGCTTAACCTCTAAGGTCATTTTCTGGTTTGCTTCCTTTGTCTCCTGTAAATCACTTTTTAGAGTAACTACTAGCTTCCATAATTGACTTACGGTTTCATGGATCTCGTGCTTAAGCTCTTTCTTCAGATTACCACTTTTATCCATAACATTTACGATTGCATTCACAGCGTTGTCGATCTGTAGGCTGGCGTCGTCCACCATCTTCCCTCGTGTGTGTGTGTGTGTGTGTCTGTGTGTGTTTGTGGGTGGGTGCATGTGTGTGTGTGTGTGTGTGTGTGTGTGTGTGTGTGTGTGTATTCCCTTAATAGTTTCGCTGAAATGCTTACCTGCGCAAATGCAGCTTTTAGCACACAGTGCCCAAGAGTTGGTTGCCACTGCAGTTTGCGACCACTGTGTTTACCTAGATAGAATTTGTTGAAGATAGTTTGGTACTGAACCATTTCCATCGGAAGGGTGACTTCCAGTACAGGATAGGTGGGCCAGTACCCCATTGTCAGGATGTTGACTGTCAAGTCAATGTTTGACAGCTGTGGATACCGCAAGTTGCCCATGTGCTAAAAAAACAAATCCATGATTAAACAGTGCAAAGCCAAAAAATTGCTCTATACATATGTGCACATTTTAACATGGAAACTACTTAAAAGTAGCAGTTTCTGCCTATCACAGTACTTTTGCAAGAAATCTTTCACAGGGCACAATAAGGATTACCAATGATTTTCTTGAAACCACAGCACCACCACAATCTGTTGTGACTAATGCATCCAGTTATGGTCTAATATGCTAAAGGGCTGCACAAAAGATTGATAATTGTTGAAGTGCGGGGTCACCACAGTGCCCACCCTTCTGTATTCTATTTTATGATCTATTATACCTCTTTCAGCTCTATCCACCTCAACAACAAAGAGAGTGGGGTACCTATTATCCCCAAGGGCAGTAAGAGAGCGGGTAAATGGGACTTGTAATTTAACATGGGGTATAAATCTGTGCTCCTCACATTATAAATTTATCTGTGTCAGGGGTGATAACAGGAGACAAACAGTAAAATCTCCACTGAAGCTAACTAATCTTGAACCTGAGTCATCTAGTACGTAAGTCCAGCTGCAGAACATGAGACTGAATGGCAGTTTTATGATGCATGTCCTGGTGCAATCATTCTAAAACTAATCTTCATCACTGATGGCCCTTCTAATGCAGAAGTGATTTTTTGATACCTGACTGGGCCTGTTACACAAGTATGGAGCACTGAGAGATTGATTACTGGCACCAGGAAATCAGGAACATGTGTTTAAAAAACATTTTGTGTACCAAACTTCTCAAGCCAGAGCTAAAAATCACAGTCCTACCTGCTTGAATGCAATGTTTATGTCCTTGCTGAGTTCCATGTCCTTGAACATCCCCTCCAGCTTTGAAGTGAAGCCCCCACCACACTCCTGCTTCAGCTTTGATAGCATGCTTTTCTCTGCATCCACACTGGCAGACTTTCCAACAAGTAGCCGCTTTGCGAGATCCTGTGATTTTAGATATCCATAGCATATTAGCATAAGACAGACACTCATTCTATGTGTATGCAAAGTGCATGAAATAAATATACAGAGTGAAAATTGCATCTATCTGCAAGATTAACCTCTAACACTATCATGACAGATTCTGACAAAATCTGCTATTGGATATCTACAGTGAAAGATGTTGAGAACATTTAATTCTTCCGTGTACAAAACAAACATGACCACTGTACTACATTAAGTTCTAATTGAACTTCCTCAGTCTATTTGAAAATAGCTTATCATGCTACAAGGGTTAGACATGATGAAAACAAGTATCTTATTAACCCCCTGGCACCAGAAGTAAGTGCCCAGTGTGCTCTGCAAAGGACAGGGGATTTAAATGGCTGTCCATTACTTTGCACGTTCTTGGCCTACGAATTTAGGACACATTTGGTTTTCTCAGCATCACAATACATGTCAAAGGAAAACATCTTACAGTGCCAAAGGGTTAATACCTGCAACTTGTATTTTAAACATTTTTTCAATGCAGAAAATATTGAACAAATCATAAAGAAAATAACTTTTGAGTGTATGTCACATTCATATCCTTACAACATGACCTTTGTACCTACAAACAGCACATACTGGCCTCATTCATGTCCTTTCTGTTGTTGAAGAAAATACACCGTTGCAATATAATGGACCCAAGACTGTAATAGATGCCATTAAATAAGCCTTTGGAAGAAAATAGTGAGTGATAATGATAATTGGTATATGTAAATGTAAGAATATTCATTCATGGAAATAGGATATAGCAAACAAAGAGGTATATGCATTTCTTTGTTGAAGCAAAGGAGTTCAACTTGTTTCACAGCAAAATCCTACAAGTTATGTACATCAATGACATTACGCATATAATGATAAAGTGATGAGCAGATATTTTATAGCATGAGGTTTTACTCTACTGATACAAGGTCTGTAACAGCAATAAACAAAATTAAGAACGATGAGGCACAATAATTGCAAAGAATGCTTTTGAAAAATATTCCAATTTAGCATATGCTCTTCTTTTTTTTTCCTTCTTCTTCTTCTTCTTCTTACCTTCTCTTTTTGTCTTCTTCCTTTCTTATCCAAACTCTAATTAATGTAACATTTTTCTTGTCTGCTACAACTGAGCAAGGAATAACCTGTGATAATGTAACAAACTCCATGTTACCAGCTGATAACATTACAAGAATATCCTCTTGTTTCACCATTATTCTCCCAAGGTCTTTGCTGGATTCTCTACTCAGCCAAGGTAATATATATTTCCACAGCCTACTCTTTCATACATGTTTTAATAATATCATCCCATTTACATCGAAGTCCCACAAGTGCCTTTTTTCAGACTTAACAGGTTGTGAATATCTCTGTGAAGTATCAAAACATTAGTCATGAACTTCTGTCAGCATCACCTAAAGGGCATCGGAGGGAATGTGATGGCCTCGGGCATGACATAAAATTGGGTGTGTGTGTGTCACCTGCATGTGTATGGGCATGCACACAGAGGGGGCTACCCTGCAAGGGCTCAAAGTTATAATTCTTTCTGTCTTGAAATCATGAACACTATATCCTATGTATCCAAAATAAACTGTCATACCCCCTGAACGTTTTCAAATATAAGATGGCTGAAGACTCATCTATATTTTGAGACATCAGCATCATAATAACTCATAATTAAAACTAAATTAACCCACAGCAAATTCCTGATGTAACTAGCTGTTAGACTGTACCTTCTTGTAGAATGCCTCAAACACATCCTTGCCGTGGATGAAACGAAATAGAACCATGATTTTGTCTAGAAGTCGTTCCAGCTCCTCTTCTGTTGACTCTTTATTTCCTGCCCGCAGTTTTGAGTCTACAAATTTGGCTATACAGACAAAGAACACAGGGGAACTTATAGACAATAAATTGAAATAACTAAACAAACAAAATACTATCAGCAACATAATTTATCATATTCCATTCTGCAAGAAGCATTATGGATTAAAAACCAACACAGTAAATTAAAGCAATGTTGGTATCCCTCAGCAGCAGGAATAAGAACTGACACAGTGTCATTAAGCAGAGATGACAGACCTGTAGTGTCATCTGAACTTTACAGAAAACAATCTAATCATGTTTCTTCGCATCCCTTTACCAAAGGGCCCAAAAAATATATTATCTAAAACTGCAGGTTTGACAAGGAAATGAATTAAAAGAACAGGATGCCTTCTTATACTATGAATTCAGACAGAATTAACTTGTGATCTGTATGTTAACAGGAACTCGTCATCCAACCCTCGGGACAGTTGAATTGCATTAAATACCTGATGTATGCATCTACATAGCAAGCAGCTTTTCAGAAAAAAACCCATTCAATTTATTATGAGCTGCTAAATAAACAGCCCCTCACTGCCAACATACTGCAAGCTATTAAATGCTGATTCAAACCAGTCATTTCCAGTGTATGACAGATATCAATAAGCCCATTGGTTTCATAAATATACCAACATCTGCTGCAGTAAACATGAGTTTATTTCTAACATTGAGGTAACACTGGTCTTGAAATTGGGACAACAGTAGCTGCCACTCCTGGAAATGACCATGTAAGATCCATCTCCTATCCTGCAAAACTAATGACCAAGCAGAGAACAATAATGCTAAAGTTTAGTGCCCACTGAAATACATACCAATGAGCTCTGCAGGTTTGTTGGCACGCTGATTAACAAAATGCTCAAAGGCCTCTTTAAGACTATTCGCAAACTTGTCGTTCCTTTGGAAGCAATGACTCACTATGTTGTCCATCTTGTCCTTAAAATCCAGCAATTCCTGAACCATTGTCTTATCTTTCTCTGGGTCAATAACAATCGTGCGACCCTTCTTCTGCTCAAAGAAATAAAAGTTACAGTGGTTTCAAAATTAAACATCTATTAATGCTACAAATACTACACACTAACAAAACAGAAACTCCATAATACTTCCTGTTTTATTGTCACAGCACTTCATACAGTCCAAGTAAATAAGGAACATACATTATGTATGGTCTGAGGAACCTTAAGAGCCCACAGTGTGAATGGGCTCACAAAATCATGAAAGTTATCACAGTCTCTAACAATCCCCCATCCTCCTAGCCAATGCATAATGTAGCACTTCCCTTAGTGGTGAATTCAAATGGAGCATGAGGCTAACCACATCCCTGTCTCACGCTAAAGAGAAGATCTAGAACTTTCCCTCCACATTCCATGTTATACTACTTCAAGAACTGATTGGACAACTTTACCTTTTTAATCATACACATCAAGTAAATAAGGAATGTACATTAGGTACTAAGAAATGTGCATAACCCACACTATGGATGGGGTCACCAAATTATGCAGGCTATGGAGTCTCTAGGACTACCCCATTCTACCAGCCAGTGGGTAACGTGGCACTTTACTTACTGGTAAACTTAAATGGGGCAGAAAGCTGACTACACTCTTGCCTCATGTTAAAAAGAAGGTGTGCAACTTTCCCTTCACATTCAGATGTTGTTGGACAATTTCACCTATTTACCATTTGATGCCCTGGCAATTCATGCAGCTTTGTTAAGTAACCTACGAAAACAAACAAATAAGTTAAGCTATGAGGCTTGGCTGTTAAATTACTCACTTTGATGTATGTGTTAAAATTGAGGCATAGCTCCACCAGACCATTCTTGACTCTTGTAAAAAGACTATAAAGGAGAGTAAGGTTGTGCACCCTGTTCTCCTCCAGCAAGTTGTCCAGACCCTTCTGGAGGATGGATGTCAAATGTTCTGACAACAGCTGCTTTTCTACAGTGTGAATGAGTGGCCACCTGAACACAATACAAACACAAGCAGACTATGAAGGGCAAAAATCTTACAAAAACTTATGAATAGTCAAGAACAGCACAACACTGGATTCATACTTTGTAGCAGGGTCAAGGTAGTGCAAAAGCCTTTCATTCTCCTCATTGAGTCGTTTGTCAACATGGGCTAAGTATTCAGGCACATCATGCTCTTGCATGAGACGCTGCCCCTCAGCAGCATATAACCGCTCAGTTGCTACAAGGAACTTGCTTTCAAAAGCCTCGTGGTAGATCTGCAGGTCTGACAACATCCGTAGTAGAGATTTCAAGAGAGTTCTATCAACAGCATCACCTTGCCGCTCCTTTTCAATCAGCATGAGAAGGCCTTCCACTGTTCTTGTCTGCACCAGAGTATTCAGTACAATGTGGTGCCGGAAGAGATCCAATCCCATGTCCCTGTAAAGGCATATCAATTTAAAACTGCAGTCTGTACATCAGACATGTTCATAATATATTAAAAAATATGTGTATGTTAAAAAAAACTTTGTGTGTCTTATCTTTGTACCCTGCACTTCATTTGTTTCATGGACTGAATGATCCATCCATCCATCCATCCATCCACACTAAGTAATTCCTTGCAACATAATGTAACCATAATTCTAAAATGGAAAGTCATTAACACCGAATATTCTCAATAAAATACCTCAAGTTCTTAACACTACTCCTGTATCTACAAGATGAAATGGGGAATGCTGGCTAAAACCTCATTTATGCATGCATAAATAACCATGTTAACCTGTAACTGTTTCCAAAATAAAATTATGTCAGACCTGGAGGACTTTTCTGATACAATACTTCACTGAGATATACTGTTTCAACTTATCTGTTTTTGTCACAGTATTTCACTTACAGGAAAAACTCTGATAGTTACTGCACTTTACGAGATGAACTGGAACTATTTTCTAGCATGCTGTGATTTTTCTATTACACAGAATTTAAACATACCAAACAATTAAAACAGTGGGAGAAATTCCTGCAGTCAGAATAGGAACAGTTAAGGAGTTATGCTAGAGACAGCAGTGGTTTTCTACATCTGAATAAAAAGAATATAAGAGAGGAAACAAGCCTGAACATAGCAGCAGCCGGAAGGTACTTCGCGCATTAATGAAGCAACAATTTTAATATAACTGTCTTTGATGTTCTACAATACTACATCTCAGTTTTCCTCCTATAGCCTATCAATGAACATCAACTTATATTAAACAATCAGATAATACAGTACTTACCAAATAGAATGGATGGTTGGGTTTTGGAGTACGTATGTGCGATCCAGGTAAAGGAAAATGCCCCTGATCATAATCATCTGCTGACAATGGGACTGCCAACATGCATTCATTCGTTTAAGGAAAATATGGCGATCCATAGACTCTGCCATGAACTGCTCAATATTTGCCTTCACATGTTTTTCTGTTAAACCTGTATACATGGAGCCATATAAACAGTGCAATTCATAACAAAAGTTCTTTTCTTGAAGTAGTTATTAACAAATTAGTTAATAAATATTTATGTCTTCTGAGATGTGGTGCTAAGGAGTTGTACCCAACATTCCAAAGGACTGCAATGCCTTTATCTTTAGGATCACAAGTTCAAGAAGAGGAAGGCACTACAGACCTTTGACACATCAGGTACTGTTCACCCAGTCACACATGGTCAAATCCCAGAAGGCATGTGTCTTCAGCAACACCACTCTGCCAACCGCAAATCTTGTAAATAAGAACACTTTCACGCCAACTTCCAAAATCACTCCCTGATGCAATAAGAGTGGTAGACAGTTTTTATTATATTATTCTGAATTCTGTCATTAGTGTATGTTCTTAAATGTTAATTGCCCATGCCCAAAACCTCTGTGTTTTGTGCTACCTGTGAAACAGTTCCCTTATATCTAAAATCATCAGAGATCAACACAAAATTTGGCCAAACATCACCACTACAAAGGAATGCTGATAAGTCCTTAGCCCAACCAGGAAGGAAACAAGCTACAGCGACCAAACTCGGGATTTATTCAACATACTCCACACGAAACTCAATACACTTCTTAGCCCATTGCTCTAACGTTTGCATGCCAATCAAAAAAATTATAGAACGCTGTCCATCCAACCAGGTCTTCGCTGCAGCAATGACCTCCGCATAGGACAAAAAATGGCGACCTTTCAATCATTTTTTCAGTCCAGGGAACAGATGGTAGTCTAACGGGGCCAGATCTGAAGAATAGGGTGGGTGATCAAGACATTGCAAGTCCAGGCAGGACAGTTTCTTCTGGGTTGCAAGTGTCCAGTGAGCCAGGGCATTGTCGTGCAAGAACAAGACCCCCTTGGTGACCTTCCTGTGGCTTTTTCCTTCAAAATGTCCTTAAATCACACCAGCAGAGATGAGTAATACTCCGCGTTGATAGTTTGGCCCTCTGGAAGATAATCAATGAGGAGGATGCTGTTTTAATTCCAAAAAATTGAGGTGAGAACTTTTCCAGCAGATTTTTGCACTCGTAATTTTTTGGGGCGGGGTGAGCCACTATGCCGCCACACCAATGACTATTGCTTTGTTTCCGGGTCATAGTGATATAACCAGGTTTCGTCCATGGTCACCAATCGTGACAGGAAATCATATGGATTGCGCCAAAAAAATCCCAAAAGTTGCTCACATGACTGGCACCGTTGACATTTTTGATCCACACTCAGGCATTTCGGTACCCACTTCACGGAGAGCTTCTGCCATGTCCAAATCTTCATGAATGGTGGACCCAACCCGCTCACGTGAGATGCCCAGTTGCTCAGCTATTGATTTAGCCGAAATCCGGCGGTCTTCCAAGATTAGTTCGTGAATTTGATCAATAATCACTGTTTTGGGTCATCCAGGACAAGGCGCATCACAGATGGAAAAATCACCACATTTAAACCTGGCCATCCAGTTTTTGATGGTGGCATACGATGGTGCATGTTCCCCTAATGTTTCTGACAGAATGGCGTGAATTTCCTTCAGCGCCTTGCCTTGCAGGAAAAAACTTGATGACTGCTCACGTCTCCATATTGTTGAAATCGCGCGCATCACCTGACATGCTTCCTTTCAGTCTCTGTAACAAGAAAAGACTTGCAATTCAGCACATGAACGGATCCCTCTTTCCAAGACTATCGATTCCGTCCTACGACATTGGGAAGTAGGTCGGGCTAAGGACTTCTCAGCACCCCCTCGTATACACAACACTGGTGCTCTCTACAGTCAGTCTTCATAAGCTGTAATGACAAGCTAATTGGCTGTCTCCAGTTCTGTCTCTGTCTACCAACTTTAAGGAATATGGAGGACAATGAACAGAACGATAAAAACAAAAGTAAAGAATAAAGTTAAAACAGTCCTCACTTGTTGATATAACAGTAAAACTGAAACTAAGAGAATACAACTTAAGGAACAGAAAGGAAATGCTTACGTGTCAATGGATGTACCAAATTACATAAAATTAGAATCGAATCAATATTCAATTAATAATACAACAGCTACCTATAGAGAAGAATTATTAAATAATCTCAAATTAATGGAGAATGACAAACACTACAAAATGGAAAGTTATACAACTCCCAAACCTATGCCTAACTACAAGCAATATGAACATAGAGATACAGGAAGACCATTTAAAAAATGGCTATGAAGTTACAAAAGGCACACCCAAACCTGTGAAGAACAGAAGATAATAATGGCAAACTAAGTAAACCCTTACAGTCTTTCTGGACGGTTCACAGCTATTCGCTGGCCATGGAAATGCTTGCTTTATGGTATCTGAAGGTTCATAGTCATGTTCACAGATGACTAGCATTAAAATTTATCCTGATGCACTTCAATCCAATCTCCACTCTTGCTGTCTAGTTCTTTAAGATCTACCTTGACATTATTCTCCTGGTTTTCCCATGTCTCAGAAATGCTCCCTTCACAGTTCTGTCTGCAGCTATTTCCCCCCCCCCTGCTACATAATCTGCTCTTCTCTTATTCATGTAATCACTTCAACATTACCACAGAAAATTTCAAAATGTCTTGATTATGTAACTTTCTCCAATCTTGTTACTTCTTTTCTCTTCGGTCCACACATTCCAAGCTTAACATTCCCTTAAAACTGAATAACATCACAAAGTACACTTACCAGTAAGATTTACATATAATGTTGAAGCCATTTTATGATTACACATATTCTCAACTGCTTGATAAAGCTCTTCAAGGCTGTAACGAATAGACTTCGATGTTTGGATTGCTACTACTGCTTCTTTCAGCTTGTCCCAGGTTTGTTCTTGGTAATTGTCAGGCAGTTTAGGTTTCTCTGTAGACAGACAGACACATTCTTACAAGAATAAGAAGAAGGATGGAAAATTCAACCAATGAATATAAACTTTTTTTTTTTAACAGTGCTTAATTCTTTCAACAGTACTTACTCAAATCTAAAAGGAAGTTTTAAAATAAAGTAACAAGCACACTGGTTTTTGTAATCCATATACCTTGCAACAGATTGATTATACAGTATTTAATCCCACAACAAATTGCATAATCAATAATAAATACTCACTTGCCACATTTGTCCCTCCTACTCAGTGGTCCAGCATGGCATGAACACCAACCAGACAACATGGGGATATTCTCTTTGAATGAAGATTACAAATTGACATAGATGATTGTCAGCAATGGAAGATATATTTCAGGACTGTAAAATGTCAGTTAAGTGGTTTATATTTTAAACATTTTTAGTAATTTTAGTTGGCAATATTGTACTGAATGATACATGCACACCTTTGACAGATTTTGTTGTACTTGTATACCTTTATACATACCTCCCTGATGATGACCTTGTAGAGGTCAAAACATGTAGGTGGGACAAAAGTGACAATGATTATGTTTTATGGATTTGCAATTTGTTGGATTAAATCTTGTATAAGCACTATGATGCTGAGAAAATTATTCTGATGTCAAAATATACATGGCACGTAAGTAGCAGACCGTACACATCAGACCTCCACACGGTCACCACTGACACTTAAGCATGTCCAACTGCAGTACCAATGCTTGCATCCTGGTATGAGATGAACTGGTATGATGTGTCTGTAGCCATGAGGGGACAGCATGCTTCACATCATCATTTGATGCAAACTGCTTGCCAGCCAGGTATTTCTTAGGGGGTCCAAAGATTTGGTAAAGAGATGGAATTCACTGGGTGTAAGACTGTAACTGGGGATTGTGGTCCAAAACCTCCCAGCTGCAGCACTCTAATGAGTGACAAGTTCAGTTGAGTGTGGTGCCCAGTGATTTCAATTTCTTTGGACCCCTCAAGAAGCACCTGGCTGCCAAGCGATTTGTAACATGAAGTAAGCTGTCACATCATGGCTTCGGAAACTTGAAACCAATTACTTATACACTGGGATATAAGCCTTGGTGCCATAATGGGACAAATAATTCATTAAATGTCAACTGTGACTATATGGAGGTCTTACATGTACCACCTGCCACCCAAGTGGCCTGTCCATCAGTGCTCTGCTGCATAAGTAGCTCATTCATCCCAATAGAAACCATGTATACCATGTCTGGACATATGGTGCATGCACCATCACAAAGCTGCAGGTGGTACAACTTAAGGATTTTTCATTGCAAGTAGCACATTTTAGTACACTGCTAATAAGGAAATTCAAAAGGATTTGGAAGTTCCGTTTTTTGCTAACCACATCAGAACACTAACTGAGAGTCTGGACTCAAATATTAGCTGGTGCAGCGACCTCTAGTTTGGTCACCTGGAAAGCATCTGTTCCTAGAGAAGGCTGACCAAAGCTGCCTGAAGCCTTCGAAAAAAGCAAACTAAATCGGTAGGCCAGTCAATGCTGCCTGTGAAAAGGCCAACAAGTCAACCAAATTAATTGTGGCTAAAACTTTTTAAACACTCTTGATAGGTTTTCTGTAATTTCCCTAATTTGTAAGGCAAATTAAAGGGTATATTTAAAATAAGGGGCATAGCCCACACCCCCCCCCCTGCCCCAACCCCAACCAAATCACAGTTGCCTTCAGCCAACATGACCTCCTCCAGGTTGTATACACCTTCACCCTACTCTATCATGCCATTCACAGCTCAAGTCCCTGCCATCCATCTGATCAAAAGTTCTTCCCTTCCATGAGGACAAAGATGCCATTCACAGCTCAAGTCCCTGCCATCCATCTGATCAAAAGTTCTTCCCTTCCATGAGGACAAAGTGCCATTTATAGCAAAAGTTCCTATGACAATGTCAAGCATAAGCAAAAATCCCCATTAAAAGTTTTCAGTGCTACTGTCCAGCAACACATGTCACGCAAGAATCACCAAACAGACCACCGAACACTGACTCATGCTTTGTGCAATTCTCCACCTATAGTTAGCTTTTTTATTGGTCTTCCCAATTCACTTCAACCCTGAAGAAGTTCAGTGACAAATTAACCTATATAATGAACAGTATAAATTATAAAGTTCTGCATTATGCAATGTTCTCCCACCTTCTTGTAATTCCCACTGCTTATGTCCAAATATTCTTGTCATGGCCTCAATTTATGTTCTTCCCTTAATTTTAGAGATATATTTTCCCACACACACAAGAAATAGGTAAAATTATTCACAATTGTACAGTCAAACAGAAGAGTATTTCAGTCAACATAACCTATTTTATGAAACATAAAAGGTGGCTACAGATTTTGGCTTTCTAACAAAGCCACCACCAAGCCCAACAGAAATATATTAAATTGTTACCCAGAAATATTCAGTGAATGACAGTGCTTTATAAGTTATAAAAATATTAAAATCCAAACATTTTCTGAGATTGTATAATCAATATACTGTACAAAATATTAAAAGTGTATACTAAGTAGCTTTAATTTTAGTAAAATTATTAACCCTTTAAAGGCTGAGTTAAATCCCATCTGCCATTTGCCAGCATTATTAGGAGCTCACCATATTCTCCACGTTAGCAGAATAAGGGTTAAGATATCCTCTTTGTCTCCAAGTGCAGTTTGTTTTCTCTTTATCTGTTGTCCAGCCCGTAATACTATAATGGCTTACCAATAGTAACACCACCTGTTATCACATATTCCTTTACATGCATTTCACGATAATATTACTATTATTAACCCTTTGACGCCTAACGATGACTATAGTGGTCGTACCGCACTGCTAACCTCTAAACGTTGCACTTTATATATTTATTCAACAAATACAGGTACTGAATATTTTAAACACGGTATATACTCTCTGTTTTTTTCTCTTCAAAATGCAGTTTGTTTCATAATTCTAACATATTTGGTTCCTGTTTTATT
>Ga0123357_10007379_pt1 | contig 13582 bp, 7 predicted proteins | sample TergutEmb28metaG_FD_89873 | JGI IMG/M metagenome (GOLD analysis project Ga0123357, IMG submission 89873) | Embiratermes neotenicus P4 segment gut microbial communities from Petit-Saut dam, French Guiana - Emb289 P4 | ecosystem: Host-associated > Arthropoda: Insects > Digestive system > Gut ... | reverse complement strand
TTAATTAAAAATTTTTTTTCTTACGCCAAACAAAGGTAAACAAAAAACGCCAAATTTGTTCCTAAAAACCGGCCCCCCCCCCCCCCCCCCAGCCATGTCCCCATGGCATGGTTTTCTTATGGAGGAGGCGGCATCTACATGCGCAGGGTAGCTATGTATGTACTAAATAAGCAAAAGCAGACAACAGATACGGGATTGTCTTCCGCTTGGAGGTTGGACGATGGGCTGAAACGTCCTTGGCGTGAAGAATTGTGATTTTTGTTGCCTTCATGGCGAATGGGGGAGATGAGGAGAGGAAACAGATCTGTGGTAGGTGAAGGTGACGAGAAGAGACAGACAACTTAGGAAAAGTAACTGTAGATGTGAAGGAACTGATATTAAAGACGGAGGTTGTGAAGGGGTGTACTGGCTTAATTTGATTCAAAAGAAGGACGATTTATGGGCTCTTAAGGTCACAGTAACGAGTCTGCTGATGCCTTAAAAGGTGGGAAAGTTTTGGGCAGCTGAACGGCTGTTTGTGTCCCAAGAATACCTTTTCTAAATTCAGGTACGTACAGTACCACGTTCAGAACGGGCATAGGTCTCGCCCAGCGAATTGAGGCGCCCAGGGCTTGGAGCAAAAAGTCGTTGATGACCGTGTTGATGTCATGACGCATAGGAGCAAGAATTTCGCCATGTTCCATTCTCGTGTTTGTTGCTGCTACTGACTTCACTGTTTGTTTTCTTTTTCTTGTTGTGATAGCCACTTAGTATTAATTTTAATATGTCCTTAGGACTGCACTTTTTTTTTTAACGATAACGCCTGTTTCTTTGAAGTCACATCTGCGAGACCGAGTTAACACTGAGTCGCTGCTACTAGATTTATGGCGGTCATGATACTTTCGGATGTATGGTGACGTCAGTTTCTGTAGTTGGAAGATTTGTGTGGTTGAGCCGTGCTGCTAACAATACAGCTACCACTTTCGAGGAGAAATTGGTTCCGAAGGATTTTCATTGTTGCATGAACTAGGCGACCTGTTAGTTACAGGTTTCCGGCAATTTGTGGGAGAACTAGCTACGGACTGGACGGTCCGAGGATCGAATCCCAGTGGGGGGGTGAGATTTTCTGCAACCGTCCGGACCAGCCCTGGGGCCCACCAAGCCTCCTGTACGGTGGGTACCGGATCTTTTTCCAGGGGGGTAAAGCGGACGGGGCGTGACGTTGACCACCCACACTCCCATCAATCGCCGAGGTTAAAGAAAGAGTAGGACTACACCCGTACTCCACCTATGGGCCTTCATGGCATATTCTAGGTTAAACTTTACCTTTATCTCTACATCATCTGCTGTATCGAACTACGGCATTAAACCAACATGCAGCTGACCACTTACAGGTTCGTTGTGAACACAGAATTGTATCTTCACATTACATGTTTTGTTTCAAGAGTAACATCGAAACATTATGAAACTGACCGCTAATGTAACGTTGCTCTGTTACAACAGAAAGACACAATTTCGAGACTGCCGGCATGAAATATGGACACGACTTACAGATATTGAGCGTTGTTATGCCGACCAGGCGTGCTTTTTCTGTTGAAATGTTTGTAGTAATATATTCTCGACACAGAAGTCTGCAATCCGAAACGAATATTTGTGAAGATATATGGATCTTAATTCTTAGGAGTCGAATGTTTACTCCAAGCATTCCGAGTATTTACGTAGACTTCGCGCGTTGTATTGTAGATTTATAGACTAAGTGCCTCGAACCACCTTGCAGACTGACAATCTCTACGTCTTGACTTAAATTACTGCCTCAGGTGGGTATACTTTCATTTTAGAGGTGCTGATTTTAGGAGGTTTATGCTTCAATGAAACAGTGTTCTGTATGAAGTAACCCCTTTCCGACTCGCAGTTTTGCTGTATATACAGAGTAGTACCTCCTGATGATGAGCAGTAAATCTGCTCGAAACATGTAGAGGTTAATTATTGAAATAAATTTGAAGTAAATAGTGCATCCTGTTGGTTCTTGTTGTACGGATATATCGCGATGCACGGTCAAAAAAAACATTAAAAAAGTGTAAAAACATTTTACATTTGAACCACCCACCCCGAAATATCAGTTACTTGCAATCACTCCCACGTGTTGTGCACGTGTCAGGCACTGCTGTGAGTGATGTGCCTCTGCTTATTCTTGAGACACGTGTTAGACCACCTTAAGTGCATTTCGAATATCTTCCAGGCTTCTACAAGTCGACTCACTGATATGATGGGGACTTCGGACATGTCGAAACCTGTGATAATCCCGTTCGTAGAGTGCCTTCTACAGTCAAGCACCACAGAACTCGCTTAACGGGGTCCCATAACCATCGTCTTTGATCAGCTCGTACTTCATATAATCACGGAAGATTTCGCAGTCATAAAACTTGATGCTTCACCTTCTTCTTCAGTATCTTTCACTAGACTGTATCCTGAGTTAAACACAATTCTCAACTTCACGGCATGCAAACCAGTTGCTGGTATTTCCGTAGGAGGACTTGCGAAACATGGGTATTATGGAAACTTAGACATGATTTGCGAACTGAAATGGAGCTCACGCTGCGCTGCTGCGAACAAAATCTCTAGCACCAGCAATGGTCTTGATTATCTCAGCCACTCCCTTTCTTCAGTCAGTATGATTATGCAGAGTTCAGTTTCAAATCTGAGCAACTTCTCGAAATACCCATAATACACAGAATTTGTATTCATGAAGGCTGATCTGCCTCTGTTTCCTTCTCCATAGTTCATGCAGCAGAGTGGCAAGTCCAGACACTGAAGGTCAGGCACCCAGAAACACGGGATAATGTGTGTGATTCTTTTCTTGTCTGTATTTATTTATTTATTTATTTACTTACTTAGATGTCCTCTCTCCTTTCGCTGTTACGTTCTTTAAAATCCGTACTTATAAGATTGACTTTGTTTATTGCACCCCGCCAAACATCTGTCACAGCACAAATGATTCGTAGGCCTGTAATCATTGGGAGTTCATTTTGGTTGACCGAATTTTTAAATCACTTCTTAAAATGTGAAATCTCACGTACATTATTGCTTTACGTTCAAACGGTAAACATAACCGGCGAAAGACCTGCATATATAGGGTGAGAAACTGTTGTTGTGAGTGCAGATATGTTCGGTAATTGAACAAAATTCAGTGACGTGAATATCGTGCATGAACGCAACGAATGAGGTACATTATTCAGCACGCAACAAGAACGACGGTATAGAAAAGTTGTATTTCCTTTCCAAAATAATTCTTGGCATTACGTTAAGAATTTACTGCGGGAGTGAACCGAAACGTATTCAGAGTGTGGAAAGTGAAGTTAACTTCTGTGTACGATGTACTGTATTACGCCACATTAGAGTACGTAGCAAGCCAAAAGTTGACCATTAATGTGGCTAGTTGATGTACATACAACCTATGGAAGCTTGCATTGGAAGTTGTAGCCACTTTAGCAGTTAAGTGGCCACTTACCGGGTAATTACTAAAAGGAACTGCATGGAGTAGCGATTACTTTGAAAAGTCGATAAAATCTCGGGTGGTCAAGAAATTCCCCGATTTTGTGCTGCCCTAAGGTTTATTGCCGTGTCCGTTACACATGGAAACGGCAATAAGCCTTCGTAACTCAGGGCCCAACGTCCGAACAAGAGACCTGTCATTACGCCAGTTTAATCCACCACACACATCAGTCTCCTCGCATTAGGCTTGCCCCTAGGTCTCCCATGTGGTATCTTCAAAGTCAGTTGTCATACCACAACGCGTGTTCCATCTGTTTTATCGTCATAAACGACTACATATACTTTCGTCCTTTGTGCCTGAGTAGTCTTGGGAATCGCGAAAAAAAATTTGTTCCACCCCCAGAAATGTACAAGCAAGGAGGCATGTAAATTATTTGGAGAACAGTCGGGCCCCGACGTAGGAATAATTTCCCGACTTCGAAGGAAGTGGAGTACTGCTTTAGTGTGCCGCATGCATTTTGATGAAGTGCAGTTGCGATGACCCAGTTTTCATCAGATCGTGGTGGTGCTGTGCTGGAAGCTGTGGGAATCACAGTCTCACACGACTTAACAGATGTGCAACATCTGTCTCTGCAAATCTCACCCACTCGCTCACTCACTCGAGCCTCCGATACTCTTATGCTGATTTCGATATTGAATGTCACAACATTCTTGTTTGAGGTTCCCTGTTCAATCCCCTGCCTAGAGACTACAATTCTGTTGGTTTTATTTGATTCTGCATCCAAGACCTTATGGATTAGATATTGTGCAGACGTGTTGTGTTGGAGGTTTGAAATCAGTTTGGTTGGAACGGTTGAGATTCAGATATTATATGCAGAAGTTTGCCAGGCATATAAGACATGCCTATTCTACCATAGTAAGGATAAACATTCATAAGCACGTATCCGGCTTACATACTCGTACGTGGCTTAAAATGTTTGCTCCTTGCTTATTACGGTTTCTTTATTTCCAGGCGAGTGGATATTAAAAATTATTTTAAAAAGGACCGCAGGAAACTTACTTTAGTACCGAGCATGTGATACAGGTGGAATGTTAGCTACATGAAGAGGGGGCCTCTGCTTGTATGTAGCGACAAACGAGGTGTAATAGCGTAGTCACACCACTAACTGGCAACGCAAAGAAAGTAATATGATTACCTCAACAAGCGTGCATTGACAAGACATCTTAGATATCGAATCGTAAAGAAACGGAGCTCGTATCATATTCTTATTTGTACTGCAATTAGAATACGAGTTTCTTTCAAAGGCCACCTTTGTCACTGGACCTCACACTTCATACAATTCCACACGCGTATAGTGGGTGAGCAGTTTAACTTCCGATTGTCCAGAAAGCATGTTTTTAGAATAAAGTGCATGCGATGAAATAGAGAAGGGTGTATTGGTTGGTGCTAGGTGTTCTTTGAAAATAAACGTGTCTTAGAATAGAGATATAATTATTTACATAAATCCGCCCTTTGATGCTTTACTGTTCACCGTTCGGCAAACAGCGATTTCTATCTTCATTCACACGTCAGTCGTAGGATCCACCTGAAGTTTGCACTCGGAACTTAATTCGTTATTAAGTGTACCATTAACTATGTACATATGCTACTCATTTCAAATTAGATTAGTATTGGCTAGGCGTGGGAGGAAATTTCAGTGTCTTCTGGTAGTTTGAGTGCAGAGGATTGACTGCTTTGCGTACAGTTCAACGATCTTTCTAAACAACCAGATAGATAGGTTGTGTACATATAACGCAACACTGTGGCTCATTCGCATAATGTTTATATCTCCTCGGTTGTCCTAACAGACTGATACTATTTCACTCGAAGAGAGCGCTTTTATGGCGATTTGATGTCGCCGGTAACAATAGAATTACTTAGGCCTTCGTGTAAACTGCCCGAAATTCCCCAGCATAAAATTTCGCAGATATCCGTTCAGTGGGAGCCGCGCTGATACATGCTGACTTAACAAAGCTAATCGGCGCTTTTCGCGTCTATGCAAACGCGCCCAAAAATAGAGCACGGATACTGGGTCGGAGGGCGCATGCGCTCATGTCGATGCCAGATAAACAGTTAGTACTATTGAAGAGTCACACAAACTGACCAAGAACTTTGGAAGCCAGTGGCCGCTGACCTGACGGGGAAGAAGAAGAAGAAGAAGGGGGGGGGGAAAAAAAAGTCCCTGCCTTGTATAGAACCCTAAAGTTGAAGATTTTACAAGATGCCAGCACCGGACCCGATCTCAAAGCAAATGAATCGAGTCCACATCCTCCTGTACTATTTCTTGAAGACCCATTTTAATGCTGTCGAACCACCTACACCCACGTCTCCCAAATTTTGTTGTCCCGTCAGGTTTGTCAAACAGTATCATGTACTATGGATGACTGATTTCAGGCATCCACCGCGATGTAAATGAGATCTTCGCTCTTGTGGGATTTTAGACAGCGTTTATTAGCAGTTGGTTACCGACGTTTCGGGACAACATGTGGGTCTCATTCTTAAGGGTCACGTAGAAGAATGTTTGACAGTGCTTTAAATTTAAAGACGGGACCGACAGGTGGTCACAAAACGTCTGTAACTACCATTAGACGATGCGTAACATCCCCGAAGAGGGAAGATCTCAGTATTGTCTATTTATTTTTATGTGTCTGATTAAAACTATATGACCCACCCACTGTTGTCATAGGAACAAAATAGGTATTAAATATTCTGAGTGTGTGTCTGTATTCTTGCCTAAGTTATCGGACATGAAAGTCGCAGCTATTGTAGTGCCATATGATATTGTCATTTGTGACCTGTCTGGATCTACCATATTTTTCCACATTATCTCATAAACGGCACGATTTAAAAATGTATGTGTTGAATATAATGTGTGTGTTTTGATTTTTGTCTGAAACATTTGTCATTCTAAGAAGAATGAGCAAGAAATGTCATAAATATACATAGGACATCGCATAAGGTACTCGTTATTCTTGCCCGTTATTCTTGTCTTATTTTAATGAAACTTGATTTTTCTCGGCAGATTTTCGAAAACTCCTCGGATGTAAAATTTCACGAAAATCCGTCCAGTGGGAACCGAGTTCTCTACGCGGACAGACAAAAGACGGACGGTCATGGCGAAATTAATAGTCGCTTTTCGCAATTTTGTGAACGCGCTTAAAAATTCGACTTCTGTCAGCACAAGGCATTTGCGTTTTGTGTGGAACCCAGGACAAACAGATTACTTCCCTGTACGTCATTCATTCCTTGTAATGACCGAGACGGAGAAAGTTGACTGCACCGTACGCACTAAATACTGAAACATAAATCAGTCGAGAGGTTTAAGATATGCACGTGCAATATAATTTTTCGCTTTTCGGTTACAACTCTTCGAAATTCCGCGTTAGTAATTTCATTTTTCCCTCCGTTTTTGTACTGTGTACCTAATGTGTCTCATGGTGTGTCGTAAAATGGGTTGTGGTGGAAGTGGCCTCGAGGTTTGTACGGAGGGCAGGTGCGAATATACTGAATAAGCAGTCGCGGACTGTCAGCAACGGGTGGTCTGCGAGCTTGGTGTGGTGGGCAGGAGGGGCCTAAAATCCGTTATTAAAAAAAGAAGTAATATGTCAGATGTCCTGCAGGCGAAGAAAGGTGTGAGGATTTGAACTGATTTAACTCGTAGCTGGGTAGGTCTAATGGCGAGCTCGTATGAATACATAACTGAAATTTTCGATTTCGCAAACACGGGGAATTTGTGGACCATCTGATGGACTGTCAGCTTCTAAAGAAGGACTGAGTTCCATGGGGGTAGTGATCTGTGTACGCCCATAATATCTAGTAGTATCTATAACCTATTTTGTCCATATTGTTTCTATGTTTCAAACAAAATTATAGCCTGAAGTATTTATATGATCTGTGTTGATACGAGACTGCACATGCCTACCAAAATGGTTCCTTCGTTTTGTTCACATGGAACAGAAATTTATATTTCCGATGCCTGCGCTTTTTTTTTTTGGTCTCTATTCCTACAGATTGTGACCACGACATAAGTTGCGTACATTTTGTAATATTATTGTGCTGCCACGTTTAAAATTTAATTAGCCACATTTTTCGCATTATTGGCGGCAGGTCGTAAAATAATGCAGAAGCTATTCAGAAAGGTCGGATACACAGACACGGCACCATAAATCTGTTTTATTAGGTGATGAAACAGGCTAAGAAACGAAACTTACGTATGAAGGGTTTTAATGTAGTTATATATGCAGATTATGCTGGAATAGTAATAAAATTCCATCGGCAACAAAGATACCTGTACCGAAGTCACAACCGTTACCCGAATGTAGTTGCATAATTCAGGATATTACGTGACTAGGAACTGTGCGATTTGCATAGGTCATCTGGTACTCTTGGGGTGAATGAACACTTCTGTGATGAGGTGAACGCATAGATTTAATTGGAAACAAGAAATGCTTGTATGATTTTTGATCGGAAAATCTTTTGACATCACTTTGGGACTGCGAAGGAAATAAGAAGATAAATTTAAAAGTACGGGCACTGGTCCGGCACACGGCCATGTTGATACTGTGAACCTAATCATGTGGTGCACCTACAGTGAAAATACATTTTAAAGTGAGGACCATCGCAGTCATACTAGAATGTATATGCGCATCTGCTTACTTTATCGTGTTTGGTATTGCTGGACTGGACGAGTTTCTGACAGAGAAGGACGTATAACAAAGGAGCACGTTGTCTCGACATGTATGAAGTTGTGCATGCCTATTTGTTATTCAGTTATTAACTGTCTATTCAGTGTCTTTGTGTACTAAGTCGGCTCTCCCACTTCAATATCGCGAGGACGCAGTTTCGAATCTCGGCCCCTGGGGCTGTGAGAGTTTTTCTCGCGATTAAAGATTACGTTTGAAAACCAGTTTCACGCTCCGGCCGCTTCACTCCTTGAGAAAAGAGTCTGGACTGTCAGTAGACAGGGCGTTAGAAGGGCCCTATAAACGGTCCACATTCGGTGATGAAGAGACAAATCCGTGCCTCGGCTGGAAAAACAAGCCTGGTCGTCCAGGTGATTTTGCTGGCATTAATGGAAACAGCGATTAGCCAGTAGGAAATTTTAAAACATAAATCTGAAATTGGGTGGTGGTTCACGGATCTCAGGACGTCACGGCAGAGAGACTGGGCAAGCTCGGTTTTTATATACGCTAGACTACTTTCGAGGGAGTCTGCGACTGCTGGACCACTCCGCCGAAGCAGTCGGCGGGGCGTTCATTGACTCCCAGAGACCGAGTGAGTGACCTTCCCCGGCTCGTTAAAGATCGGCTCTAATCGTGCGATTGAAGACTCGCTTACAATCTCTCCCGACTGTCTAGTATTCCAATGGGGGCAAGTGTGCGAAGCTAACAGTCTCGCGCCTTCACTCCTGAATCTCTGCCAGCGGACACGTAAGCAGTCGGTCGGCTCGTGTAAGTTGTGCGGTGGTTGGTGTAAGTTCGATAGCGCAAGATTGACTTATTTTGTTGTGGATTTGAGTGTCTTGAAACTTTCTGTTTGTATAAAAGTGTTTGGTGACAACACTGAAACTGCCTGTGTTGCAACTGCTCAAAGTGTGTGTATATTACCGTTTCCCCTCGCAGTTTAAATTGATTTCTTTCAGCTGACAAGGTGTGTTTGACATGTAAGTTCAGTTTGTTGAGCTAAGTAATAGTTGCTGGTTATTAGTGGTAATTAAGAAAAGTATTCATTCAGTAGTGTGTGAAAGTATTACAGTACTTCATTTAGGTGATTTAGATCTAGTGTGTATAATTTCAATTTACGTGAGGTAACTTTGTAAGCATACATATGGAAAAACTTAATGCGCTGCCAACCATACTCTGAAATAGCTGGTTTGTTTTCAAAGTATTAGAAATTTATAATTGGAAATTTCAAAGTTGCAATGTGGTGGTAAACGTCTGTGTATATCCCCATTTTATGTGCAGGTGAATGTACACACAACACGGATTGCATTACACCGTTAGCTGACGTGACCTCGATTTTCGATCCGACGTGTCTTGAACTGAGCGGTCAATCGGTCATGCAGCGACGATGGTAGTTACAGGGTATCTCGCTTCTGCGTAGCGGCAAGTTTAATTGATTGCTAGAGTTTATGGCGTACATGTTCTTTTTACATGGGATGATATCATTCATATTAAAACACTGCGAGGCGTGCCCTCTTCAGAGAAGTAAGGCGTGGCCTGAAGCAATGCGCATTCATTTCCATGTCCACTAAGAATCTGTGGAGTCCTCCGGAATCAGACTGTCGAAGAATAAAAGGAAGTTTTTTTTAAACATTTGTACCATGTTTGACTTTCGTTTGGAATGTACTTGCTTCTTGGAAGTAGCTAACCGGATCGAGGATTTGCTACTTTGTTCAGTTTCACTAGGCGAATTTTGCAAACAAGCAATAGGAACGCCTTTAGTTTGTGATTTCATATCCTCATACAGTTAGATATAGTGTCAGTAAGTAACAAATTCGCAGTCACGGAAGACAAAACAGAACACTCGTGTAAGTCTGATAGGTTTGACGGTTTGAATTCTTGTAAGTTTTGGTCTGTAATGGAATTTCGACAGGTGGGAAGTTTCCGTATCGTGCAACCTTGACAAGCGGCTGGTTAGTTACATTTCTGAGAGATATTTGCACGCCGTAATACATACTTAAATTACGAGTATCGTTTTGTATAGATAATAGAAGAAGCGAAAATCAAACGTGTGTTTTGGCAGTGCGTTTGCAATAAATCCTGTGCTAATAGTCTTAGAAACATAAACATGCTAAACATTCGTTACTTTAACGGTGGTACATTGAGCTTGATCTTTTCTGACATGATTATTATGACTGTGAACACATGTAATTCTGAAGCTGGGGCGTGTTACAAGGCTGGGTTTCCTTGTGCGTCACCGCAGCCCATGTGGATACAATATGTGGCTCGTGTGGGTGTGAACGACTGTTAGGGCGAAATGTCAACAAGATCCCACAATTGGCACACAGTGTCGAGTAGGCACACGGTGTGGGCGTTACGGTAGTATTTATCAAGGGCTAATGAGGTATTTTTATGTCGCAAATGTTTCTTTCTCTTGCTTCTCGCAGGGTTACATTGGAATCGGCGAGGGTCACGTGGGCAGGAAATGGGACATAAACGTATTGTTAGAAAAGGCGGAACAGTATTTAGGTGGAATCAAAACTTGAAATTGGTTTTACGGAAATGTTTTATGGAGAGATCAACAGGTGGAACTGAGGAACGTGGCCGGAGCAACGTCAGCATATGAGAGTGTTCCATGCATTGGCCTCTATTTTGACTCATGAAATGTCTCCTTATTTCATCCACGTCCTTTTCATTCGTTATTAACACATGAACCCATCTCTCGACGCTGCGAAGTCTTACATCCTGGAAGCGAAGTTAAATAAGTCATAAGTAAACGAGAAATAAAGAAATAAATAACAACATAAATATACCAACAGTGCACACTACAAAGTAATATATTTATTAATTAAAGACGCAGTATGTTTCGGTTAGCCACCATTATCAGGGATCATGTATTACATCCGTGATGTCGACCAGTCGAAACATAATGGTCGTTAACATATAAGTATACTCTTTTGTGATGTACATTGTTGGTATATTGTACGTGCGTATATGGTTAACAGTGTGCCAAAAAATAAATCAGTAAATTTGCGTATCATTGTATGAAGTGTATCCTGTACACTGGGGCATGCGCAACGTAAACAATAGCTACGAGTGTCTCTGACAGCACATCGCCTGCTCGATTATGCTGTGCTGCTTGTTCGACGAGTAGTGACGCAGAGCAGGTAAACTGCAGGAACTTTTAAACTCGTTTACACGAAACAGGCCTGTCAGTTGAGTATGTAGTGTTTATCGTCAAACAACCAGTAAACGGCTCCCCTTTGACGTTCAATGTCCGTTAACTAAAGTGTTAATATATACTGAAGTAATGGATGCACATTTGTAAGTTTTAAAACATGTTAATAAAAAGCCAACTAGATGCAACAGTATAAGTCACTCAAATAAATAAAGTAAATGAGTAAATAAATATCTGCGTACTGTTGCATCTAGTTGGATTTTTATTAACATTGAATTATGATGCACGGAACCATGAGCTTAAAATTTTAAAACATGTTTCGGTCACTCTTGTGACCAACATCAGGGTGTCGTATCACAAGAACACAGCTGCTACACAAATAATTGTCCGAAAATGCATGATAAAGTCACACGCTATTGCATTTGGTATTCTCAAGCGAATCTTATGGGTTTAAAAATTATGTGTTGACATTCTTGTAAAAATTAAATAAAATTGGGTTTGTTTATTTTTTTTAGTGGACTTGTGTAGATGGGTCACGTCCTGTAATAACAATAGCATTGCTGTAGGTATAATGCTACCAGTATGGTACGTGTAACAGTTGTATATTTGGTAAAACGGTTGTCACTGTAATTACATATCTGTAATGAAGTTGTACACCGTAGAAAAGATCGCTTGAGACTGGTGTGTGGAATGTAGGAGCAATATGCTTGGGTCACTATTCTATAAATATGCATTACTTGGTTCATTATATAAGTATATGAGGTTGCCCTTCTCTTAAAACCTTTAATATTTGATATTTGAAGGGTGCATATCGTTGGAGCCGGGGTAGCGTAGTCGGTATAGTGACTCGCTACGGCTGGACGGTCCGGGGATCGAATCCTGGTGGGGGCGAGATTTTCTGCACCTGTCCAGACTGGCCCTGAGGCCTACCCGGCCTCCTATACAATGGGTACGGGGTCTTTCCCGGGGTAACGCGGCCGGGGCGTGGCGTTGACCACCTACCCCCATCTAACGCCGAGGTTAAAGAAAGAGTAGAGCGGTACCTCTAATCCCCCTCTGGGCCTTCGTGGCCTGTTCAAGGGTGAACTTTACTTTACTTAGGGTGCATATCGCTGGGGTTACTGCATACAGGCAAATATACTGAAAACAAATTACTCCTAGGTATAGAAATTAGTTTTATGGAACAGGCTCGAAAATGACTAACTATACTCGGAACATGCAGTCTGAGTCGGGTTATTACTGGACGACATAATAAAAGCCGTTTAATTGATTTCTTATAACGATTACTAAAATAATATTTAAAAATTAATTTCCTACCTTACAAAACACATCGTTTTATAATATAAATTATTTATAATTAAGGCACTAGAACTCCGACATGTTTCGACCCTTTGTGGGTCATCCTCTGGGAGTGTACATCAGTATTTGTATAAAACGTGTAGGCCATGAATGGGTAAAATAAATTAAAGTTGTATTGAAATCGTTCTGGTGCTTTAATTGTAAAAACTTTATAAGTATACTGCATTTGTTTCTTTTTATTAATTTGAACGGTTAGTGTATTTATATGCCATTCCATTAAAGACATCGTGTTTGCATTACAGAGACCAGCCGGTTACTGCTGTTTAGGACAATAATCACTATTATTTTCTAATAAATATGCTGTGCGGGCAAAATGCAGAGGGTTTTAATGTTAAGCGGGTGGTACAACTCGTCTGGTGAAGGAATTTTGATTTGGACGACGGCGCTGTAGAGAGTGTTGTACTGGCTGGCTGTGTACTGAAGACTGATGGTAATTTCCTCCGTTTGACCCACCAGCACGTAAGACCTCAGATCTTATATTCACTGACATACCATTGCGTTGTTGAATAAGTAGGCACTGTGCACCTCTTAATATAACCACTGTATTTCATGCAGTTTTGTACACTACGCATGGCATGTTTTGAAATTTTGGTTTGTCACCAGGTATTTAGTTTAAGTTTCTCTTGGTTTCCTCGCAGCTATTTTCATAACAGGCGATAACCGACCTCTGTTTTGTGTTCGTTGTGAAGTATTTTTGTGCCAGTCACGGTTTCATCATGTCATCTCGTCTGCGGTGTTAACCCGTTTGGAGATAAATGTCGCAGCTTGCATCAAAATACTTCCAAAAAAAAAAAAAAACTAAAAGGAGACAATAATAAAATGCCGAAAAACAAATAAAACCCAAACAAAAACCAACGAAAGTCGGTTATAATG
>Ga0123357_10007377_pt1 | contig 13583 bp, 9 predicted proteins | sample TergutEmb28metaG_FD_89873 | JGI IMG/M metagenome (GOLD analysis project Ga0123357, IMG submission 89873) | Embiratermes neotenicus P4 segment gut microbial communities from Petit-Saut dam, French Guiana - Emb289 P4 | ecosystem: Host-associated > Arthropoda: Insects > Digestive system > Gut ... | reverse complement strand
CTATTCAGAGTCCTGTGGAAATCTCCAAGCAAATTCCCATTATCACCCTTCAACAAGTTGTTTTCTTGTTACTGTTGTTTATTTCAAGCTCATGCATTTTTCATACCTCAGTGATTTTCAGACGGGAGGAGAAGGGTGATTTGGTTATAGACTCCCACAGTATTTTGGCTAGGTGGAGGAAGTGTTTCTCTCAGCTGTTCAATGTACATGGGGTTAGTGATGTTAGGCAGAAAGAAATACACAAGTAGAACAACTAGTGCCTAAGCCGAGTGCCTTTAAGGTTGAGATGGCTATTGAAAAGCATAAAAGACACAAATGAACAGGTATTGACAAAATCCCAGCAAAATTGATTAAGTTTGAGGTAGAACAATTCACTCCGAGATACAATAGTGCATTAATTCAATTTGGAATAAGGAGGAATTGCCTGATGAGTGGAAGGAGTCGATCATGGTATCTATTTATAAGAAGGGCGATACGACAGAGTGTAGTAATTATGGAGGCATATCACTTCTGTCATCTTTGTACAAAATTTTATCAAACATCCTGCTCTCAAGGTTAACTCCATATGCAGAGGAAATTATTGGGAATCATCAATGTGGATTTCAAAGCAACAAATCAACTATTGATCATATATTCTGCATTCATCAAATACTTGAGAAAAAATGGCAATGAAGCAGTACATCAGCTGTTTATAGACTTCAAGAAGGCTTATCATTCAGTTAGGAGGGAGGTCTTAAATAATATTCTCAGTGAGTTTGGTATCCCCATGAAACTGGTAAGGCTAATAAATATGTGTCTAAATGAAACGTATGGCAGAGTCCGGGTAGGCAATCATTTGTCTGACATGTTTCCTATTACGAATGGTTTGAAACAGGGAGATGCTTTATTACCATTGCTTTTCAGCTTTGCTTTAGAGTATGCCATCAGGTAATCCAGGATGGCTTGAAATTAAATGGTACACATCAGCTTCTGGTTTATGCTGATGATGTTAATATACTGGGAGGAAGTGTACATACTATAAAGGAAAATGCAGAAGCTTTGATAATGGCTAGTAAGGAGACTGGACAAGAAGTAAATGCTGATAAAACTAAGTACATGTCACGTCTCAAGATTAGAATGCAGCACGAAGTCACAATATGAAGAATGATAATAGATCCTTTGAAATGGTGGAAGAGTTCAAATATTTGGGAACAACCTTAACAAATCAAAATTCTATTAGGGAAGAAATTAAGAGCAGATTGAAGTCACGGTATGCTGGCTATCATTCGGTGCAGAATCTTTTTCTTCCAGTTTGCTATCCAAAAATTTAAAGATTAAGATACACAGAACTGTAATTTTCCCTGTTGTTTTTTATGGGTGTGAAACTTGGTTGCTCACACTGAGGGGAGAACGTAGGCTTAGGGTGTTTGAGAATAGGGTGCTGAGAAGAATATTTGGGCCTAGGAGGGACGAGGTAACAGGGGAGTGGAGAAAACTATATAATGAGGAGCTTAATGATCTGCACTCCTCACCCAGTATGTTCAGGTGATCAAATGGAGAAGAATGAGGTGAGTGAGGCATGTAGCACATATGGGGGAGAGAAGAGGTGTATACAGGGTTTTGGTGGTGAAACCCAAGGGAAAGAGACCACTTTGAAGACCCAGGAATTGATGGGAGGGTAATATTAAAATGGATCTCCAGCAAGTGGGATGTGAGGAACTGGAATGGATCGATGTGGCTCAGGATAGGTACTTGTGAATGCGGTAATGAACCTTCGGGTTCCATAAAATGCAGGAAATTCTTGACTAGCTGAGAACCGATCAGCTTCTCAAGAAGGACTCTGCTCCATGGAGTAAGTAAGTTGTGTTGGGATGGTGTTCATTCCCTTGGCACAGATTCTGCAAACATTGCAATTTGGTTTCATACCTTGTATATAATAATTTTTAAAATACACGTCCAACTGTGGTTTATGCTGCTTGACCTCATGATTACCAGGCCTAAGCAGTTAATATTCCTTCTAATACCCACCTAAGCCCTACAAACTTTCTTTGGATGCAGTTTAGATATCTGCTTCTAGTAAGTTCCCAATCCCTGTTGATGTCCACATTGGCACCCATATTTTCCAAAGCAGCAAAGATACTCATGTTTGTGTTCAATTATGTAGCTTTCAGGAATGAATCACCTCACATTAAACTTCTATGTGAATGATCTTCTTACTGACAGTTACTTCCCAACTTTTCCAACCATGACAATTAATTGTCAGGAGCCCACAAATCAAGTGAAACTGCTGTAATCCATAGCTGGAACTGAACTGTGAAATCAGAAGGTGAATGATAAAACATGACAGAAATGTAGAATTTATAATATGGACAATTTTAGGCCTCAGGAAATAGATGGTTTAAAAATGTTGACGGAATAAAACCATATTCAGATGGTTCTAAATAATGATCCACAAGGTACGAGAAATACTGAAGGATCAATTAGAAGATGCATTGACCTAAGGAAATCTTAAGGGTTTAATAATGTGAAGTTGGCGATGACTCGTCATAATTTATACTCATGCTTTAGTCTGTTTTCACTCATGCATGAAGACATAAGCTGATAAGGGCAGTGAGATATGTGTGTGTGTATGCCTTCCTATCAGTTTTTGAATCATTGGACCAATATTCACGACTGTATGAATGTTATGCCATTTGGGAGAAATGCTTAATTTAAGGTTTTGAAATGTCATATAGTAGTATATCTTCAAAAAATAAGTTACTTTTATTGCATTCAGACTTTTTAGAATTTAAAACTATATGGCAGTCATTCCAAACTGTTCTTTAACTTTCATTTTGTTGGCAGTAACTAATCATCCACTCAAGCAAGGCAGGTGAAATTTGGTACATAGATAAATATAAGCATACCTAAACTATGGACACGTCAATCTATGGTTCGAATCCAAGTAGGGCAAGATATTTTCTTAGCCTCTTATTCAGTGGGTGCCATGCTTCTTTCCTGGGAGTGAAGTGGGTGTGGTGTGAAGTAACCACTAACCTCTACCTAGTGCACAGGTGAAGAATGAGTGGAGCTATACCTTTGCTCCCTCTGTATCCCTTCATGGACACGGAAAGGGAAGAATTTACCTTTTTTTTACACATTAATTAAGAACATTATATGGACACTATGGCTAAGGAAGGAGAACAATGATCAAATAGACCTTAAAGGAACAAAGTATAAGAACACAGAATGCAAATGGCTCAGGCAGTGTGTCCAAAAACAATAAAATGAAATGTTCAAATTGCCACAAACATAATCATGATTGTATGTGATTACAAAATATGAAATACTGTCAGGTAGTAATGATGAGGAGGACACCTCAGATTCTTTATGTCAGAAAACTCCTTTTGAAGTTTCAAAGTTACTGATTGCTCAATAAAGATTTATTATATGAAGTTGTTTAACATAGTACTAAGTAAATTAAGTTAAAAATAAATGGGTTTACAGAAGATGTTCACAGTCAAAATTTACTCCCTTCTGTAATTAATGAGTCATTTTAAGTTGTAACTGTTTGATGTGAACTCTCCTGTTACATTCCACATGCAAGAATTACAGCATTGTGTTTATATACCATCAAAAAAACTATTTGAGAAATAAACTGATGTACTGATATGACAAAATCAAAATCGGTGAGAAAGTCATAATACAAGAGTCACTAATTGACACAAATATGTTAGAATTCAGTACTTACAATGAATAACAAGTATAGCTTCACAATAAGTTCTGAACATACTCTACTACTGTGAAAGAAAGAAGGAAGAAAGGAAGGAAGAAAGAAAATAATGATAGTTTGATACCAGAGTGCTACCTAAAATGTTCTGACCTAACATAAATGAAGAGAGTGGAGTATAAATGAAATTATACATCCTAGAATTTGGTGATTTATGCTGCTCTCTGGTTACTGTTGGCATATTTAAATCATACAGATTATGTGGATATCAAACACTTGACAAAGGCCTGCCATCTAGACTGTATAGATTCAGTGATAAATCTCACTTAGTGTGTTGCTCTTGTCAGACTTTATTACTCCTTATATCATTTCATGATGTCTGTGAACCTACAGCGTTTTATTCGGTTTCAACATGGTAGACTGTGCAGTATGACTTCTCTGAAATTGCCCTATTCCATGTGCAACTATTTTGTCAACAGTCTGCTGACCATGTAGCTTCATGTAAACATAACATAGTTTGTACTTACCACTAATCATGTTGCAGGAAAACATTTAGGCCTCAAATTCATGCATCAGCCATGCTTAAATGTGGCAAATTTTAGGAAAATAAAAGAGTGCCTTACTTTACAAACATGCGAATTCCCTATTTCACCTTTACTGAGACTTCTGTAAGTGATGCCTGAGGTCTATGTATGAGTGCAACTATCTTATTGGAGGGTACTGGGTGGATGTTACCTTTGCTGCTCTTAGCTCCCTTATTTTTACACTTCTTAGTGATCTGTCGGCTCTGTTCGCATGAGGGGTCGCTGTTAGCCTTTAAGCTGTCACTCCGTGTCATTTGGTTTTGGGATGAGCACTCACTCCACGCCCCCTTCTCATATCGGCATGCTGTGGGCAAAATGGGCACTCATTATTAGATGCCCAATTTTATAGCCAGGCTGCCAGTATCTTCCACAGAGCAAATTTGTATGATTAATGGCATGATTTGTTGTGTGTTACATGTGTGTTTTTGTTTGCTTTTAAGTTCTTGGCTGACTGTTCTAGTGGGTCAGAGTGACTTCCTTTGTTTCTTAAGTCAAAATAATTTCTGCCACCAGACCACATATTTGGTCATAATGCAAATTAAATATTACAATCTGAAGTGTATTTGATGGACCTCATTGAAACGGTGACATTCTTGAATACTAGAATAATAAACTGATATAATACTGACAGGATATAATATATGTAAACTTTGAATGTTGCTGATGAAACACTGGAACTAACTCAGGATGTTTAGAGACCCTGCAAAGCATACATCCAATTTTCATGGCACGTCTGTGGTGCATAAGTCTGTATACAGCAAGAAGTAACACTCTGTAGTAAATAAAGCACTATAAAATGTAGGAAAATGAAATGTTTCCTGCCATTCTTAACCTTTTGACGCCGGAATTTAGCGGCCGTTCGACTATTTAAAGGGCTCACTGCACATCCACTTTAGTTGACGTTCGGCGCTAAAAGGTTAATGTATGAAAATGCAGACAATGATGGGCATTTAAATTATGAACCATTCGCCTCATGATCACTGGACATACACAGGTACGAAGGATTAAATATGTTTGTATTTAATTGGAAGAGCACTTACCAGATTGAACAGTGACACAAGGAAAACATGAAATATTCCATGCATGTGAACGTTTTTAAGGCATAGACAGACAAAAGCAGACATGTTATGACAGCCTTCTGTAATGCCTTTATTGGAAATGTTTACAGCTGAAGTGAAATACCTGACAATTCTGTTCTTCTCTGAACTGCTGTTTCTAATCTGTCTTAAATATATTAATTTTTAAAAGTCTCTTTTACATTGAATAGATCAAAATTTTGAAAGTAGTCAAAGGCATACACAAAAGTTCCTGAACTCACTGTTAAGACTGAGAACCCAAGTAGTATAGCTTCCTACTAATAGGTGCCACAGTAATCTTCTCAATCTAGTAGTTTTGCTGCAATAACTTTCTGTGTTCCTTCACACTGGGTATTTATTATTGTGCATGTTTAGTGCAATGTGTGACTTTCTGATAGCTGATGTAAAGGAACTTCAGTTTTGCTTCAAATTTCACATTCTCCATTCCATGCATTACAATTCAAACCAACAAATGTCTGCAATTTTATTAAAATCACAGTATTACAACACACCAGCTCCTACATGTTTCAGGCCTCACAGGCCCAGCATTTTTGAACATACATGTGTACGAAACATTTGCTTAATGTTTTCTGCACATAGCTACTGAAAACTACTCAGTATGTAATAGCTAGAGTTGTGCAGAAAATGTTAAGGAACGGTTTTGTACAATTGTATGCTCCCTGATGACTGCCCTGTGAGGCCCAAAACATGTAGGAGCTGGTCTGTTGTAATATTTTGACTTTAATAAATTGTGTGCATTCGTTGGTCTGAACTGTAGTTCTGCTTCAAACTTCAATGTGAGCACTGAAATTTATATGAAAATTATATTAGGATTTTTGTAGCTTTCTTTTAAGGCCAGTCATGTAATTAACATGTATAATTATAGTTTTCTTAACACTAATTTGTACTGTGTTTCAGTGTTCGAGTTACAATGTTCCTAAAATGAGGTGCCTTCTAGCGAATGTTTTAAGAGGTATATAAAGATACTGGAAGTCATACTGAATTATTAGAACACAGAATATCTTCTGGAGATGTAAAAACTACTCATGATTTTATGTATTTTTTTACTCATGTTGTCAGCTGGAGGTTTTTTCCCCTAAGGATAGGAACATGGTGGTGGGGAGAAGCTGTTCCATCAATTGTTGGCAGTCTATTGGAAACTATGCTTAGCCACTCTGTAGTTCCATAAAACGTTTTAAAATCAAAATGTGGTGTTGACTTCCATTTTTTTAAATGTGCACAATGAATTATGCAATTAATATTCTCTAACAGAAACATTCTTAAAAAACTAGAATGACAAAACTCAGAATTTTAACTTAGTTTTTGTTACTGACATAAGCATGGGAGATGCGATATGAAACCAAGACTTGACCTTCACATAACAGCACAGTAATAACCAAAATCAGCCATGTCACTTTAACCCACTAATAGCCCACTCTTACTCTATAATGAACCAGTCACATGCCGTCATACTTTAACAGCAGAACTAACAGCTTCTAAGGTACATGGCTGACACCAAGTGATATAACTACGTTCTGCTTCTAAATCATGGACCAATTTTCCCATTATCAGGTGGTTTGTTCAAGGGCAGTCCTACCCATCCATCTGTCAATCCTTCTTGGAAGTGTCCTTTAAATGGGATTGTAATTCCACGTGTACTTGTACATTTTATGTTTGTGTTGGCCTGCCAACTGACTTGTGCTGCTATAGCAATGCATAGCAAAGCTGATATAGCATAGAGCTAAAAGGGAAGAGGGCAATTTTCTTATTAATGGCAGTGGAGCAACAGCTGGCTGATCTGCGAGTGATGAAAGCCTGAACAAAGGCTGTAACTGCCTGCCAGAAACAGATTCTAGGCATCAACTACAGTGATTGCCATTTCAAGTGGTCTACCTATTTACTCATATTAACTTCAACCTCTAAGGCACTTACAATCCTTCAAATGTACATCTCATTTTCTCAGTATGAGAACTGTGCAATAAAATTTGGTAAACACTGAAATGGAATTAGTTAAAGTGTTCTGAGACTCTGTGTAACATTACATAATGCTGGATTCATTTTACTCAGGATAGGGATAGATGATGGGCTCTTGTGAATGCAGTAATGAACCTTCAGGTCCCATAAAATGCACAGGGAATTTCTTGACTGAGGACCTGTTAGCTTCTCAAGAAGGACTTTACTCCATGGAGTTACTTGCATACCAATTGCTAAATAAAATGCTGTACATTATAAAACTGCAAGGCACACAATGGGTGTAGTGAGTGTACTTTTGAAAATATGTCAGTGAACTCCAATGCTACAAACATTTAAATATTGTTACACTGATGTTGTGGTTTGGAAAATGTATAGATTGTGATACCAGTGATAATTAGTCTTCACTGTGTGTTAGCAAAATAATTTTAATGGAATCACTCTTCAGAATCATTCTTTAGCATTATCAGTAAATGCTCATAATATAATACAATATATTAATATATAAGGCATACTGTTCTGAAAATGATTCTATATAGACATTTTCAGTATAGGTTAAAGCAGCAAGACCACGTTACAGATAAATAATTATGCATTTCCCACAGTTCTATTTCTCGGAACCACACTGGGGTTACTGATATGGTTCTGAGAGTCATCGTGGCCAAATATTTTTATGTTTTCACATTATTTTTAAGTATATTTCAGTATACTTCTCTTCCTCACTTGCACTATCTCGTTTACCAAAGACAGGGCCAGAAGATGTAAATGTGATATTATCTGACAATTACTTAATGTAATATACCACTGTCAAAACCCTTTAGAATTTACTTTAGAAAATATGTTCTAATCCCATGTACACAGTGTGTCTGAAAATTAATGAGACAAAAATTCTTTAAAACGAGACAGGAAATGTATGTATAATGTCACATTGTGGTGCATCTGAATAATTTTTATGCCTCCTTGGCTATCATAAGAGCCTGATACCATTTCACTCCAGGAGAACACTACTGTGGCAATTTAATGTTGCTGGCAACAATAAAACGTACTTAGTTATTCATGTAAAGTGACTGAAGTTTTTGCCTGATTATGACCAAATCTGGATTTTCCATACACATTTCATAGAAAACCTGATATTAAATTTCATGGGAATTCATCCTGTGTAAGCCGCAGTGATGCATACGCACAGCTGGACAGATGGTCACGACAAAGGTAATGGGCACTTTTGGTGTCTACGTTAACGCCCCTAACAGAGTTTGGAAAAGTAGTGTGTTATGAAAATCATTCAAAATAGTCCTGGAAATACTTTGAATGGCCTGAAAGATAGTGCATCTCAAAAGTAACCAAACAAAAATTCTACAGAATATTAAAAACAATTTATTGTGAAAATCATTTAAGTTAGTCTCTGTGGGACTTCATACACTCAGTAAACCTCCCTTTTAATTGCTGAAAGCATTCTGGTAAGTCTTTCACAATTATCTCCTTGAGATAGTCTCATTCTTGTGGAAGTTTTGTATCTCATGAGAAACTTCCATTTAAACTTCATTCTTACCCTTGAAAAGAGAGAGTGAGTCAGACAAAGGCAAATTTGCTGAAGTGTATGGGGGTGGGCTTCAATCTCAGTAACCTCTTTCTGTGGAACAAATCTATGAACCATTAAGCAGAATGAGAAGGTGCATTGCTGTGCAACAAAGCCACTTCTTGTTTTCATGAAAATCTCATCTGACCTGTCAAATTCTTGGAAACAGCCATTCCAGAGCTTCTAATTAAATTGGCTATTCACAGTTCTTCCATTTGTAACAAATTCCTTGTGACTGATTTCTCTTCAATTGGTTTTTGATTTTTGGAACCAAATTTTTTGTTGGTTCATATGACAGTGAACACCACTCAGTACTTTGACACTAAGTCTATGGGCTGTATTCACAATACAACAACTCATCCACAGAAACACCTGAGTCTAAAAATGAGGGGTCACTTTTAGCCATTTCTAAAACATTTTTACATGTTTCCACTATCCAACATTTTTCATTTTCCACAAATGGAAGTACTACAAACCTGCCACAATTTTTTGTTTACCCACATGATCTGTCAATATGATCCTTATCATCTCTTTCAACATCAAACTGGATGGCCAATTCCACCGGCAAACAACAATCTTCTGAAACGAGCGTGACCAGCCATTTCTGGTGTTTGTGCAACATGAGCTTGCTGCTTCTTGGTTCATCTACACCACTGCCTTAACCTTCTTTAAAAAGAGAATTCTAGTAACAAACTTGTACTTAGGATAAAAGTCACCACCATGTTTTAACATGTTCATAAGCTCAGTGGCACCTTTTCATGTTTAATTCAAAATTTAATGTTGTGAATCTGCCCCATTGTAACTGAATGTGATCATATGACCTTACAAGTTGCACTGTGATTTTAAATGAGCTGAGCTAACTAATCATCCTTTCTACCTTTTGAAAGAGGCAGTATTGACATTTCTCATGTAATGGCATGTGCATATTAGCTAACTATAGTAAACATAATAAAGATTACCTCATCACTTTTCAGATACACTGTGTATAGACCACACATCAGCAAATACTACTCAAGAAGGAGACAGTACAAAGGTATTGTCCCTTCTTTTCCTATGTTCCAGTTCTCAAATTATGTGTAACATTATCAAAAAGCTGGTCCACAGTTATAAGTGTGGATTTATTTTGTGCCTGTTTATCTACGGAGTCACCAATCAAATTACAACTCCTAAATTTTACCTAACTTTAGTAGAATAGAAATATACTCCCAGTGAATCTGGACCAGCAGGTTGATGTGAGATAAACAGTTTGAAATGGTACTCATTTGGAGATATTTACAACTCAGCATAGGTGTTCAGAATGTAAAAAATGGGAAAAGTCCTGCATCATGAATATGCTATGTAGGGTGGGAACCTAATGTGTGTGGAAAATGATAAGATGACAGACTGATTTCATGATGCATACTGCTTTGATGGTGACATACATATCAGTCATGTTAACTTATAGAATAAATGTTTATCTGTATTAATAAACAAGAATAGAAATCCACTGTCTGCATAAGAAGTTTTGGAACACTGAAAAAGCTGAGCTCAGTATAAATTCTGATAGGTATTTTTTTTTTTTTTAAATAAATGTTCTACTTGAACCACAGGTACCAAATTCTGTTACATAAATAAAAAAATGTAGTTTGCTTGAAAACTTTACAGGAAACATAACTGTGCAGAAGGTCATAGCACTGTCTCTTAAATTTGATTTCAGAAGGGGAAGCTACTTTTGGAACCTGAAATTTGATATATAAGCTACAACTATCCTCCGATTGTTACTCACTGTACTTTTCCTTCACCCCCATCAATCCTTCATTTAAGTTTCGTGAGAGTATATGCAGTAGAAGTGTCAGTTATGCTGTATGTGTTAGAGGCTTTAGTGCGTAAAGTCATGCTCCACATTTTTATCAACACCACCCTTACACAAATACTTCTTTCCCACTGCTAACTTTGACAGCGAAAGAAAACTGTCCTCCAGACAGGACTGCCTAGATGGGAACTCCATTTAAGTGGATCATAGCAGCTGGTCTATTATGTGTATGTTTATGTAGGATGCAGAGTTGTTGATTAATTAAAATATAACGTAAGTCCCCATAACTTGTTGAATTTGTATTTTACTCACAGCAATAAATTGTAGGTACTCTGCATCATCCAGACCTTACTGTGGAGTTCTGATAGCAGAATGTGACAGTTGTGTCATGTTGTAGATGTTAATCAAGTTGTTATACACCAAAGCTTACACAAATTGAGCTAATAGTGCACCATTACTGCTTAAATATTATTGTAATTTATTGAAAATAATTTACATTACTTGACTTTTATCCCTATTCAGCTGTATAAGATTGTCTTTGTCTGTCACTACATCTCTGGGGAGTGTGGGTCAACTTATATTGACACAGTGAAGCAACAACTGTACGCTTTGAGAGCATGCACATTTTGTATTATTCACTCATGCATTTAGCAGTTATGGCATCAGCCAACATTCTCTGGCAATGACAAATGCTTCTCGTCAGCGTACCATGCAGTGTGACACACTGAACACCTTGCAAACACTGATCACAATTGCATTTAATACAGTGTATGTATAAGTAACATCCAGTGTTGCATTATAAACACATTCACAAGTTCAAATGAATGGGCTGCAGGATGGTTCTATGTGCTTCATGATGCATAATCAATGACAAAAAGTCTGGCACCTGCAATGTGTGTGCAGACAGAATTCTGATGGACAAACCTTGGAAAGGTTTACAGGAATGTGTGTGTGCATGTACCAAATGGCCACAGCTTGGAGATGACCAATCATGTTTACAAGTGACAAGGTTAAGAGTATGTGGAATTCTTTTCTCCATTCACCCAGCATGAGTGAATTCAGTCAGTCAGTCTGTCTGTCTCTCACTCACATGTGAATGTGCATGCATACACACACACACACACACACACACAAAAGCATATGAACATTTGAGATGCAGCATTATAAATATCTCAGGTTCGTATCTTAAACAGGTTCACTCGTTTATTTCTGTGGTGTCCAGTGACTGAAAATAACTGGACCTAAGCGGTCCGCCAGCTTAAGTGCTTCTTTACCTGAAGGCAGAAATGAAGCCCACTTCTGAAATGTCATGTTCTGTTAAAAAATAATCCCCCCCCCCAAAAAGAGTTTGTCAGTTGATTTTAGTCATGCTCTGTCTTCTCTTTTGTCTGTACATTGCGATTTTGTGATAGAGGCCTTGGTTTGGCTCTGCATGGTCTCATTCAAAGCATTCCAGTTTGATGCAGTTAAGTTTAGTGCTTCATACAAAAATTTAAGATGATGGCACAGGTTTAAGCACCAAATTTAATGGAAAAAAAACCTCGTTTTGCATTCCAGTAAATACAGTATCTATTTCAACTGGTTTATTACTGTTCTGTTTCAATTCAATTTATTTTGCGTTCATTTGATCCATAGGATATGGAACTTGCCAATGCACAAATAACGTTACAAATATCGTACATGATGTAAGATAAAATACAATTAATCTCAGGACATATCTAAATGGGCAACATTCTGATTGTAATGTAGCTGTGGAGAGTTATATTAGCTATGGTGTATAATCTAATATTTAGAACAGTATATGATAAATCACAATAAAGCAGTAATAACATACGTATAAGTACAAGAATACCGAAAATTATTGTATATTAATACAATTATTACAATACTATGTGATGAGAGATATTTACAAGTTAATTCTGATATTGTTATTGTTATTGTTATCATAAAATTATATGTGTTTTACTGTGATTGTCTTTGCAACAATCCTACAGTATCCAACATATTCATTTAATGAGTAGAAGGAGTTTGTGTCTAAAAATTTTTTTACTGCCTTTTTAAATGTTCTAGGATTATCAATGTATGTTTTGATGTCCCGTGGAAGACTGCTGAAAATCTTAATACCTGAATAATAAACTCCTTTTTGGTAAATGTTCAAATGTGCCCTAGGTAGGTGTAGGTTGAAAGTGTGCCTGATGTTTATGTTGTGTATTTCAGAATTTGCAAAATACTGTTCCCTATTATTTGACACAAATGTAAGGAAAGTATATACTGTGACATCAATGGTAAAATGTTTAATTCTTTGAACAAGTTTCTACAAGATTCTCTGTTACCACGCCCCATAGTAATCCTAATTGCCTTTTCTGCATTCTAAATACCTGAATACTATGGGAGGAATTTCCCCAAAATATTATTCCATAAGTCATTACAGCGTGGAAAATGGAAAGGTAAATCATAATAATAGCATTTGTATTTACACAGGGCTTAACAGATCTAATTACATAGCAAGCGGTACTCAGTTTATTTATTAAGTGGTCTATGTGTGGCTTCCAGGAAAGTGTATTATCAACTATTAGGCCAAGAAATTTAGTGTATGGGTTGTTAGAAATTCTATTATTATCTAAGCACATACTTATGTCAATGGGTTGGCTGTTCTTTGTTTTGAAGTGTATGCAGTAAGTTTTTTCAATGTTTAATGAAAGGCAATTTTTTTTAACCATGTATTAACATTTCCAAGAACTGTTCAATATTCACATGGAATTCCATAAAGTTACTAAGAGTGAAGACTATGCTTGTATCAGCGGCAACAAAACTGGTATTGCCTTCTTGTTTATGACTGCAGGTAAATCATTTATGTATAAAAGAAACAGTGTAGGACCCAGTACAGAGCCTTGTG
>Ga0123357_10007376_pt1 | contig 13584 bp, 8 predicted proteins | sample TergutEmb28metaG_FD_89873 | JGI IMG/M metagenome (GOLD analysis project Ga0123357, IMG submission 89873) | Embiratermes neotenicus P4 segment gut microbial communities from Petit-Saut dam, French Guiana - Emb289 P4 | ecosystem: Host-associated > Arthropoda: Insects > Digestive system > Gut ... | reverse complement strand
CACCATCCAAACCGTACACACGACCTACGCAGCAGCTCCCAGGACCACCACCCATCTACAAACTGGGTGCAGAAAACCATATGCTGCAACTTAACATCTAGTGCTCCTGATGATGGGCGTATGCGCCCGAAACATGTCGAGCTAAGGATACATCAATAAATAACCTTGTTGCGTCAAGTTGGTATTTCACATTATTTCATGATGAAGATGCACGATCAAACAACCTTCAAATTAAAAACTTTAACTAGTGTAAATGTTACTAGTGTGAACTATAGTTTGCTTTCATGTGTTGCTAATATTTTGAATATTAAAACAATATAAAAACTACAAAATATTATACGCGGAACTTACCATCACGTTCCAGAGCTATCGCGATCCTTTTCCAAGCGTTATCCGTCGCAATCTTAACCTTGTACGACTTCTTGCTTAGGTCGTATATCATGGAACAACCTGCGTACACACTCTATTAATTTTTCATGAAATTTCTCCTTGCAGCTCATGGTATACAAAAACACAATTGCCGTGAACAAGAAACAATTCTTCCTGCCTGTTGTCACAAGACTTCTGCGTCGTCACGCAGAAGTCAAGGATCGGATGCCGCAGCTGCACGACGCAGCGGCATCAGCACAGTGTCACGGCGGGACACTCATGAGAGCGACCCTTAAAAACCAGCCCCCTTCAAAACCACAGCTTTGACTTCTGCGTGCCGCATCACGCTTACGCAAGCGTCACTGCGTTGTTAAAAACCAAGGCTTACACTTCTCCGAGGCAAAGCGGCCGGGGCGTGAAGCTTCATCTAGTTCCGATATTGAGAATGAGTGTCACTATACCACGAGTTCCTCATATAACTTCAAAGCATGCAGAGGGGCAAATTCACTGTTGCATGTAATTTTATCCTATTGAATTCTGTCATCTTCAGAATATCACATCCAATACGAAAGGAAGAGAAGTACTTAAATGTGAGGGATAGAGTGAGACAGAAATCTCCAGAATGCAACTGGGAGGTGAATTAAACTTTGGGTGAGACAACTGTCTTCCATTTTCATATCTTTCTTATGACTGGTCTCTTACTGGAGAAGTGTAAACTCATAATTTTTTCTACTGTTTCCACGTACCATATTAATGATTTTAATGTAACAAAGATTCAGCAGATAATGAAGAGCAATATGCACTTAAAGTCAAAACACACTTGAAATTTAGGCACTGAAATTTGTCCCAATTCATTGAAAATAAAAATGTTGCGAATGTTGTGTACTGCTTACACCTGCATTTTGTCTCAGTTTAATATTCCCTCCTCCTATGCAAAATGTTCACACAGAAGTATACAAAAAACATTTCTTCATGCTTAAAATAGTATCAAATTTTCCAAACATGGTAAAACATACACCATTCAAATGACATAAAATGTTTACCTATTAAGAGCAAACATTTTAACCTGAAACATATTTAAACTTGATGTGTAGTTAATGGGTTAATAATGACATTGACATTTTTGGGTGAAGATGCATAAATAATTGACTGGTACAGAAAAAAATTTACATTTTACAGAAGACTTTCAATAATACTGAACTCTATCAAAATGCAACAGAGAGCTCAAATGAAGAAAGATGTCTGAGATACTGTAACATAAGATAGGACAATAAGACATAACATGCCCGTGACATTTATGGAATGTTTGAATATTTTACATGTAGTATTAACCACTTCAAGCTCAGTGCTTCCTATATTTACCACCAGGTTTCACATTAAAAACTGTCTATATCTCCCACATACTGTAGCCACTTTATATGATCCACATAATGCTCAGCATAAGAAGCAACTGTTCCCCTGTACGGGACTAACTCAATGGTTGTACTAATGGTATCATGTGTTCTCTGTGATGTATGTACTTCAGGGCCATGCCATGGATCAGACAGTGAATCGCCAGCCTGTTACTAGAGAGGTACGAGTTAGATACAAAGCCAGTCCATGTGAGATTTCTAATGGACAAAGTGGCACTACGGCAGGGTCATTTCACCATTGCAACATACGCATCTTCATCTTAATGTTACTCATATCAAAAGGATAAGCAGCAAAGCAATGGTCTTATGGATATCGAGAAGCACACAACAGAACAGCACTTTCACTGCTGGTCTTATTCTTCAAAAGGTTCAAGAAATCACCTTCTTTAACAATTTGTTGTCTTCAGTAAAGAAATTGACAAGTGTTGCCTCATATTATTCAGCCCCCACTCTCTTACACACTAACTTACTACTTTGAACTCGATTAGTGAGATTAGCTACGACACCAAATAGCATTTCAGAAATTGAACCTCAGGGTTTGACACAATTAGTACCAAAGCCTGCCACTGGACATAATTTTAAGACCTGTTCCAACAGACTCCCAACACAATGCCTTTGGTCCATCTTAAGGTTACCCTCCTGTCTCTTTCTTCAGTTTGCACATAAAACTTCAGAATAGCTTTCACAAAATTCTGTATGCATTCCTCACCCCCCATCTTGGCCACACCTCTTTGATTTTACTGTTCTAATAACAACAGATGACATATATAAACAAAAAAGTTCCTCATTATTTAATATTAACCTTTAAATTGTCTGTTTACTTCAGCCTTCTTACAGCTAAACATTTCTTACAAATACAAACGTGTCTTCTTGAACAAGAATTTGATTTCGTCTTTTATACGAGTGGTTTGTGCTTTTTGGACGTGAATTGTGCTACAGGTGAGGTGTTCTGGAATTTTACGTTAGCGTAACTGGGGATCACTCTCTTTGCAAGGCATTGTTTATTGAAATAGGTGTTTGCACAGCATTTTAGAAGCTTGGATCTTGTGTTCTTGTACAGGTTGATGGATCTAGCTTGACCAGCTATACATTTGTATTTCTATGTTATAACACTTTGGGATGGAAAACATTAAAAGAAAAAAAGGCTACACATTTTGCCAAGCTGTTTGTTTTCAAACACCTGTAATATTATTTCTTTCCCTCAAAGTTAAGAGGTCACTAGGGAGACCTAGGGATGGATAGAAGGAAAATATTACAACAAATCTTAAAGAAATGGGGTACAAGAGTGTGGACTGGATTCAACTGGCTTAGGATATGGATAAACAAATGACTCTTGTTATATCTTGTTTCAATATATGGACATTTTAGGACACATACACACACCATCAAAGAAAAGTCTCTCACTACAGTCTACACCATTGTAAGAGAGGTCTATAACCACATAACATTATTGCAGGCATTAAAAAAATTAACTCTGAGTAAGTCAGGAAATACAATCTTCAGCCTTCTGGGTTAGAATGACGTATCACTGGGCAAAAGGTGCTCAGCAATTCAAGGTAGTGTGGCAGTCTCATCTTCAAGGGTTCACCATTAAAGATGAAACGACCAAGCCGTCTTTGAAATATCAAGCACCAGTCATGCAGTGATGCAGTACCATACCCCAGACAAAGACCCTAACACCACCACTGCCAAAGCCTAAAAGCTCACAAGCCACATTACAATTCTGCTGCATTGACTCCATTTGCTCCTCTAGATGTTCAGCAAATGAATGCTAACTTTGACGATCTCATAAAAAGAATGTCAATGGGATATTTCACGCAGAAACACTGACAAATTCACTTTAAATGTTGTTCCTTTAGAACCAAAAGCAAAAGAAAGCCAAAATAGTAAATACCAATTTAAAAAGTCACCTCAATAGTGTACATGTGTGTTCAGAACACTGGTGTTGGTTGTGGAACATGCAATTTCAGAAATGTATGCACAGCATAACAACTCTGGCTTGTATTTGCTGACGTCAAAAACCATTAGACTTAAGAAAATAGAGCACTGGAAATAAATTGTGCTTCACTTTTTCTACAAGTCTGTTAAAAAAAACTCCCTGCTCCAGTAGATATTTTGTGACTTATGCTTGAAATGTGAACAGAAATGCAAGAAGGGTTAGCATATGAAGTTGTCATCAAAGTTGTTAGATGTAGCAGAAGATTGATATCACCTGACAATTTTTAATAAAATTCTCAAATATGAAAATTAATCAAAATCAGTTTGTTCTTAATTTGTTTCATGAAATGCAATTATTTTAAGGGCCATGGGGATGCATAATAGGTATACTAAAACAGCCAAACACATCCACAAGACATATTTGACACTACAGACCAATGGAATTAATAACTATCATTTGTTTCAAGTGTAATTTACTGCCCTTTGTACATGGGAAAGTCACATCCTTTGTCCACAACTTCCTGTAAACATAATTTATTTTACTAAATAACCTGAATATATACAGGCTTTCTCCAAAGGACAAAAAACCAATGAGAAAAATTATGTAAAGCACACACAACAACTTACATTTTCATATACTAAGATGTTTCATCGTTATCTTCAGCAATCAATGGCTCTTCCATATCCGCTCCATCATCTTGTTTCGTTAACTACAAAACAAACAGAAAAAAAAAAGGCATTATGCACAGAGAACTTAGGAGATATGTGCATAATAAAATGTCAAATACAATTTATTCATAAATTTCTCCCCACAACACAGCATTAAAAACAGTCATTTGTAACAGCATTTTTGCTGAATGTGCCTATGTAAACAAACAATTTTAAGTTCTTGGATCTTAAAACCCCTTCAAGGGGCTTCTTTAAATAGCACCCTGCCTGCCTGCCTGCCTGTACAAGCTACATTTAAATGGCAGTAAGTCTCAAATGTTGCAGTGACATTATTTTTACATCTTCTTTGGTGAATGGTGATAAATAAAATGCATTCTTTGGACAAATAAAGCCCACAAAAAATCACATGGCTTCCATCTGTTCAAGGCAAGATGAAATACTGACACCATGTATGCCCCAGACTGGAAACATATTTGAGATATGGTAAGGCAGAAGAGCGCACCATGCCTCAGAGACAATTTTTGCCAACCGTAGTTCAACTGCGCACTTTTTTTAAAACTATTTAACTGAACTGAAATGAATTTATTTGTAGTTATGAATTCAAAACAGGTTAATACCTTGGATATAGAAGAAGTCAGGAAAACTATGCCCAATACAGTTTCTATCAAAAACCTTCATACCATTTTGTATTAACACAATCATTAAACTGATACTCATTAAAAATAATATGTTTTAACTTGGACAATGGTGATGCTAGAAGAAGAAAATTATAAATATATACTGCATCTGAAGTCAACAGAATTGCTCTATTACAATGCTGTTACCAGATATTACAGAACAATGTTATGTGACACCAAGTTGCTTGGCAGTTACATATCCAGCAAATTACATGACATCACATTCCAGAAGGATGCTGTGAGAACCTGAAATCTAACAACATAGTGGTTAACACTTTTTTGTATTGAGGGGTTCCCATGCTATATTCTTGGCAATGAGATCACCTGCTCTCACTGAGGTCTTTTGTGACTTTCCTCAGACCCTTGAAGGAACTGTTGGGGTAATACCCAAAAGGCAGTAATCACTTCTTTCCACATCCTACACAATTCATCACTTGCACTTTTCAATGTTGTATTAATTTATGCAGCTGACATATCATTGTAAAATCATCACCATCTTCCTCCATGGATTAGGTCATTTAACCTGTTCCGGCATCGACGCGTTGCCATTGTTTCCTGGGGCGTCCGTGATCCCTTCTTCCTCGGGGTTTGTAGGTGAGGGCGTGTTTTGGGAGTCTGGTGTTGTCCATTCTTTCGAGGTTGTTGATCCAGTTTTGTTTGTATTTGAGTCTCACATCTTGTATTCCAGAGATCTCTAGTTCTTGTCTTATGTTTTCACTTCTTATTTTGTCCAGTCTTGTGTATTCTGTAACACTTCTTAGAAAGCGTATCTCTGCAGCTGCTAGGCGAATCATGTCTCTCTGCGTGGTTACCCATGTTTCGCTACCATACAGTAGTGATGGTCTAGCTACAACTTTATGTTCCCGGTAGGACCTCCCAAGCCGGACAGACCGTAAGAGAGACAAACTGGTCCTCCAAGAATGGGGGTTTTGCGGATGGGTTGGTAACCCTCCCAAAGAAAACAAAGTACTCACAAGCAAAGACGCACAGCCTTGGATATTGGTGGATCATTGTAAAATAAAATGATAAACAACTCTGGCATTCTTTTGTAATATGAAATATGCAATACAGATTGCTATGTACTGACCAATATGATTCATGGTATAGCAACAATAATTACTGCATCATACATGAACAGGCATTACAAGCACAGCAATCAATCAATAAATCAATCAACGTGGTTACAAAGCTTAAACTAAGCTGTGGAAATATTGCAGTGTCTTCAAGAATTACTTTGGTGAAATCACAGACTGTTCAGTAACAAAGTAATAAAAAAGGGATGTTTCCACAAATTAGTTCTTCTTACATGTAACGTACATAAAAAACATACATGAAATATTTCGGACATAAACGCCACACAGCGATATGAACAAAGAAGAATTTTATTGCATAATAATGTAATACACACACTTTATAAGCTACACAAGAATTATCACAGAAGGTTATTTTAAGTTACAGGTTTAGTCAGACTTGCATAACCTTTCCACAAACTGAACATAATACAGTGACTGGTCATCATTATTATACCAACACATATTGTATTACTGTTTTTCATTTTTAGTATCTGCAGTGATTGTTGTTCTTACAACCACACTCATGTTAATTCCTGTCTTGCTGTAAGGGAGCTATATGGAGATCACATCTTGGCTGATTGGCTTATGTGGACATGTTCCATTTTTGTAGAATACTAGATCCTCCACGTTCCTAGTGATCTTAAAATCTTATTCATTGATGACTTCTGCTTTATCTAGCTTTATATGATAACCTTCACTCAGTGGAGTTCTGCAATTTTGGACTTGTATGTCTCCTGTTTTTATGTTCCAGTAATGTTCAATGTATCAGTAAACCAATATTCAAAAGGGCCTGGAATCAGTCCTTAACATCAATATTAATAGTAAAAATAAAAATATATCTCACAATAATAACAATCACTCACCTGAAGATGGAATTGGAACAAACATTAGAAATTCTGAGCATATAAAGACCAAAGACCAAAAACACTGTCCAAAATATCAGTATAACAGCATATGGTTTATAACTGTTTAACTACAAGTCTGTGTGTGTGTGTGTGTTTTGTTGACTCACATAGTATGTAATCACTCTCTGTGGCTGGGAAATGGCACTGTCTGTCAGACAGCCTTGACAGTATTTATATACTAGAGACTCTCAGTGGGCCAACATGCCATCTGATGATTAATGAAATTATATGCAGATATGTATATTTTTTAATCTACAAGGAACTTTTTGTAGGAATCTCAATGGGCCTTTTCCACTAGCACTGGTACAACACATCCAATATCTTGTGCCAAAGTTGAATACAATCGTTCTAGAAAATTGAGATTTATTACATGTCAGAAATTAGGCACAAATCAGGATAAATAAAATAAAAATAATAAAAATTGAGTAAAACCATGAACACATCACTTGCGTACTCCATGCAATACAATGAATACACCCACAACATGCAACCAAACATGATATTCTATCACAACTACAAAACGGAGTGTCTCTGGAAGAGATATAAATATCATAATTACATCCATGAAACATGTGCACAAAGCACCATTCTTCTGAATATAATGAAAGTTCTTGTACATTACACAAATAATTCAAAAGCCTGTAATACTTTCACATCTAGAACACAAATATCTCAACCTCTTTCCTTAGAAATGCAAAGTACACAGTGGAATGTGAACTTCATCTGTCACACTGGACCCAGAAATATTCACTGATTATGAATAATAATTTCAAACAAATTAATGCTGAAGTTTTGAAGTCACGCATTCTTTTTCAGCCTTAAAAACACATCCACTCTAAAATTTGAACAACACTGCAACCAACAAAAAACCAAGAATTCTCTTCTCATTTATATGCATTTATGATCCTATGCCTCATTTATTTGTACACCACACAAACAAAGTCTCTACTCATTGTCTGTATTTATTGTCAGAGCAAACACAACATTTACAACACTATACATTTGATTCTCATCTACTACATGTTTCAGCCATTTTTGGCCATCATCAGGTAGATTTTACAAGAGAAGAGAATACTGAGGTTGAGGTCCCCTTCAAAGTTAATACTTAAAATGCATAAAATTTAGACTATTATTCCCTACAAGGTAATAATAGTCTAAATTTTATGTATCTAAGGGGAGGCCTCCACCACGTATTATTTTCTGTGTATGTTATTACAAAATCTACCTGAGGAAGGCCAAAAATGGCCGAAATGTGTAGTAGAAGACAACTGAATGTATGGCGTAGTAAAAATTGTGTTTGTTATGACAATAAACACACACATTGATTAACAAACACAACGGGATGATGATATTAAAAAAATGTCTCTACTGCCAAAGGATGACACAGACATCCAAAAAACAATTCTGTGTTTCAATGTGGTACAAATTTCCATTTTCACTTTCAGTGTGACATAACAGTGTTAGTGCAGTAACAATTCACAAATACCCAATAGCATAATTAATGTCAGACATGTAACAAATAGGCCTAATAAGACAAATGAGGTTCGGATGTTGATAGCGACATGAATTCCACAAATCAGTAAGTAAGCTATCATAACAGACAGGTAGTTCACAACTCCAAAAATTACATATGTTTCAAAGGAAAGTCTGTGGACTACAATGCTCAATGTCTTTAAAGTACCTTCAGCACCCTCTCCCTTCCCCACTCCCCAAAAAAACTGTAGTTGCAGTATTAAAGAGACAATAAACAAAGGGAAATCAGAAGATGTATCAAATACAGTTCTATTAAGCAGAGAAAGAGAACTATGTGTAAGATGTTACTGTAATACCCACTGATATGCAACAGAAAATGATGCCAAATCTGATCTCTGAAGTTTTCATACATAATCCTTTTGTTGATCTACGCTATGCATACAACATTTAACGACCGCTCTGATGACACAGTTTCACTAAATATGCATGCAATGAACTCTGAATTATGGAATGACCACGTACTACAGCAAGCAATGTAATAAGTCTAAAAGCACCTTAGTTTTGGAGGGTGGGGGAAAGAATGCAGCCGTTCTGTTCAATACCATTTGATCTGCACATTCTACACTCTACACCAAAACATGCCAACAGACGGTGCCATTATTCTTGACTGTTGCCTCATTACAGGACAAGTGTCCAGTCACATTCTCAAGAATGAGACTAACTACTTGCATTTCTTCTTCAGATGATGATCTAAAGCCATACATGTGTTACAGACTGTTTGAAACTGAAAATGTTTAATAAGAATCTCAACATTCTTTCATCTTCTTAATACAAGATGCTGGTGGACATATTCTTAAGCTGTCAGACCCTTCCTACTACTACTCATCTCTTCCTAGTTTCATGAGTATCAGCCACATGCTTCTTAAGCATAAGGGATAGACAGACAAATTTCAATAGATAAAATTTAAGCATAAGGGATAGACAGACAAATTTCAATAGATAAAATTTTATGAGCTCAATGGAGTAACATCTTTTGATATTTGTATAAAAATGTCATGGTGCTGTTGACATATGTACTACATACACAGCAAAAGTTTAGGCTAATAACTAGAGGAAGAGGTTTGCTTTTCAATATATCATAATGAATGGATTTATAATCTTGCTCGTACACCAGAGTGGTCAAGACTGCCCAGATTTGATAACAACAAAGTGTACAACCAACCTAAAAATAGAATTAGATATCAGTATCAAGTATTGAGGACCTCCAACATATGTGCCATGTACTGCAGACACAAAGAATACCTACTCAGAACAATAAAGTGATCCAGATGATGGTATGCCTTGGTGTTTCATTTTTTTAACAGAATGGCATGTTCTTTTCCCAGTTCTGTTGTTAGTACTAAAATACACTCAGAACCTTCAAGTAAAGTTATGAAATGTTCAATAACATCAGTTCATTACTTACAGGGCCAGTTTTAACACAGGCATACCAAATGGCTGCCTGGGGTGACATATTTTACAACCATTTTAAAGTGTTTTTAAGGGCATTTCCAAAATTGCAAAAAGCAACTACTAGCTTCATCATGTCTGTCCATCTGCGTAGAACAACTTGGCTCACGCTGGACAGATTTCATGAAAGTTGATGTATAAGAATTCTTAAAAAAATCATTCAAGAAAATTCCAGTTTGATTAAAATCTGACAAGAATAATAGGTAATTTGCATGAAGACATACATGCATATATAATATCATCTCGCTCAGTTCTTCTTAGAATGAAAATGTTTCTGACAAAGGTGTAGATAAAATTTGAATGCACATTTTATGTCCAGCAACTCCCCCTCACAAAATCATGCCATTTATGAGATAATATGGAAAAACATGGTAGAGTCAGACAAGCCAAAGATGACACTACAATATGGCACATGTGCTTGCAAAAAGGGTAATTAAAGCTACACCACACACTCAAAATTAATACTTCTTGCTATTTCACAGCAACAATGTTTACACAAACATGACTCAGAGTTATGTTTATACATACACTGCATCTCTTGTTTAAATACTTTCATTACAGTAAGTCTGGAAATTGCACATAATTGTGTGAATTTGAGGTTTCCACAGTGGTGCTGTTGGGGATTCATGGCTTTTGGGACATGGCACTGTGTTGTCATGTGAGTGTTTCCAAGACAAAGATTCTTTTTGGAATCCTCAACCCTTGAAGGTTAAGACACTACATTCTTATGGAATGGTGGGCAACACTAATCCACTGACAAAATGTCACATACCAGAAGACACGAACCCTTCATGTAATTTATTTCTTACAACAAACGTTTGAGAAAATCTAGCAGTTTTTAACTGAATGAGAGGGAGCCATGGAATTTCTCACAGCCTGGGGCAGCACTAATGGTTTGTGCCAGTCTTATTTATTAAAGAACTGTGTCTAATTACAATACCATTAAGTTAAAAACTTTTATCTTACTAGCTTCTTTTGGAAATGCTGCCAACTGATGGGTGAAAAGTGAAATGACTAAAATATACTATGTCCATAAAAGCAGATTAAAACAGTAATGATGCATAAAAGGAAAATTAAAATAAAAACATATTTGATTTGCCTCATACCGATAAATTTATATAGGTTTATCACAGCCGATTTTTCCTTTCCAATCTTTTACATAAGAGAAATACTTTATAAACTTTTAACACTTAAACAACTAAAATACATTTCATCTGTCTTGCAAGTAATGTATGGCACAATTATAAGAGGGTTTACCAGGGAAAGAATACATTATTAAAATATCTTTCAAGTTCCTGTTGCAAAGAATATATCATAGTGCATTTAAACACTTCAGATGTGGTATATCACATTAGATTTTTGTGTTACTAAATGCAGCTTTACAAAAAAAAAATTTCTACATGCCAATGGCACGGATGAATAGCCACTACAATAATTTTACATACACATTAAATGTCTCACGTATGTCACCCGTCATGCAATAGATAACATTGAACGAAATTATACGGGAACATTATTTTATTTGACAACTGTTCTAATCACTTCCTGCTGATTCACTTCAATTATTAAACACTGATGTGCAATGAACAAAATGTTTGTTAGATTTGATGTGTATCTGCAACCGAAGGAAAACGTCGCCAGCACCTTCTTTAAATATGATGAAGGTAAAGTTCACCCTAGAACAGGCCATGAAGGCACATAGGGGGAGTAGAGGTATAGCTCTACTCTTTCTTTAACCTCGGCGCTAGATGGGGTGGGTGGCCAAGCCATGCCCCGGCCGCTTTACCCCCGGGAAAGGCCCAGTACTCCTTGTATAGGAGGCTGGGTAGGCCCCAGGGCCGGTTTGGATGGGTGCACAAAATTTCGCCCTCACCGGGATTCGATCCCCTGTCTGTCCAGCCTGTAGTGAGTCACTATACCGGCCCACTTTAAATATGATGAGTAAAAACTTAATGTAAACCGCATTACTTAAAACTAAAACACATGGACCCTGACTTAAGGCAAAATTAAACAGCATTAAGTGCTCTGCTGCCTACTGTAAGAATAAATGGAGTGATTCCAAGTTATCATATAAAATAAGTCCCTGTATAATGCATAATTTCATAAAAAAAACATTTTTTACATAGTTTTCTGAGGACAGTTCCAACTGAAAACTTCCAAATTAGAATAATATTTTCAGAAAGGCACAGAGGGTTCAGTTTTCTTCTCAACCAATCACAGTATGCTGCCCTAAACATAATACAACACAAGAATTCTGAAGTGAGACAAAGAGCATGCACCTTTGGAAATTAAATTATTTATAAACCCACTTTTCACACATTCTAAGAATCAAGGTTTCACAAAAAAAAAAAAAAATAAATAAAACTGAAGATCACTGTCTTCTGGGATGTCATGTCCTGTAGTTTGGTAGTTGGTTACCAAAATTTTGGAGGAACATATTGCTTCCATCCTCACATTACACCCTGAAGACAGAAGACAGTAATCTTCGTTAAGTATGGTAGGGTTGACATAGATTTTAGCTTCTAATTAACAGCATATTAAGACAGTAAAACTCTCTTAAGATGTTTCTAAAAAAATTAAGTGAATATGGCTTATTAAGTAGGAAAATGTATTAAAATGGTAGCCCAAAAACGATATTGTGTGTACTTATGTACTGAAATTTACACTTCCTTTACTACAATATTATTCTGCATAATAAATGCCATGTTAAATAATTCACTTTCATCCCTGAACTAAAAACAAGTCTTAGTGATTTACTTAGTGGTTGTAATACACTGGAACATAAGGCAAGATTATGTTTAATAAGTACTACTAGTATATCAGAAGCTTCTTCTTGCCAAACTCTTCTATAAATATCAACTCCACCTTACTACAATTTGCTATCTTCTTCTGGCTCAGATGCACACTTACAGGCTTTTTATGGTGTCTCATATTTTGACAAAAAAGTGTGAATTTCTTAATTCTTTTGCAAGTAAAATTTTAAGCAGCATCCATTGTGTTTACAATACCCAGCTTTTCTTGAACTGACAGAGCTTATGCTTCGTGCTACTGTATGAGGAAGTACCAGTCCGACAGTAAAGTAATGAGACAGGTTCAAAAAAATAGTTTTGTAGTATTTATTTATCAACTAAAATACGGTCACCTTCAAAGTACATCCCTTGTACCTGCACACACGTTTTCCAGCGGTGCTGCCACTGTTTGTAGGATTCCTGGAACGCAGCTTGAGGAATGTTTAAGGCCTGCGTTACAGACGTCTGGATGTCTTCTGTTGTTTCAAAATGGTGTCCTTTCAATGCCGATTTTGCTTTTGGAAATAAGAAGAAGTCGGAGGGCGTGAGATCAGGTGAGTAAGGCGGCTGCGATATCACCGTAATGCCTTTGGATGTTAAAAACTGCGCTACAGAGAACGCTCACCCGCGCATCCCGCTGTTGCTCGGTTAGATTTCTGGGCACCATCTTGGCACAAATTTTTCTCATGCCCAATTCTTCAGTTAGTATCCGACGAACAGCTTCCCGGTTCACGTTCACTTCATCAGCAATCATTTTGACTGTCAATCTT
>Ga0123357_10007375_pt1 | contig 13585 bp, 8 predicted proteins | sample TergutEmb28metaG_FD_89873 | JGI IMG/M metagenome (GOLD analysis project Ga0123357, IMG submission 89873) | Embiratermes neotenicus P4 segment gut microbial communities from Petit-Saut dam, French Guiana - Emb289 P4 | ecosystem: Host-associated > Arthropoda: Insects > Digestive system > Gut ... | reverse complement strand
TGTGTTGCGTGCTATAATGTATGTGTTAAACTCTTATGTGTTGCGTGCTATACTGTATGTGTTAAACTCTTATGTGTTGCGTGCTATACTGTATGTGTTAAACTCTTATGTGTTGCGTGCTATACTGTATATGTTAAACTCTTATGTGTTGCGTGCTATACTGTATGTGTTAAACTCTTATGTGTTGCGTGCTATACTGTATGTGTTAAACTCTTATGTGTTGCGTGCTATACTGTATGTTAGAAGCGTTAAAAGTCTACAATTAATTTTTTTCTTTTTACACTGCATGTATATATGTTTGGCTCTGAAAGGCTACTGTCATCCTGTATTATACAGGATTTTGACAAATATATTCACCGTTCTTCAGATTATACTTAGGACCAGTTTGTTTAAATAATCGGAAGTAACATCAAGAGGCATGTGAAATCTAGTGCCATATCGACTCCAAGTTTCATAAGCTGTATTCAGTCCCATCAAATATTTTCGCCCTTCGTGATTAACGCCTGGTATGTGAACTTCTACATAATTTATTTCCGTTTGGATTATTGTTGACAGCACGAATTTCCACGCGAAGAGAACCTGTGATTACCATTTAAATAACTTTTATTTTCGCCATTGCTTTGATCATTCCCATTTTTTTTCTATACCCGTTTTTATTGTTGGTAGAGATATGATTGTTTCAAACATCGGACTGGGGATATTCATGTACATTTCGCTTGTTTCTTTAATTAGCATCGACGTGTTTTTGTTCATGGTTTTAACCACGTGGGGATAGCTGTTCCGATAGGATAATGGAGAAACGGAGGCAACTGAACTGACAGGGGGTCATCCGGTAATACAAGAATTTTTATTTACTTCAATGCTTAATTAAACACCACTGCATGAAAAGTTACTGGAAATGTAATTATGGCTCCAGGTATTCAATATATGAAGGTTAGTGATCAGTTTCGTGACCTGACCGTTGTACTCCAAGGGAAAGAACACCTTTCAACAGTTCGATGGGAGTTCCTGTGGGTCTGACAGCAGGGGTGGAAGATTTGGAGAACAGAAAAGGCTGTTGGCTGTGCCGGGCACTGAAGGCCAGTCCCTCGGTTTTCTAGTTTATAGCCTTGACACTACGTGAGCCGTGGTGTTGCGGCTCCCGTTTGATTATACGTGCCGTATAGTTGAATTCACTAATATTATAAAATTCTCTTATCGAAGTACATATCTTATTGAAACGACATACCAATTATTACATTTCGAACAAACTAATGCACAAAATTTTATTAAATTCACCATATTACAACACATCAGCTCCTACATATTTCGGGCCTCACTGGCCCAAAATCAGGGAGCGCACAATTGTACACAACAGGTGTTTTATCTGTTGTGCATGTAACAGCCGAAAACTCCTCCCTATTTGATATTTATGTAGTAGATCGATTTGTGCACTGAAAACTATAGAATTTAACACAAGAAATTACAACAGTTATTTAACATCGTGTTTTAAATTTTGAATTTTTCAGTGCATAAATCAATCTACTACGCAATTATTGTATAGTAAGAATTTTGCAGCAGCTACATGCAGAACAGATAAACACCTGTTGTGTACAATTGTGCGCTCCCTGACTATGGGCCAGTGTGGACCGAAATATGTAGGAGCTGATGTGTTGTAATATTGTGATTTTACCTTTTAAAGACGAAGCGCAGACTTCTTTATTTAAAGACCTAGATCATACCGCGCAGTAAACACCTTCCTTCTCGGTTATAAAAACCAATCAGTTACGTTGTATGGGACAGACGTCGCTGTTTGTTCTCATATAAATACAAAACACAACACAGTGTGGGCAGAGTGTACAGTTATTTAATGTTAAACCTGTTGGTGCATCACGTAACCAGTAGGTTTTGAAAGGTTAATAATGTTTTGTGCATTCGTTTTTTCGAATTGTGATAATTGAATTGTAATGCACGGAATGGAGAAGACAAAAAAAAAGACATACAGTCAGATAATAATGGTGATGTTACATTTACTCCAATTTTTTTCCAAAGAAAAACAGTAATTCAGTAGTACAAAGCGTTTTTTCTGTAACATCTTCGCTTCTTGCTTTTCTAAACATTTCTATCCAGCTTCCCTCAGACAGTGTAAAACACAGCTAAATTATTACAAGTTGTTTTCAATTTTCATTATCTTATTTGTTACGTTGTGGTAATGTCAAATAAATATAAATGGCGATTTTATATATGTATATATACGAGTATATAATGATTTTACATTTTTCTTGTTACTTAGGGCATTCTATAGAAACACTTGTAAAGGGAAATTAGCCCCCAGTTCACTAGTAACTCTTGGATGTAACTGAAGTCTTTATTAAAGGAATTCGTTTGAAACTTTTAATTATCTTTACGAAACACATTAAATTGTGAACTTGCGTTATGAAAGTTTTGATGGCTGTTGCTTAATTATATTCGGGTGTTTAAAGAAGAACTTCACTTCAAGGGATAAACGAATGTTGCAGGCGATGGATCTATACACGTGCGCTATTCAAGTCACGTGTTTGATGTTTCCTGTCCATGACAAGTATAATAATTTCTGAATAAATATTTTCTTCTGATAATTATGGGCCTATGGTTCTACACGAGATTATTTGCCTCTTTGTAATATATCGGCCTTTATCGCCACTCATGATAAGACGATGCATTCATTTAACTTCCGTTAACTTCCGATATGAAAGGAAGAAAATTCCAGAATCCTTATGAAGTTCTGCAAGGTGAGCCTTCTGCATCTGGCCGGTTCAAGGTTGTTTCCATGCGGAAGGACCGATACTGGAAACTCATCTTTCCTCCGTTTCGTATATGGCTATCGTCTGGCGATTGGCTATAGTAGGAAAGTGAGAGGTAAGGGTGTTACTCCTCCGAGTTTTCTTGGTGGGTTGAGGGATTGGGGTCTGTGACTCGTGTTTGGGTTTTCTTCAAGCTATCGTCTTGGTTTCTGGCCTGGCCAGTCACTGAGTAAGAGAGAGACTGCACCCCAGATTCTTCGCGTGGGCTACGCAGGTGCCAGGGCATGTCGGCAAGGTAAATTTGATTTGGTATTTTGGTGATTTTAAATTCATGTTTCGTTCTTATTTCGGGCATCCCCGGGCTTCTGTCTAGCGAAGTTCATGATGCGTCGGAGACCTGACGTAGGGTAATCGGAGTACAGAGAGGGGTCAGCAACCTCCCGTATGTTGGGTTAGTTTGTTCCTTATTTATTGTATCGAGTCAAAGTAATGTGTTTATTTTGAGGTATTTCTCTCTGATGTACATCATACTTATTGTAAAGTTTCCTTTAGCCGATGAACATGGAGATTGTGTTGCATGTTTACCATAGACTTAGTCGTAAAAAGCTGATCGGCTGTTAACACCGAGCGTGGTGTTGATATTGTACTTTGTGATCATTACTATTGTTATTGTTTTTTATTGCTATATGTTTAGTTGGTGAATATACTTTCAGTGTTATTGTATTATGTATTTTGGTTCTATTGATACGACACGTGTGCTCACTACTCCCCACGAGAGTTAATGTTACGGAGCTCTGTGGCACAAACGACCGATGGCGAATTAAAGTGCGAGCCCCCGTTTTGACATCTAGTGCTTTTCCGTTTCGGGTGCGACCCCGAGGGCTCAGAGGCATATAGTATTATGGTTTTGAATTTTTGCAGCAAAATGTTTAAAATAGTTTGTATTTCGGTTATGTCAGTAAAGGCTTTGTTAAGGCTTTGTAAGTGCTTATGTTTTCAAGAATAATTTTTTAAATGTATATAAATGTAATGCGTTCTTTTTCTCGCTTAGTGATCTCCGTGACTGTATTCTTGGGATACAGATAGCTATTAAGCTCACCAAGAAATTCGCTTTCACTTATTGTTGAAACTAATTGTTCAAATTCGCTGTCTTGTCCAAATTCTGTCACACCTCTTTTGGAAACCAGTTGTCCAAATTCCTTGTCATCTATTATGGAAAATCACTGCCCATATTCGCTGTCACAAATTATGGAAACCAAATGTCCAAATTCGCTGTCCGCATTATGGAAAACAAATCTCAAAATTCGCTGTCACTTATTATGGAAACCAAATATCCTAATTCGCCGTCACCAGTTGTGGATACCATATCTTCAATTTCGCCATCACCACTTATGGAAACCAAGGGTTCAAATTCTTCATCACCAGTTGTGGAGACCAAATCTCCAAATTTACTGTAACTTGTTATCAAACGAAGTGTCGAACTTCGCTCTCACCTATTACGGAAACCCAAAGTCTAATGCCCAGTTTGAAATAGTCGCCACTGGCCACGTCCTGAACATCTTTATTACCTGAGTGACTAGGAGATTCATGAGGGAGATCGTCACAGCTAGTCTTCGTTAAAACACTTCTTAACGTTTTGATGAAGATTTGCTAACCATGAGAGTCGCGTACGAAAAATTATAATTAAACTTATGTATATTGGACCGTGCAACATTGCGATAATTGAAGAATAAGAGACCAACTTGATGTCACAATTTATTAAGTTTTATTTCACTTCTTCGTTCTCAACATGTTTCGGACATTAATATATCCATCATCAGGAGCCTGCGACTTTTATATTGTATCACCGCATTGGTTGTGTGTTCTTGTTTCGATGTGTGTTGGACCGTGCATCGTTGTGATAACCAAAGAATAAGGACCAACTAGATGCTACGTATTATTTTATTGTACTTCTTATAGGCTCAACATGTTCCGGGCACTACTATGCCCATCATCAGGAGCTCACGACTATAGTGTTGATTACCACATTGGTCGTCTCGTTCTTGGGTTGCTGTAAGTTGGAAGTTAGGTGCGGATAGGCTGGAGTAGTGTCCGAGCTGCGGGTTATAGAACGTGCTATAACCTGCAGCTCGGACAGTACTCCAGCCTACCCGCACCTAACCTCCGACCTTCAGGAACCAAAGGACGAGACGACAAATGTGGTAATCAACACTATAGTCGTGAGCTCCTGATGATGGGCCTAGTAGTGCCCGAAACATGTTGAGCCTATAAGAAGTACAATGAAATAATAAGTAGCTTCTAGTTGGTTTTTATTCTTTGGTTATGTTAGTGTCTTCAGGGTAAAAATTTACCCCTAATCAGCTGGGCACGGCAGAAATTTATTCTCGTTATTTATTGCAATAAAGACACTGGAAGTGGATAATTTATCTAGTTCTACAGGGCACATTCTGCAAGGAACAATAGCTGTTCGTGATTATACGGGGTTTAATTCCGGGTTTTATTACTGCTGGACAGAAGCCGGGGTAGCTCAGTCGGTACAATGACTATATTACCGGCTGGAATACTGAGGTATCGGGGATCGATTCCCGGGACAGACAAGAGATCTTTCTCTTCTTCAAAATCTTCAGACTGGAGCTGGAGTCCAGCAGCCTGCTGTAAGATCGGTACCAGGAGCTCTGTCTCTGCCATTAGGGTAGTCGGTTGTGAGGAGGACAGTTTATCTAGCACCACATAGAGAGTGCGTGGAACTACATTTCCAGCTCCCATATGCCGAATGGCATGGGTCCTCTGGAGGTCGACTGGTGAACAGCAGCTCTTATGTCCTAACCGCCTAAGTACGTGCTAGTTGAATTCCGGTATTCGCCTCAAGACGAAAATGAACTTTCATAAAAGCCATGTTACAGTCGAATCGTTAGAAAATGAAAAATTCATATAAGTTACACAACAGAATCCTTCTGAACTGACATAATACCATTGATCCTTAATAAAGATAAAAATTTAACTGGCTATTTTTTCGTCTGGAATTATGAACAGCATGTCTGGGTGTAAAGAACATCGCCTTAGGCAATAGAAAGAACTGTAGAAAGATAAGTTCGTTTTGCTGTCTTCATTTAAGAATCGTAGGCCATAACTCTTTGTGTAGACTCGTAATATTGCGTCCAGATCTTTTTTATTTTTCATGAGTTCTCAGTAGAATTGCCTTGAGAGTTTTCCCTGCTCCCAAGCAATCGGCTGGCTCTCTGGACAGCACATTTATCGTGGCTGCAGTTTGTGTTAATCGTCGCTTGGCGACATGGTGTCTGTCCTAGTGCCGTGCTTGTAACAACAGACCAAGTGTCTCCACACAACTTGGTCACGGTATTCAGGGTTTACAGACTTCAGTGTGACGCTTTAGGTCACAGCTGGGGTAACCAGCATTCGGTAGGCCCCTGAATCGAATTTTCTTGTTTTATGAAGTGTTTATTTTTAATTTTATTTTTAATATATTTCGTCAAAGTAACTTTAACTTCTGTTATCCTAATAGAACTTAAATGTTAAGTAACATGACACTGCGTAACATGAAAATGAAAACTGAGACAAAAATAGAGATAATTTAAGAAATTTAGTGCCACGTAATAAGAACCGTACTTTCCGCTTTCGTTTCGAAGCCTTAATGGTGTTTCGTAAATTTGTCTGTTAAAAAAGAGGCATAAACACAAGAAAACGTGAAAGTATCCGGGTTCTGCTATTTCTCGTGGATATACCTGAACGAAACTAAACAGCATTTTGTGGGACCGTGATGTGACCCTCAAAACCAAGACTCATATTTATCATGCAGTAGTTAAAAGTCCAATTACATATGGAGCAGAAACATGGTGTTTAAAAGCAAAAGGGCAGCAAAACTGAATTCCACAGAAATTGACTTTTGGCGACACTCGGCTCGAATTTCCAGGAAGGACAGAATTAGGAACACTATTATTAAACAAAAAATGAATGTAACAAGGTCTCTTTTAGAACATATTAAGATTCAACAACTGAAATGGTATGGACATGTTCAGAGAATGGAAGAGGGGAGATTACCAAAAAAATTTATGAAATGGAGCCCACTAGGAAGAAGAAAACGAGGTAGACCTAAAGCTACCTGGGCGGAAGGGTTTAGAGGACTGATGGGAGACAAGGGATTAATAGAAGACTGGAAGGACAGAGAAAAATGGAAGAAAAATATAAGATAATTGTCAAATGGGCGCAGGAAGATGTGGAAACGTCGAACAACCTGCTAAATAATAATAATAATATACCTCAAGAAGTAATAAAATATTTTCATATGTGAGAGAAGATATTGAGGATTTTACATTAAGCAGTGACACGTGTGACATATATATGTCCCGATCTGTGGCAGGAGGTCTGTGTCAGTTGAAGGTCTTTTGGAATAAGATATATATTAGCGGCCTTCGCTTACATGTAACTCTTCTAGTAATATTTCCATAATAATAAAAAATATGTGTTATAGAGAATGAATAAAGGACAAGCAATAGTGCGCCATTTCCCTGTCCTTTTCTTCAAGGATTTTTTGTAAACGTCTGAATTACCCTTTGTGTGTCATTAATGCTCGAAGCAATATTTCTTTGGGGCGTGTGGTTCAGTTTCATGGGACTAATGTTCAATGAAGCAATGAGTTTCTGATTACGATTAAGTGTAAACAATTTCGTAATTTGATCCTCGTGCGTGCTATACATCCACTAATATCTCCTTCTGTAGCAAGCCTTCTGGATTAAATGAAATCAGAACCAGAATAGAGAATAAAGCGATGTACAGCGACAAAGCCGGAAGAAAGAGCTCACGGCTTATACAAGCAGAACACGCAATTTAGCAGTCGACAGTAGTTCTATTTAGGATGTACAGTAGGTAATGCCACCTGAAGTAGGGGAAATCAAACCAAATCGAAATTCATTGACCGTTGAAGCGTGCGTGTTACGAGCAGGCGTTTCCTGCGGGTAGGCACTCGAGAGGGAATACAGTGAGAATCTGTGTGCAACTGTCTTTTGTCGGAAAGCAGAGGGCGGTGGATGTATAATGGATCGCTGACGCTCTCCGGTACACAATACAAATTGATAACAGCGTGAAAAATGTACTTTATTGAAGTACACGTATTTTACAGGCGTGTTCTTGTGGTTTGTTCACATACTGCAGGTATAAATATAGATCTGTGGAACGCTTGAAGGAAAAAGAGGTCAAGGTAGACCAAAACTCATATGGCAAGAAATTTATAAACAAACTTAAATGTACTGAGTGTAGGGAATTGGAGGCGGAAGCGCTGAAGAGGCTTTTCTGCAAAATGTTGGTATAGGCGGACAAAATGAATGCTGACAGACAAATTGCGTAAACAATGCAAATGGCTGGCTGCTCTGGTTATTAAGATATAAATATCAAGGTTGAATCCCAACGTTTTGATGACAGTTTTGTGTTTATAGAATTCATAAATGACTTGCGTTACTTGAATAAAGATTTTTTTTTTTTAATTTCTGAAGGATAAGTTTGTTACTGCAGATGTGTAGAATGGTTTTAATCAGGACTGTATATCTCATCTGAGACAGACAGACAGACACACGATTGCCGTATTATATATTATTTATTACGTGGAACTGAAAGTTACAGAAGCACAGAGATCTGTAGCGATATGTTATTACTGTTTATCTCACTAATTAACCAACTTGATGCACAAAAGTTTTGTTTTACAATAAGTTTATTTCATGCCTGTACATGTTTCGAGCGCATGTGCTCATCATCAGGAGGTCAAAATTGCATTACGCAGCCTCTGATATCATCACACCTATAGGCGGCCGTCTCGTGCACAGGTTGAGAGAGGGCTGGTTCCAACCAGCCCTCTCTCAACCTGTGCACGAGACGGCCACCTATAGGTGTGATGATACCAGAGGCTGTGTAATGCAATTTTGACCTCCTGATGATGAGCACATGCGCTCGAAACACGTAGAGGCATGAAATAAACTTATTGTAAAACAAAAATTTTGTGCATCAAGTTGGTTAATTACTGAGATAAATGTACTGAGATGCACGGTCAGCAAAACGCCAAAAAAAAAGTTATTACTAATTTAATGAAACCCCGTCCTGTGATACAAAAGTTGCTGTGTGAGACATTCATACGACTATAACAGTGATTTAACATGGCGGTGGATGGTTGAAGCGATTTAAAATTATCACTGTTGTTCGTAATTTCTGTTGGAGTGGCCTGTGTTCTGATGTACATAAATGTGGAAATATTCGCTGTATCAACAGGTGTTTGGTTTAAATATTTGATTGCCCAGAGGGTGGGGGATGGGATAGACGAAAAGGGAGAATATTAAATTGATACAGACGTGAAAATGAAGTACTTGACTTAATGCCTTGTTCATGAATTGAATATTAGTGCCAAAGGCTAGCAGTTCTGTTGTTATTTTAAGCATTTAGAGGGGAGTTTGTGACGAACTTTGTTCAAACATAATGACAGTATGCTACCTTTATCCTTTAGTAACCAATGATATAATGAAAAGCTACAATATCTGTTGCGTCACTTCCCGCATCATCGGAATGTTATAATGCAGTGTGGAAATGAAGTTTAACCGGTGGTCAAATTACGTCCCACTTGGCTGCAACACCAAGGTAGTTTGCATTTTGTCATACTATGCACTTATGTGTTCTATATCATTCTAAAAATAAAACCAATTATTTCCCTATGCAGCATTAACTCGCTGGTATTGTAATTAACGTGATATATGTTCTCTGTGAGGTAAAAACTGAATTCTTATATCGTGCGATTTAGACAAAACGTAATCCATTCATCCTGTCCCACGTCTCAGGAAGTTAATCTAAAACCCCGTTTTATTAGGCAAATTAGGCTCGCTTGTCTCCTAGGCAGGCCATATCATTTTGGAATATAAATCGGATCTTGGTAGCACAATACAGCATTAGTGTAATTACAGTTGATAACCAACAAGATGCAACTGTTATAATTTATATACTTTTAATCAGCTCTATACGTTTCGGGCGATGTTTTCGCTCATCATCTGGAGCATATCACTGTAACTACAGCATCTGGTATTGTCCACCGATGTTGCTGCGTATACGCAACCCCAGCCAGCAGCAATTGTGATTATACTAGCGATGCACAGAAAAACGAAGGTTGAACATCACTAGTGTTTTATTTTAATCACGAAGCATTTTGGTTATGAATATTCCCAACGGGTGTAAGCAACGTGTAGCCACAGAACTGAATAGTTAATGTAACAACCATGTACCTTCGCACACACGCATTATCAAAGGGTTTGCTGGGCAGATTTGGATCCATGTAGTCTGTTAACATTATAAAATGTGACCTAAAGCGAATTAACGAAATATTGATTATGTGTGCCTCTCTAATTCTCAGAGACACAGAGACGATATCTGTCAGCAGCACCAGAAACACTGTGCTGGGAATTTTCTATAAGAAACAAGTGCTTCAGCTTGATAAAATCCGTCCACATGGTCTTGATATTTTGTTCTCTGTTTATTAGATATAAATTTGTTTTAAAAGAGAAAAATATTTTATTTCTTCTCTATTTTGGATTTTTGCGATTAACATCACAATAAGTGTGGGCCCGGTAGCTCATTCGGTATAACGAATGGCTACGGGCTGGACGGTCCGCGAATCGAATCCCGGTGTTGGCGAGATTTTCCGCACCTGTCCAGACCGGCCCTGGGGCCCACCCAGACTCCTGTACATTGGGTACCGGGTCTTTCCCGGGGGTAAAGAGAGACTGGGGCGTGACGCTGACCCCTCACCCCCTTCTAGTGCCGTGGTCAAGAAAGAGTAGAGCTATACGTCTATTCCCAATATGAGTCGTACGGCCTTTACAGAGCCTCAGTTCCTGTACAAGGGTGCACTTTACCTTTTACTTTATCACAATAAGTAAGACCCTTGTATTTGTTTTTCCCGGAGCTGTTTGTATGTATTAGCTATATTAGGAATTTCGGTTGATCTAAAAAAATGAAGGTCGTTGTTGTTACTTTAAGCCTTCTGGTAGGACTCTGAATAATCAGAGATCTGTAAGTTTCACAATCAGTTTAGTTAAAGGAGTAAATTCTTCAAAACTTCGGAAAGAAATTGATTAAACCTCTTTAATAATTATATAAGTTTTTCTGTTAAAATATTCTAGTTAGAGAAACAGTTACACTCTTTGATTTGTCTTTTATAATTCTCTCACAATTCGCGCGATGTAACTTTAGCAGTCTATAGATTGCAGATGAATATATTATTGGAAAAATCTTCAACACTTTTTATTCGTGAAAATATGAACCCTGCCCAGATTATTCCGTTCTTACAGATGCAGTGTGTGCTTCATTACTAAACGATGCATTTTAGATACTTTGGAAAGAAGGCCTACCTTTCTCTCGAAAATTAACTGTAACTCAAATGTGCTGGCCGTTGACGAAGATAGAAATTTTTGTATGCGTAGAGTCTTTTTCAAAGTGGTCTAATTTTGTTACTTCACACACGTTAAACTGGCATTTCAAACTGTTATTTTGTCGTGTACCTTGAGACTTTAGTTTTAATGCATTTGTAAATATGATAAATTTAAAGTTTTGTTGATCTTGCATCGTGTTATATCCGTATAAAATGAACCAACAAGATGCATTATTATTCCAGTCAACAACGCATGATTTTACCAACTGCTGTTTATACAGAGTTGATCCTCCTGATGATGAGCAGCAAACCTACTCGAAACATGTAGAGGCTTATTATTTAAAAGAATTAAAAGTAAATAGTGCATCTTGTTGGTTGTTCATATTATATATATATATATATATCAGTCTCGTTACAGGCCTGGATAGACCCAGAGGGTTCCAGGAAGTTAAGGATCCCAGATTTCATGACAACGGCACAGGATGGTGGTAAAGTTGTCAGCCTTAAGCACCGGCCGCCTTTACTCATTTCTGTTAGAGGCTGAGTCGACCCCAGGGCCATAGTGCGATCGGAAGGATTTTATGTCGAAGAAAAATCCACTGACACCAGCTGGGATCGAACCAGCTAACTTCCGATTTGTAGCACAGCTCCTTAACAACTGGTTCGTATTATACGGATGATAAATTTAATTTGTGGTATAAGAACTGGCTTATGGTCACCAAACCAGGCCTGATATTTCAGCTTTATAGCAGGTTTCAGAGTAAATTGTCCTGCCGCTTCTTCACCGACATGCGGTTTATGATTAAATATATTCAAGTAGTTACATAGACTAACTATGTAGGCATATACATTGAAATTAAGGCTTGTGGACATAAACGCTTTCAATTCCATCAATAACATGAATGCTTTGAACATTAGTCTTCATGTCACGGACAATGAAGAGGCATCAAAATAAAACACTTCGTGATTTAAAAAATGTATTTGACGTATTTGTGCCAACGTTTTTCGATAAATAAGTGCTGTAAAATATCTCTTTTCTGTTTCTCTTAAAAATTTGGTGTTAAATTTTCATATTTGTACTTTACACTAACGTAAATAATGAGTAATAATATTCAAAACAATATTAAAAAAGAGTAATAAAGAAGTAAGTTCCCAAAATGTGTACATGTGTCCGAGTCCAACAATGCTTCGCTTTCCACGTGAGAGGAAAATCATTTTGACTTATCGCAATTACGTTACAACTTTGTTGGGTATATATACCTATCTTGAGAGCCCCAGTGGATGACGGTAATGTACAAAGTCAAGATCAGTATCTTTGAAGATGAAAATGTTACAATAATTACACGGCAGTGGTGCCATTTACACTGGACTACATAAAAAACGAATTGCATGTTTTAAAACTGTTGTGCCAGGGCGTCAGCAACCTGAGAGCTGGGAAAATTCTTATAATAAAACCAACTAGATGCACTAATTTCTCAAATTTATTTTTGGAATAAAACTCTACATGTTTCGGACAGTTTCTCTGTCCATCATCAGAAGTTTTTTTACTGCACACACAGCGATGGTATATGTCATACCATTGCTTGCGAGCAAGCTGTCAGCAAACCTGTATGACATATACCATTGCTGTGTGTGCAGTGAAAAACTTCTGATGATGGACAGAGAAACTGTCCGAAACATGTAGGGTTTTATTCCGAAAATAAATTTGAGAAATTAGTACATCTAGTAGGTTTTATTATAAGAACTTATCAAGATGCACGGTCACCTGAACGTCAAAGGAGGGAAAAATGTGTCCCAGTGATATATTTAGTGAATACTTACGTTCTCGTACTGTTTTTTTTTTTAGTGGAATTGGTGAAGAGAAAGACAATAATCATAGGAGTGGAACTAAGTGGCCTGAGATATTAGTATTTTGTGGTTGCTGTTTGTACTGCAGATTGTGGATTGTGTTGTTAACACTTTGTTAAGAAGTGGATAAGAACAGAAGAACATGATGATATCACTGCCGGCTGCAGTGCTTCCAGTGAGAAAAAGAAAGACAGCATTCATAGGAATGGTTAGGGAAAAACGGAACAAATTCGTATAGCTGAACAACTTGCACACTGCTACGGGAAAAAATGTTCTGTGTAGAGTAATGAAATAATTGCTGAGAAATTATTTCCGGTTGCGGAAATGAAACTTTTTGTGGTGAAATGTTGCACGTGAATGTAGTTAGGAAATCTATTTTGTAATTGCTCTGTCAACGTTTGTTGTTGTTTTTGTGATGTCTTCTTGTATTCTGTGATATTTATGTTTTTTTTTATGTTTTGCTGACCGTGCATCTCAGTATATTTATCTCAGTAATTAACCAACTTGATGCACAAAATTTTTCTTTTACAATAAGTTTATTTCATGCCTCTACATGTTT
>Ga0123357_10007373_pt1 | contig 13586 bp, 13 predicted proteins | sample TergutEmb28metaG_FD_89873 | JGI IMG/M metagenome (GOLD analysis project Ga0123357, IMG submission 89873) | Embiratermes neotenicus P4 segment gut microbial communities from Petit-Saut dam, French Guiana - Emb289 P4 | ecosystem: Host-associated > Arthropoda: Insects > Digestive system > Gut ... | reverse complement strand
TTTTATATAAAGGTTCTAAAAAAAAAAAAGAGGAAAACAAAATTTTTTTTGATTCTTCTCCTTAAAAAATGTTATTATTTCTCCCCCACCCCCCCCCCCCCCCCCCAAATTAATTTAGCTACTCTTCTACAGTGCAGTCCTCAATCAGCTTGTATTTTTACAAACTGCATCAAAATTAAAGCCAGGTATGCCAAGTGTCAAGGGAATTAAGCATTCTGATGGCATGAACCATGAGTGACAGGCCTGTATTTCTGCTGTAGACAACAGCGACCATAAAGTCAGGTAAATATTAGATATGAAATGAATCAATGATTGAATTTACTTTCACCATCAGTGCTACACATTTGTACACGAACAGATATTGCAATGAGTACTATACTTCAAAACGTCCTTCTGAAATTACCATGGGCATTCCAGTAGCCAAATAGGATAGCCAAATGGGAAATATTCTGAGGTATACTAGATGATCTGTGTTCTGAGGAGACGGCTACATTAGGAAAGACAACACAAAGGTGCTTGGTATTTTATTAAAAAAATTACGCTGAATCACTATTTCATGTAGGATTACTAGTGACAACATTTATTGCTACTTAATGCAACTTGACACGTTACTGCAAATATACACCTTTCGTCTGAGATCCATAAACTGTCCACTACAAATACAATGAACGTAACCTGTTGTAGAACTTCACACCGTTCCAAGAGCAGCTGATATTTACGACGATATGTATCCACCTCACCGTTCTCAACTTCATCGTCAGATTCATCAGATAAATTGTTGGAACCAGACACAATCATTATTACTTCTCAGTCTACTTTGCAAAGCTCAAATTTTAGGCGAACACTGTGCACGTAATTATAACAAAACAAAAGATCGATAATACCAACGAAAAACTCGAATTGAAAGGGAGTCGAGTCGAATCAGTTTCGTGCAGTTTGTGGTTTCGATTACCCTTCGGACAATCGATAACGTTCTATTGTCTGTGATAGCGGTACACAACGTTCAAGGAGGTCTGTGCGGAAACTTGCATCAGGGAACGACTGTGGGCCAATCATGGCGGCGAGAAGCGCAGTCATCCGCGACAGCGCTATTTCCGTGAGGGGAGCAGGTTAGTAGTATGACGTAACGGAATTGACGCTGTAGCAGACAATTGTTTGCGCGTTTGTACTCGAAGGCGTAATTGTTATAAAACACGAATGACAAAATTTGGAATTTAAATTCAGCAGTAACATGATTAGTAGTGCCAGGCTATAAAAAATTGTTAAAAACTTTTCTAACTTAAAGATGATCACTGTTGTGGGAGTGATCTGTGTACGAGGTCATATCACGACCGCACGAGTTACACTGCCCATTACTGCGAATTATACGACGTCCTTAAGAAATTGTAAACCCATAGCGTGGTCACTGAATAAGAACGTCAGGAAAAGTTTATTCGCATCACCCCTAAATCCCAGTGAATATCGTTGAAAAGATGTTTTGGGGACGTAAGGCACCTTGCGTAGTCTATCCTGATAATCTTTGATGATAGTACTTGAGCGTTGCACCATATTTAGACAGATCTGTAACTTACTACAACAGACACAACCAACAGCGCGAAACAACGAAAACGAACTGCCGTATGAAAGACGCTTGGGAATGCAGCGTAATGCGTAAAAGGAGGTAAAACCTCGAAACCAGTACAGCAAGATTTTAAGAAGGAAAGAAACGAAGAAAATCTTATCTCCATTGTCGAAAGAGTAGTATTAAATTTTGTGATAGAAATGACCTAAAACCATATCTAACCTCTGTCTCAAAAATTTTGGGGTAGGCTTGTGGATGTCGCGTGGTAGGAAAGAATTGGTAAAACTTCAACCACATAGAACTATAATGTCCGTGGAGTTAGTGGCATCCGTGCCGCAAGATATATTGCAGCGACCACAGCGACACATGTGTCAGCCTGCTTCATTTTTGGCCCATTCATCAACCGTGGAGGCAGGATGAGTTGTGTAGTTGGTATGCATCTGAAATAATGAAATTGTAGCAATGGCTAAAGCAGTCAAGCGCATTGTTAAACAATGTAATAAGGCAATCCTGATCAGAGGATACAGTCGTTCCCTGGGTTGCATTGATGCCATACATGTTTGTTCGTAATCATATTCATATTTATTTTTGTTCATCTGATCCAGAAGGGGGGTTGTAACCCACAGGATATAGAACATGCCAGTTACATTTAACGCTGTATTGCAATACATTACAATAGATACAAGCAGTCTAAAATAGGATAAAACACAATGCAGCCACTGTAGAATCAGTGGTAGTCAAAAGGTTAACAATATATACTAACTTAAACATACATTTCAGTTGTACAATTTTATAATATGTTACTATTTAAAATTAATTAATAGGTCAACAATTCTCCAGATGAAACTTTAGAACATAAAAAATAGCTAATTAATAGTAAAGGTATCACGTAGCCCATGTAGACCCACAGCTTAGCATAGTCCCAAGATGATATTATTAATTATCATTACATTTGCTTGTAACTTTTCATGTATGATCGATGGTTTATTCATTATACGTACCCCATAACCGCTAGCGCTTCTCTGGACGGTTCGTGATTGAGTTAGGTTGTTAGGTTAAGTTACATGTGCTTCCACTGATCTACCCGGGCATATAATTTCGTATTAATCTGCGCACCTGCCTGTGTGTGTGAGGTGAGTTCCAGGTAAGATTTTGTTAGATTATTCTTGAAGTGATGGTACAGTTTGTGACACCATGTGTACTAGGCGGGTGGCAAAATTTGGAGGGACATGCAACCTCCATCTTACAGGATCAAAATTAGGCCAGAGTGACAGGTTCAGAGTTGCGGTTTGACTGGCGGCCATTAAGTCAGTCCAGCATAAGCTCAAGTTGTCTGTCGTCTGTAAGATGTGAAACAATGATGTCAGGTTTCAGGGAGGGTCAGGCAGAACCAAGAAACGGAACAGAGGAACTAAAACACCTTTATTCTACATTCACCATTGTGATAATATATCAACTAAATAAAAATGACTGCTAATTTACAAATAAAATTTATTGTCAGCACAGCATTCATCACAGAATGTTTTGTCCAACTTGGCCATCTTCAGGTAATACAAAGCAAATACAAAATACTTGTTTTGGTTAATTGGAATATAAATTTTTTTAAAAAAGGGGCGAGATTCTGTTTTTACATACAGCGTAATAATTCATAAGGATTCACGTTTTTTATATAACTTAAAAGTTGCATATATTTTAGTTATCCTAAAGGTATGCAAGGTATATTTTACCTAAGTTAAGGTTGTAATATGTTGAGTAACTGTAATTTTAGAAGACCTGTAGAATTTTAAGTTATTCTTCTCTTGACTGTAGGCTGGTTGGAGATTTTAGTATTATAGAATATTTGTAGAGTGGGTTTATTTTTGTAAGTTGAGAACTTATTTCACTGTTGAATAGTTTTCGAAGAATTCTCAGATTTTCATAAGTGACTTCAATATTTTCTAGTTTTGAAGTATTACATTTAAAACCAACTGGATGTACTCTTGTTATAATTTTAATTTCACAAAAGCTCTTCTACATCTTTTGTCCCATGATAGTCAATCATCATAAAGTCAGTTGCAGAATACAGGCATTATGGTATAATGTTTTGTCCAAGTATATATGTGGTATTATGGTGAATCATCACTGTGTGTTATGTATAGGATGGCGTAGACACAGAGTGGTGGAAACAGTCTTGTGGTTACGAGAGTGAGCTTGGTTCAGAGTTCACTCTTCTGGATTGCCTCAGGCTCTGGAAGTGCATGTCAGCATAGTAGTTTTCACTTCGATTATGTAATACCGGATACAATTTTCAATTTGATGGGCCTGTTTCCCACAAATCGAGAGAGGGAAACCACATGGAGTTAGTTTTCTGCTTATCCCTCGCTTTGCCCTTTCACATGAAGATGAAGTAGAACTTATTTTTAGACATAGCTGTTTATTGACAAAATATGATTATGGAAAAAATTGAAAGTTTCATCTTCATTAATTTAACTGTATGCTTTCAGTATGGTGTCTGTAGCATCAGACTGAGGTGGACTGATTTCTTACTGCATACAGTTTTCTTTTACAGGAGGAGAGAATGGATTTGTCCCCCATGCTCACCTGATATTTAAATCTGGAACCAAAACGGGAAACTATCATACAGAAATGATTGTTGGCAATTTTACCATGTGATCTTCCATACATAGTTTGTTACATATAATTTGTTGTTACAATGAGATAATTAGTGTAATACACAATTACCAAAATAAGGAAGCTCATATTGAAGTTGATGGAGGTCAAATTCTTCATTATGTGACTGAAAATACTGTTGCTAATATGTCATAATTTTTTATATTAGGTGGTCACAGCAGAAAATCATTCTGAGCCTTCCTGCATATTCAATAGTGCTGCTGGACATTGCAGCTGGATGCAGATGATGTGCCAAAAATTGAACTCAATGAATTAATCAAACTGAGCACAACAAAATTCAGGATATTTCATGTTGATGGAATTTTGGCAGAACATGGACATGTTTGTTTACATCTTCCTCCCTACCACCCTGAGCTTAATGCAACAGAAAAAATTTGGGCCTTTGTTAAAAATTGGGTGGCTGCAAGGAATGTAATTTTAAGTTACAGGATGTTAAAACTAGCTGAAGAGAAATTTGCATTAGTGACAAGAGAAGAATGGGTGTCAGTGTGCAACCATGTTAAAGAACTCAAGAAAAAGTACATTGAGAACAAATGTGTTGGACAGAATTCCAGAAAATTTTATCATAAATGTTGGCACGTCTGATTCTGATACAGACCAAGAGGATGAAGATGCAGATGGCTCTCGAATATCTCTGTTATCGTCAGACTCTGACTGCACTAATGGCATAGGAGGTAAGGACATAGATGTATGTTTTTAGAAAGAGCAGTGATGCTTGGCTACCACATTTTCTGCTCCTCATCTGCCTGCCATATGACCCCCACTACTCTTGTACAGTAGACTGCTCATGGAGTGCCATAAGATTGCTATTTCTATTGCTAACTCACCATGACTGCCACCCTCATTCTGTCCAGTTCATCCTACCATTCTAGGCTACAGTTTCAACTACTGCAGCATCCTTACTACGTACATCGTAATACTAGCACCGTACATGTTCACAGCTTTATGTTCCCACTGTGTGTGTTGCTGCTGCTATTCCTACTGCCTGCCCCAACATTACAACACTGTCTAGTAGTGCTGGTCCTGTGTTATATGCAGTAATGTGTTGTTTGGCTCCCTGTGACACTTGTCATGTGCATATGGATGTACATACATAGGCCTACATAGGTGAGCGTACTGATACCAATTAGTAAAAAATTAATATATGCAAGGTTTGAAAAGTGTTCTCACCATTGCCGTGGGGGTGTGTGTGGGTGTGGGAGAGAAGGCGGGAGGGGGGGGGGGGGAGGAGTATATTTCAAGACGGTTCTGCTGCCACAATTATGTAACGTATGTAATAGATGAATGGTTTAACACGGAGCATAGGTGGAATGATACAGACAGGAAAAGCAAAGTACAGGGAGAAAAACCTATCCCAGTTCCACTTTGTCCACCAAAAATCTCGCATGGACTGGCCTGGGATCGAATCCGGGCCTCCGAGCCCGTCGCCAACCGCCGGAGTCATTAAATTGCAACAGAATCTTGAATATGTTGACAGGTGTAGGTAAGACTCCACAGAATCAAATTTCATGAAACTCCACAATATTATATTTCGTGAAAATCAGTCCAAGTTTTCGCAGACAGATATGACGAAGCTATTTCTGCAGATCTTTGTTGGTCTCTTTTCCATTTTTGCCGTCTGTTCAGCTCACTGTACAACGTGCTCCTGTCGTACTGACAGCGGTCTTTAACGATTCGACACGGCCAAGGGGAAGGAAGTAACTGGGACTGGAGAGAATTACACAGTTGGGCCCTTTATGTTTTGGACTCTTCGCCAAATATTATTCGGGTGATGGAATTGGGGACGAATAGATGTTCACTGCATGTGGCGTGTATGGAAAAGAAAATAAATCATTGTGTGCAGAGTTTTGATGAGGAAACCTAACGAGAAGAAATCACTTGGAAGATCTCAGCATAAATCGGATAATAATATTGAAATGGATCTTCAAGGGATAGAATAGGAGGGCGTGGACTGGATTCAGCTGGCTTAGGTTAGAGCCGAGCGGCGGGCGGCTGTGAACACGGTGATGTAGTTACGTAGGTATTCTACACGGGGCGACATGTTTCTTCCCGGTACTCCAACGCCAAATCCAGTTTTCTTGTTATTTACATTTCTATGATAGGGGCAAGGAACGATACTGATTGCACTGCAAAATACGGTTATTCGTGCGCGTGCGACGTTGTTGGTCTGAAATGTGTGAACACTCTGCAGTTGTGGGCATTCTTTGCGAATTAAAAAATTACTCCTGTGGAGACGATGTCCGTCAGTCCGTCCGGCTGTGACCTAATATCGGCGACTTAACCGTTTCTTGGATTATTGTGACGTCCAACACATGCGTTCTTTGCATAACGTTGTCTCTCGTGAGAACTGACACAGTGTCGCAATTTGCCTGAGAGCGTAACGAAATTTCTACCCTCACTTTTCTCATTTCTGAGCCAAGTGGCTGAAGTTCGATACAGCAGATCGCCACTTGCTGGTGCTGGGCGTCCTGTGTTCCGTAAAATCCGGGCAGTGAAAGCCATACTTCAGGATACTTAAGGTCGCCAATGAAATCCCACCCCCTTTTTTTTTCTACTTTTTGCGTCGGAATTGGTGAACGGCGGTAGGGAGAAAGTCTGCACGTGTTGCTGTTGACCGACTGTGAAATCGTGAAACACCGCCACAGGCAAGGCCGTGCGGCTGTTACGGACATACTTGTACATACAACAACAGGTACACGTGTGCCGTGAAACTTTGTGACGTTTTGACAGTAAAGAGCACACTAGTAAAGATTGTGCGCTGTATCATTTGCAGTGCTGCGGAGTTACACGTTCAAATGTGGCTGCTGCAGTTCGACAGTACCCATCAACTACCGTAGAACGTGTTTGTTAGTTTACACAGCAATACAGACGTACGTAAACTGGCTGTCGTATTCTACAGCATAATGAATTATTGCCATCCCTCGGGACGTCAGTACTGTCGGCAACTATCAGATTTTTATGCATCATTTAGCAAGCGTCATACATGCTAGCTGGACAGTTCGTTGTGTGTCAGGCTGCGTATTGGACAAGATAACACAGGCACTGTTGTCGTAAGCAGACTGACAGGCACTATCGTCAGTAGTCCGTATTAAAGCTCGGTGCCGTCTCTATTTGCACATGACGCCGCGAGATGCTGGGCGTCAGCGTGCGCGGTGCAGCATGCCAACTGTCACGTCTTCCACAACCGCAACTGGTTGATCAACAGTTGCATTGCCGTGTTAAACAAGATCTTGTCCGTCTGTGGTCCCTGTGCTGAGCCGGTTGAATCCTCGAACTGTATGTTTCGAACATTCTGATGATTGTGATTATTTTATCTGACAAATCTAGTTTGTCAGCTAAAATAATCCTCCCATCCGCGCCTTGTTTCGGCCTGCCTGGTTTTCATTACCATGTCTCCTGTCTCAGTTTCCTTCGTTTGATTGCGATAGGAATTAGTTTAATTACTTCCATAATATTTGGTGACAGCTGTAAGCTTTGGAACTTCTCATTATGCATTTTTTTCCTTCCTCTTTTTAGGTCCTATTTCCTACGCGTGAGGCTCCATATCTGCGGCGATTCATTGCACAAATTTACACATACTAGATTTATAAAAGTATCACTTGTCGGAATCATACAATACAGTACATGACTGAAAGAGAGTCTCAGTCCATGACAAACGCAATCAATCGCACTTGACGAAGGGCAGAGCTTGGTTGGGCTGTGAGTAAGCTGCGCAATAGGGTGAGAGTGGGGTAAGCCGACTTGTCAGTCACGTGGTTTCAACCTGATTCGTCGCAATCAGTCAAGAAAGGTCGAAAGAACGGCACTAAAATTGGAAATGTAGAGAACTGATTTTGGCGACCTTCGACACTGGTGACCGCCCCGTCCCTGCGAGTCCCTGTCAGTCTGTTTGTGTAGCATGTTGCTCTGCTTCAGACTGTTTGCTGAAGACGGGAGGCAAACAGAACGCAAACAGCCGTAGTCATGGCTGACAGGCGATAAACATGATGAATTAATCACTGCAGTGCCTATCAGCACACTTCAAAATGTGACTTAAGTTGCTTGAAGGCAGTTGTACACGAAGGACGTGAGCCAGCAAGGCTTCCATACGACTGTCACAGCACCGAGTGCTCTATTGAGCCTTTCTTATGACGACGGTAACGAATGGACCATTGCGTCACAGAGTGACGTTCTATTTGGATGTTCTGAGTCTATTTAACGATGCCTTTCATACCCGAAGTTACGTAACGTCGAATGGTAGGGTGTTTAGTAAATAATGAATCAAGGTGGTGCGGACGACCGCAGTCGTGGTGTAGCTGACAGTAGAGTCCGCTTATTTGCCACGACAACTGTCCCTTAGGGTAGCCTCTGGACTGAGATTTAACCTTGAACATCTGAATACGAATAAAGTGAAAGGTGAAGTCCTTGAGCTTAATTAAGCTCCACGCCATTGAAGTGTGTGGGACAGACAAAGTTGTCCCTAACATAATTACGCCGTGCCATATATGTAAATGATACAGGGTCAGCATTCTATCTGAGCTGCATGTTTGTCATTTCTTGTCATCCCGCTTATCGTATAAATCGTAACCGACTCAACGGCCGCTCATATGCTTGTTGCAGTAGCGGCGAGAAGTGGCAAACGACATTGGTCATATAAAATAATTATGGTATATTACAGAAACTCTGCTGAATATGTACGGCGGTGTTTGATCTAAACTATTAACGAACTGAACTCAGTGAAGCCTGTTCTAACGCGAAGTAGCGCACAGTAATGTATCGGCGGTAAAATTAATTATTAATTATTGATCTTGTGTTGTTGCGTCGTCCCCGCCTGATTATTACAAATTGTAATTCCTTAAGAACCAACGCAGTTTGCACAATGAAACAAACTTGGCTACAGACCAGTTTATTCCACTGCCCTATACTGTATGTCTCGGCCCTGTTGTTTCCTTAAATGAGCTGCCTTGATACACACTACTCTAAAACCTTGCGTGACAGATATCACTTAACGTAGGGATATATCTAATTACGTCAGTAATTTCCACTAATATCAATTGTTCTCCCCCGCAGGCTCGAAACATGTAGTTTTGTCGTCCCTGCTTTGTTTTGTGTATATTGTGTTCGTTTACAGTCATTCCTGATTAGTCACTGATGTATATTTCATGATCGCCTCTTCGTGTAGACTGGCGCATTCGAAATGCCTTGCACGTTAGTTCAAGAGCAGAACACTTTGCTGTTGATAAGGCACGTGAAACAAAGATGAAGAAACATGCGCATAAAAATGTCCGGTTCCCTGGCCGTTCAATAGTCTTATCACGTCTTTGACCTTACATAGAGTGAGGGTCAGTAATAGGACTTGAGATCGAACAGCCGCAAGATGACAGATTAGGTCTGGTAGAGAATGAAAGATAAAGATAGCAGCACAGTTGCACTGCGGGAACGTAGCTGTGATGTGATTAAACGCATTGTGTCGTTAGGAAGCCTTTAAGACTCAGTGGTTATATGTACCACCAGGTTTAACAATCAACAATTTGACGTACTTCCCACACAGTGTATTAATGTGTTTTGTGTGGATCTGAGAATAAGTAGCGATTATTTCCCTATACAGCATTAACTGACTGGTGTTTATAACCGAGATTATGCTGAATATTTTAAGTTCGTTCTGGAATAAATTTGCAAATGAATTTTATGTTGGTGTCTTTTTGATTACTCGGCTGAAGTTTCAGTGCAGTTTGCGAAACTACATCGTGAAATAATGTAGGACCGCTCTGCAACACAGTTAGCAATGTGGGTGTTTCTCCATTAGTTCTGATATTGTGTGGAAGGTGATAGCAACGTGATTGTACAGTGCCGCTGCCGATACACGCCGTTGTAGACGCATGGTATGTTACAGGTACGTGTGTTGTGGTGTGTTCTAACATGGAGTTTCGAATTTAAGTATTCTCAATACGGAGGCGCGGGTTTAATTCCAGGATATTCCTTGTGGGATTTCTGGTGGACGAAGTTGCGCTGTGACAGGTTTTTCTCCTAAGACTTTGGGTTTGCCCTCTCAGTACTATTCCACCATTGCTCCACACTCATTCATCCACAGCCACCGCTATATAATCTTAGCAACTGACGGCGTTGTTACATAACATTTACAAATTAAGTATAAATGTTTTTTGTCCCCTTCACATCTAATAACATGAATGGATGTAAATTCTGTGCGTCATCTGGCCAAATGCGGCGTGTCACAAAGAGGACAGCAAATGTACGCAGAGCGAAACCCTTGTGGCGTATTCGCACAACTACTGTTTCCATCTATACGCAACAATGAGTTGTATTGTTGAGCTACATGTGTCGCTGTAAACTGTATAAAATATCGTAATTGTTGACGTATAAAACGAATTGTTTTCGTGAAGCATATGTCGCCCTTAACTGTATAGAACCTACTGTGCCCTCAAGTACAGTGCCCAACATTTTTGCCCGCTCTCGACCTAACTTGCATTTTATCTATAGATGTTATTAGTAATCCACAGTATAAAATGTCATGTAAATCTAGTCAGTAGGAGCCGAGTCGATACGTGCGTACGGACGGACGGACGGACGGACGGACGGGACACTAATGGCGGTTTTTCGCGATGTTGCGGCCGTGCGTAAGAATGTATACACACGTTAGTAATGTATACATGAAGCAGCAGAGTGGACCGATAATAATTCTTTCTTTGTTAACCTTCCTTCATGTGTCAGATGTTCGAAATGCCCACTACAGGCGTCAGTAGACTGTTGACAAGATGCACCTTTAACATACTGGTGTTGTTTGTAGTGGAATGGTGACACACTGTCAGTTTTGAATCTCAGTTCTGCAGTGTTTTTGGCTGTTAGGGCATGTGCTGTCCTTTAGAGTGCTCCATAAGTAAACGTATAAGGATATTGAGGTAGGTGATGGGGGTGGCTATACGCCGTATTGATTATCTGGGGCAGTGAACACGGAGATCATGTCTGGCGTCGGTTTGGTGATGCACAGACCAGCACACCATCCTGATGCATCGACACTCTTCTTCTAAAGACGGAAAGCAAAGTGTTGTCCCGCAGGACTGATAAGTAGGCAGCACCCAGGACACTTATTGCAAGGAGAAATAGCCTTGCCAGTGCTCTGAAGACAGACTGCACCACACTGACATCCACGGTACATGAACAGCGTGAAGTCTGGTGGCCAGTACAGGTAGCTGTGTCGATTGACGGAGCCAGCCAGTCCACAAGTTGCGTTGTCAAACCAAACGATGAAATCAGGGGAACGTTCACTTTCAGCACAGTAACCACACACGAAATTCCATTCGACCCGCTTGGTACTGACGGTTCCCACTTCTCATACCACACGATTCGATGAACTCTGGGTTTGTTGACACCGGTATCAGGGGAACATTGCCTTTGGAGACTGTCAAGGCCTGTGACACAGCTGCAGCATTTCCAGTGCAGCCTTGCATTCCTTACCCGTGTTCATACGGCAATTCCACATTCTTTTCTACAACGTCTCTGTACACCAACGGCGTTCTTCGTTTTCCAGTAGCACTTAACGTACTCACGTTGCGATGGTGCCATTTTCTTGTACACTCGATAGAACCATCTGTCGGGGTATACCGCTACTAATTACTGTACACTGTTGTCATCTAGTATCATTCTATACGTCACTGAAAAATATGATTACTCTGTCTTTTCTCTGTGTCTTATTAGCAACTAAAGTGTGTGAACATTTATTACGACATTCTGTATAGTATAGCCTCCAGATTCCGAGGACTGTTTTGGTCGTGAAGAAACTGAAATGGTGGAAGGAGTTTGATTGACTGTATGGAGAATGGTCCTACTTCAGAATCTAATACAGTAGTACTCGGTTATAACGACCTTGGTTTGTGCGACACCTCGTTTAGAACGTTACCAACTAATCCCCCATAAGGCAGGTGTTTTTCTGCCTTGCTTGTGACGACATGCATAAGAACGTCTACCTCTGATACAGCGACATTGCCAGTCATCCGGTCCAAGATAATTTTCCAAGAAGTATGCGTTTTTGAGAACATAACCATGTCCTCGTCCTTGAGAGGGCAAGCCGTCTACTTTTTCAGGTAGCTATGCAATTTCCAGGCCTGTTAAATAATAACCGTGACGGTATCTTTGCGGCAGGGTGCCCTGTTGCAGTTAACAGTAGACGGGTAACGTAATAATGTGGCTACAGGCACGAACAAAAGGAAGGGTTTCAGCGTCGAATGAGAAGTTAAAGTGACGCGAGAAATAGAAAACTGAAAAAAAGAAAGCTGACGTGTGTCGGTAATTTGGTTTCGTAAATTCTAGAATGAAAATATATGGAAATTATTACTGTGTTTGAACAGAACAGACCGAGAATAAAGCGTTTCAAAAGCTGAACGAAATGACGTCATGAGGCGCTTCTTAATCGGTTTAAGCAAGAGATGTACCGGCGAGTGGTGCTCTTCTGGTGATAATTTTTGTTCGTCCTACATTTTAATTTTAAATTAATGTATTGTTTTTTTTTTTTAGCGTGAGCTTGTATGGAAATTTACATGTCCAGAGGATTACCTTTCGTTCTTTCTAAATTTTAATTGCAATATAAACTTAAAGCATATCACAGCGGTAACATTAAGTATCTTACCTGCAAGTCTGTACCTTATCTTGAAACATTTTTCCTTCCCTTCTACCTAAACGCCTCGCTTATAGCGACACAACTTATTCGGTCCCTTCGATGACGTAATAACCGAGTTCGAACGTAGTTTGTTGCTTAGGCGAGAAATTGACCGCATTTTGTGGAATCCGAAGGTTCGTTACCGTGTTCACAAGAGGGCCCCGCTGGTCCCTGTTCTGAGCCAGACGAATCTTGTCCATACTTTACCGTTACCTTTAAAGACTAACATTTACCAGAATTAAATATAAAGATCCAGTCCGTACCGCGCAGTAAACACTATATCTCTGTTTACAAAAACCAGCCAGTTAATGCTGTATAGGGAAATAATCGCTGTTTGTTCTCAGATCCACACAAAACACATAAATACACTGTGTGGGCAGAACGTAGAATTGTTGAATGTTAATCCTGGTGCTATACTCTGGGGCCCCCTCTGCCTCCTGTGCAATGAGTACCGGGTCTCTTCCCCGGCGGTAAAGCGGCCGGGGCGTGGCGTTGACAACCCACCCCGTCTAATGCCGAGGGTAAAGAAAGGGTAGAGCTATACCGCTAGTACTACTCTGGGACTGCGTGGCCTGTTCTAGGGCGAACTTTACTCTTTTTTTTTTTTTTTTTTTTTTTTAACCCCTTTGCTAAATACAATAAGCGCTGGGCTTTAAAAGTTCTATTTTAATTTTTTTTTGTCTTTATTTATTTGTCTCTTTTTAT
>Ga0123357_10007372_pt1 | contig 13587 bp, 12 predicted proteins | sample TergutEmb28metaG_FD_89873 | JGI IMG/M metagenome (GOLD analysis project Ga0123357, IMG submission 89873) | Embiratermes neotenicus P4 segment gut microbial communities from Petit-Saut dam, French Guiana - Emb289 P4 | ecosystem: Host-associated > Arthropoda: Insects > Digestive system > Gut ... | reverse complement strand
ATATCCCACTTCCTCAAAGGTGCGCTAACTCCCTCTATTTAAGCTTTTATGCTCTTTTCTATCAGGCTCAAAACCGTCAGATTTCGGCGGAAAAATTACAAACAGTTTTGTTCTGCTTAATAAAAATGACCGTATAAAACAAACAAAAGGAGAATCACCATGTTAAAAAGTAAAAAAGGTTTTACACTTATCGAGCTTTTGATAGTTGTAGCTATCATAGGCATCCTGGCAGCAATCGCAATTCCTGCTTTCTCAAAGTATAGAGCACAATCTTACAATACAGCTGCTGTTGCCGACATAAGAAACGTTAAAACAGGTCTGGAAGCATACCAGGCATCTGTACAGTCATACCCAAATAATACTATCACTAGATGTCCTCAAGCAGGTGCCTGTGTTGGTTATCCAACAGCAGCCGGCCTTATTGCCTTTGCGGCTGGTGCAGGTGGCAATACCGGTAGTGTATTTGTCGCCAATACTGATCCTAGCGCTGCTGCACTTACAGCAAATTCTACTCAGATTGATCCCCAAGATCAATTGATCGGCAAAACATCTACCGGAGTTCAACTTGCAATAAACTACAATACTAACGCTTACGAGCTGCTAACACAGCATATTCAAGGGACAAGAGTTATCGGTACAGCATTTGATTTACCAGCGATTTATTATAGGGAGTTAGGAGTAGAAGGAACGGCAGTAGGAACACAATCTGCTGCAGCTTTGAATAATATTGCAGACACAGGTGCTGACTTTCCTGCTGGGAATGGGGCTGCACTCTGGCAAACAATGTAATACTTTAAGATATGCCTGAAGGAAAAAGCGGGGTGCAAAAAGCACCCCGCTTTTTTTGTGTCCGGATTTTGCTGCCTCTATTTTTGATCCCTCCTTATTTTTTTGGTAATCTATTAAAAATGATATATCAATTAATTGTGAACGGTAAGGAAATTATAAAAATTCTGGAAAAAGAAAGGTGGTGGCTTAAAAAGATCGTAGAAAGCAACTACCAGATGGAGAAAGATGGCAAAAAGGTTCCTGTACCAGTTCATGGCAACCGTGATATACCATAAGGAGCCTTAACAGCAATCGAGAAACAGAGCGAGGTGAAGTTAAAATGAAATTAAAATATCCTGTAATATTGGAGCGAGAGCCTGATGGCTCTGCATGGAATGTTAAGTTTATAGGTTTTGAGGAGGCGTGTTACCAGGGAAGAGGCTCTGTTTAATGCTGTTGAGGTTTTAGACCTTACTATTGAGAGTAGAATTGAGGGCAGAAGATGTTCCTCTGCCAACTGCTACAGAAGGGGCAGATGAGTATATTGCTCCCAGTTCTGCTGTGTAGTCGGCCCTTCTAATACGCATTTTTCGTGAGGAAGAGGGAAAGTCTCTGGCTGATTTGGCTCGTGTGCTTGTAACTTCCTGGCCTGCTGCTGCAAGGCTTGAGGATCATAAGCACTGGCCTAGTTTAAAACAGTTGGATAAAGCAGTTGCTGTGTTAGGGAAACGGCTTGTGATTAGTTTTGAATAAGAAGTTGTTATTATTTCTGCGACTCTTTAGAAAACAAGGAACAGCAACAATCCAGACATAAAAAAAGCGGAGTGCTTTGTGCACTCCGCTTTTTTTCAAGTATATCTTAAATATTACATAGCAACCCAAGTTGTATTAGCAGTATCAAAGTCAGTATTGGAAACTCCAGTCAAAGCTACACCGTTTAGAGTACCTGGCTTATCTACTAAAGGCTGATAATAAATCGCCTGTGTATCATATGCTGTACCAATCATTCTTGTTCCCATAACATGTTGTGTTTGTAGCTGGTAAACAGTTCCTAGATCATTGAACCATATAGCGGGTTGAACTCCTGTAGATGTTTTACCAATTGATTGATCTGCAGGGTCAATCGCATTAGCAGCTGCTGTTGTCACAGTGGCACTGGTTGCTGGGTTATTTGGTGCAACAACTACAACACCTTCATTAGTAGCAGCAAAACCCTGAAGAGTGCCATTTGAAGCATAAGGAGTACAGGCAGTAGCTTGAGGGCAGAAGTCCATAACTGTTGGGTATGACTGTGTATCTGCCTGATATGCTTCCATACCTGTTTTAAGATTTCTTATGTCAGCAACAGCTGCGGTATTGTAGGATTTTGCTCTGTAAGATGAAAAAGCAGGAATTGCGATTGCTGCCAGGATGCCTATGATAGCTACAACTATCAAAAGCTCAATAAGTGTAAAACCTTTTTTACTTTTTAACATGATGATTCTCCTTTTGATTGTTTTATACGGTCTATTTCCCCGTTTTTATAATTTTCATCTATAAACTAATGCACGGGGTATGCCAACTTTATTTTTTATCTATTTTTTCGAATTATCAAATAATTTCAGTAAGTTACAAATTAATTTTTACATATAATTAGCTATGTGTAATCAACAATAGATACTTGAATATTTTCTTATTGCCCAAATTTGTCATTTTATTCATTTTAGGCTGCCGCCCTAGCTCCCCCTCGTTTCCTAACGAGAGTAGCAAGGATATCGTAGGGGTCACAGTGTGCACCCGTAATCGCAATCAATGAAACAACGGGCGCACACTGTGCGCCCCTAAAAAGATGTGTTTGCCACCACATAATAATTGTCATTTTCCCAATTTGCGGGGTTATTCTCTATGTGTTCTGCAATACGGGTGTAATCGGTTTCGTCTCGGATAATATGGTCGTGAAATGATTTCTGCCAAGGGGAAAATCCAATTTGTTTTGTCACATATTCCTTACATTGTTTTATAACACGCGATATCGTAGGGGCGCACAGTGTGCGCCCGTGGTCGTAATCAATGATTGTTATAATGTGTACGTGGTTTGGCATAATGATATATCTGTCGATTATTACGGTTTTATAAATTTGTGGGATATTCATGATTGCTTTTTCAACAACCTTACCGATATCCGACAGCTGCGGGCGCACAATGTGCGCCCCTACAACTCCTACATCCTCTACGATTCCCAATATTTCGTGCTTATCTTTTACACATATTGTAACGAACTACGCGCCATTTTGGTTGTAATCGTAATTTTGCAGGCAATTCTGTTTTCGCTTCGGTAATTCTTTCATATACCGTCACTCATCTTCACCCGCATCAAGACCAAACTTCTCCAGCCTATACCTGAAAGAACGGAAGGTCATTCCAAGAAGCTCGGCAGCTTTTTTCTTTTTCCCACCGCTTATTTCAAGGGATTTCAAAAGAAATCTCCGCTCTATATCATTAAGATAATCTTCCAACAGCACCCCTTCAGGAGGGATATTTATATCTGAACCACTTACCGGCGCTTTAGTTTTTCCTGTAATAAGTTTATCAGGCAAGGAATCAACTGTTATTTCACCTGAACCAAGTACTAACGCCCGCTCGATAATATTTTCCAACTCCCTTACATTTCCAGGAAACCGGTAATTCATAAGGATTTTCAAAGCGTCTTTATCTATTATATTAGCCGCTGTCTTATTACCGCTGAATTTAGTATAAAAATAGTCAACTAAAAGCGGGATATCTTCCGGACGTTCACTCAAATTAGGAATATTAATACTTACAACATTAAGTCTAAAAAAAAGGTCTTCCCTGAAAGCCCCTTCCGCTACTTGGGCTTCAAGATCACGGTTTGTCGCCGCTACAATACGTACATCAATTTTTTTTATCTCTTTACCGCCGATTCTCCTGAGTTCACGTTCCTGGATAACACGGAGTAACTTTGTCTGCAAAAGGAGGGGAAGTTCTCCTATCTCGTCCAGAAAAAGGGTGCCACCCTCTGCCTGTTCAAAAAATCCCGGTTTATCTGATACAGCCCCGGTAAATGCTCCCTTAACATATCCAAAAAACTCGCTTTCCATAAGAGTTTCAGGAATAGCCCCACAATTTACAGGAACAAAAGGCCGCTCTTTTCTTGAGCTGTTAAAATGAATCGCTTTTGCAACAAGTTCCTTTCCTGTTCCGCTTTCACCGTAGATAAGTATATTTGAAAGAGTGCCCGCAACTTTGCTTATTATATTAAATATATTTTGCATTTTTTCGCTTTTAGCGACAATGCCGCTAAAACTGTTATTCTGAACTACCTGTTGTTTAAGAGCGCTGTTCTCACGGACTAATTTCTGCTTCTCAATAGCGTTTTTTACAAGAATCTTAATTTCTTCAACCTTGAAAGGTTTTGAAATATAGTCATATGCTCCGTGTTTCATAGCCTCTACAGCCTGCTCGGTTGTTGAGAATGCCGTTACCATAAGCACAGCAGTATCAGGAAACTCTTTTTTTATCCTCTCTAAAAGAGCTATTCCGTCAAGCCCAGGCATATTCACATCAGAAATCACAAGGTCAAATTTCGATTTGTTTAAAAGGGTAAGGGCGACCTCTGCGTTTTCAGCAGTTTTTACGATGTATCCCTCCCGTTCCAGAAATATGGAAAGGAATTCACGCATACTTAGTTCGTCGTCTACGATCAAAATATTGTTTGCCTTCATATTATCCTCTTTATGGCTTCAGCTTTTTGTCATATGGCGCCGTAAATTCCCCTCTATGGAGGGGTTGGCCGAAGGCCGGGGTGGTTGAATCGGAACGCTCAGTGTGCGTCCCCTACATAAAGTCCTGCCTTTCAGGCAGATACTCTATTTATCTTGTTTCCGCAGGTCGTTGACCTGCGATTATGCAAATTTGGCTTTTCAAGCCATTGCGACTCTTCGTTTCCCAACTAAGGGGAATGAATCTAATACTATATACCTACCTAGCCAAAAAACTCGTGATCCCAGGCTGTACCTGGCTCAACAGATTTTCACGTGCCTGATGACATAGGAAATGTAAGAACAAAAGTAGTTCCCGCATTCTCCTCACTTCTTACAGAAACAGCCCCATGATGGGCCTTCATAACCCTGTACACAAGGGCTAAACCGATACCTGTTCCCCCTGCTTTGGTTGTAACGAAAGGTTCAAATATTGTCTGCATTTTCTCTTCAGGAATCCCGACTCCTCTGTCTGAAACTTCCACTACAACCGCGCTCTCTTTTTCCGCGATTTTTTCTGTATGGCTTTTTATAGTTACTTCTCCGCCATTCGGCATTGCCTGGGCAGCGTTAATAATAAGATTGATTAAAACTTGTTTTATCTGAGACTGATCGGCAAAAAGTTTTGTATTACCGTCAGTAAGATCAGTTATTGAGATATTGGGGAAACGCTCGTCATTTTTCAAAAGTGTTACTACTTCATCAGTCAGCTCTTTGAGCGAAAAAGTTTCATTGTTGGGAATTTGCGGATTAGCGTAATTAAGAAACTCTTTAAGCATAACATTTAATCTGTCGCTCTCTCTTATGACAATATTAAGAAGCTTTCTGTCTCTTTCATCAATTTTATCGGACTGCGCAATCAATTGAACTGATCCGCTTATTGACGTTAAAGGGTTTCTTATTTCATGAGCCATTCTGGCGGAAAGCTCCCCCACTGCTGAAAGCCTGTCTGCCATTTTAAGCTCTTTTTCCATATTTTTTACATCTGTAATATCCTGAAAATTAATAATTGTTCCCGGCTTATCTATTTCGCTGTAGGCAAACGGAACAGTTTTAACGCCGAAAATCCTGTCATTTCCATTTTTATCTTTATATAAAAGCTCAATACTCCCTTTTTTCCGCATTAACGGTAAAACATCAGACATGTCAGGGAAAACCTCTGTAAAATGTTTATCGTATACTTTTTCCTGGGAAAGTCCTGTCAATTCTTCGGCATGTTTATTAAAAATACGTATATAACCATTATTAGTTATACTGATTAAGCCGGTATTAACAAAAGAAAGAAGCAACCCATATAACCGCTGCAATTCATTATAATCTACTTCCTTCTTTTCTAACGCGGTTTCACTACGATTGGCCCTCTCTGTAATATACCCCGCAAGAATAGCAATGAAAAAGAAGACAAGGATATTAGCCGCTATGGAAGCCAAAATATAGGCATATCCGTAAAGATTAGCCTCAGCCGCTTTAAGGCCTATCCCTTCAAGTTTCCCGTAATAATGGAGATCAAGTATTCCGCCGTATATTATGCTGCAAAACGAAGCGGTATATAAAACATCGCGCCGTCTAAAAAGTAATCCGGCGTAAATGATCGGGAGATTATACAAAAAAGCATATTTGGAAGTTATTCCTCCTGTAATGAGTACAAGAACAGTAACAAAAATTATTTCCCAGACAATTTGGGAGTAGGCCAGGGGAAGAAGTAATTTTTTGGCTTTACGCAGAAAAACAAGGGAAAGGATTGAAAAAAGGTATGTAGCAATAATAAGCCGGATTATCCACTGAAATGTAAACGTAGAGAATATATCCGGCTGTTCAAAATTAAAATATATAATCGCAATAAGAAATAAAGATACAATAACAAGCCTGGCCAGTACAAGCCAAGCAATATTCTTCTTTTTATTCATCCTTGCCCCGAAACTACACCGGCAATTTTGAATATCGGAAGATACATGGCAATGACCAAACCTCCGACAACAACCCCTAAGAACAGTATAAGAAAAGGCTCCATAAGAGCTGTCATATTGTTTACCGCATCATCAACTTCATCATCATAAAAGTCGGCGATTTTATTAAGCATGACATCCATTGCCCCTGAAGCTTCACCAACAGCTATCATTTGTACAACCATTGGCGGGAAAACCTTACTCTCTTCAAGCGGCTTGGCAACAGTTTGCCCCTCAGAAATAGCCTGGCGGACTTTATAAATCGCTTCTTCAATAACCTTGTTTCCGGCTGTTTTCGCCACAATCTCCATTCCATCCATTATAGAGACACCGCTGCTCATCATTGTCCCAAGGGTTCTCGTGAATTTAGCAACAGCAACTTTCCTGATAAGCGGACCTACAACAGGAATTTTCAGAAATAGAGCGTCTATGGCTCTTCTTCCGCCTGCGGTTGCATAATATTTTTTTAGCACAAAATATATTCCAAATAATACGGCGCCAATAATAGCTAAGTTAAGTCCGTGGTGGCCTACAATAAAATTGCTGAGATTAATAACAAACTGCGTAGGAGCGGGAAGTGCTGCCCCAAAATCTTTAAACATTTTCGCGAAAACTGGAATAACAAATATAAGTATTACAGCAACAACAATAAATGCTATCCCCATAACAGTAGCAGGATATGTCATTGCACCTTTAACTCTTTTCTTTAATTTTTGCGCTTTTTCAATATAGGCCGCAAGACGCCCCATTATTGTATCAAGAATACCTCCGGCTTCACCGGCATTAACCAGGTTAACATACAATTCATCAAAAACTTTCGGATGTCTTGCCAATCCTTCGGAAATGGTTGAACCACCTTCTATGGACCCTTTAACATCGGTAAGAATTTCTTTAAAGGTTTTTTTCTCCTGCTGATTGGCCAATATATCAAAACATTGTATTAAGGGCATACCTGCGTCAATCATCGTAGAAAGCTGCCTTGTAAAAACAACTATATCCTTCTGTTTAACTTTTTTTCCAAAGAGCGGATTTCTCGCGGCTTTTATTTCTTTTATAACAATTCCGGTAAAACCAAATTTCCTTAACTGGTTTTCAACAACTTTTTCGTTAGGGGCTTCCATAATCCCCTTTTGAGCCGCGCCGGTTCTTGTTTTAGCTTCCCATGAAAACCTTTTCATACTAATCTTCTCCTTCTATCCTAGCGTGTTGGCGGTCTTACAGCAGTCGGCCTTTGACTAGCATTGGAAATCATTGTCTTTAACTCTTCCTGATCACTAGATCTTGAGATAGCGTCATCAAGACTGATAATACGCTTCTTGTACAGGGAGCATAATGACTGGTTCATTGTCTGCATACCATATTTTTCCTGACCAACCTGCATTTGTGAATATATTTGATGAGGTTTGTCTTCACGAATAAGATTTCTTATGGCGGCAGTCGGAACCATGATCTCCATTCCGAGAGCACGGCCTGGTCCCGGCGTTTTTGGGATTAATGTTTGAGAAACTACCCCTTCAATAACAAAAGATAGCTGTGTTCTTACCTGGGTCTGCTGATGGGGGGGGAAAACATCAATAATACGGTTAATTGTCTGCGCGCAGGAGTTTGTATGTAGTGTCGCAAAACAGAGATGCCCCGTTTCCGCTATCATAAGGGCAGCCTCAATTGTTTCTAAATCCCTCATCTCACCAACAAGAACAATATCAGCGTCTTGCCTTAACACGTACTTGAGAGCAGTCTTAAACCCTTTTGTATCTGAACCAACCTCCCGTTGATTCACAAGGCACCCTTTATGATTGTGTAAAAATTCAATAGGGTCCTCAATAGTCATAATATGAGAATTACGCTCTTCATTGATTTTACCCAGCATTGCAGCCAAGGTAGTAGACTTACCGCTACCTGTCGCACCGGTTACAAGAACCAACCCTTTTGGTTTCTCACATATTTTCATTATTACAGGAGGTAAACCAAGCTCTTCAATTGTAAAAATTCTGTTTGGAATTACCCGTAAAGCTCCTCCGACAGATCCACGCTGCATAAAGAGATTTACCCGAAAGCGGGCCAGCCCTCGCGCAGTAAAAGACATATCAAGCTCATTCTCTTCTTCAAACTTATGTTTTTGAGCTTCTGTTAGTACGCTATAGCATAGGCTTTTGGAATCATCAGGGGTGAGCGGAGGAAATTCAAGAGGGACAAGACTTCCGTCAACCCTTACCATCGGAGGTATGCCAACAGCTATATGAAGGTCCGATCCCCTTCTTATCATAAGTTGTTGGAGTAACTGCTGCATATCCATATCTTTTTCTCCACAGAAATATTTAGAACCTGCTTGTAAATAAGCTCTTAGCTATCAGCAACTGTAACCCTTAAAACTTCATCAAGAGATGTAACGCCTTCCAGAACCTTAGTAAGCCCGGATTGACGCATGGTTTTAATACCCAGGCTCATTGTCTCTTTTTTTATTTCAGCAGTATTCGCTCCGCTAAGGATCATTTCACGAATAGGCTCAAGCATCGGCATTACCTGATAAAAGCCAACTCTCCCTTTATAACCTGTATTGTTACATTTTGGGCATCCGGTACCTTTGTAACAGACGTACTTTGAAACTTCACTTTCCGGAACTCCGGCATCAATAAGGGTCTTTGGCGGTATTTTAACAGGTTGTTTGCACTCCGGACAGACACGTCTCGCCAAACGTTGCGCTGTGATGAGGTTGACCGCTGAAGCCACAAGAAACGGTTCTACTCCCATATTAATAAGACGGCTTACAGTTGAAGGAGCGTCATTAGTATGGAGGGTAGAAAGCACAAGGTGACCGGTTAATGCGGCTTTAACCGCGATCTCAGCAGTTTCAACATCCCGTATCTCACCAATCATAATAATATCAGGATCTTGTCTCAAAAAAGAACGTAAGGCAGCGGAAAAAGTTAATCCGATGCTCTCATTAATCTGAACCTGGTTTATACCTACAAAGTTAAATTCAACCGGATCTTCAGCAGTAGATATGTTTTCTGTTGTTTTATTAAGTTCTGCAAGGGCTGAATACAAAGATACTGTTTTACCGCTACCTGTTGGTCCTGTTACAAGAACCATACCAAAAGGTTTCGCTATTTCACGTTGAAAATGGGCCAAAGCATCAGGTTCATAACCAAGTTTGGTCATATCAAGCTGCAAGCTGGATTTATCCAAAAGCCTTAATACGAGTTTTTCACCAAAAAGAGTAGGAAGACAGGAAACCCGATAATCCATGTCCCTGCCTTCGGCGAGTTTTATTTTGATTCTTCCGTCCTGTGGGATTCTTCTTTCAGCGATATCCAGGTCAGCCATTATCTTAATTCTTGAAGTAATGGCGTTTTTCATATCAAGAGGCGGTTCCAAAACTACATGCAATACCCCGTCAATACGGTATCTTACACGAAATACCTTTTCATAAGGTTCAACATGTATATCACTTGCCCCCATATTTATCGCGTCAATCAAAATCTGATTAACAAGCTTTACAACAGGAGCCTCTCTTGTAACACGTTCTGTAGGTTGCGCCATTAACCGAATCTCCCCGTTGAAATTTCCTTATAGCGAATTTAGTTAATATATGATAAAAATAAATATCAATACAACCTATATTAATTTACTTAGTTTGTCGAAGTATACTTTCAGCATAATCATTTAAGTCAGGGGCAATAGTAACCGCGTTCTGTATAAAATATTTCCCCTCCGTAACCCTTCCTAAAAAGACTAATGCCTGTCCTGTCTCCATAAGAGCCCTTCCGTATATCCCTATAGCCTTTTGGGTATCAAGATCTGCAAAAACTCTTCTTTCACCCATAACTTCCCTTAAAACATACAGATCCCAAACTGACAGATCAGGAGGCATAAAAACCTGTTTATTTGAATAGTTCGGAAACAACCTGTATATAATTCCCCTCTGCTCAATAGCATAATTTTCAAAAGATACAGAGTAGCGTGTGGAATAATCAATAAGAACCGGCCTCGACTGGATCTGTTCAGCGATAGCAGCGTATAAAATAGCCTCAGGCGGCTCATCGTTAAAAGCAGGATTACGGACTATACTATTTTTGGGGAAAACCTTTGGAAAAGCGTCTATATACCAGGCAAATACCAGATGCGGAGTATGGATAATATCCATATCCTCTCTCATTCTTTCAATACCCTGTATATACCAGAGAGGAAAAGCCCCGCTATCGCCCCATGTATACAGAATCGCATTCTGCGGAGCAGATTTCAAACTGTTTCCGGAATAATCAAAGGCAATATAATTCCAAAGCTGATTATTCTCTTTATAGTGCAATGCGCATACCGCAGCAGGAAACGATAAAAAGAGCAGCATACCGATTAAAACCAAAGGAAGCTGTTCTATAAAACCTCTGTTTATTGAAACAATCCATTTAAAAATTCCAAAAAGGCCAAGGCCGATAAAAACAGCTGAAAGAAGATATATTGGAGTAAAAAATTCTTCTGAAAGAAATATTGTCTCAACAGGCGTATTAAAATAACCTACAATTACAAGTAAAAAGGAAATCAACGCAACAAAATAAGCCGCGATTTCAATACGTCTTTTAACAAAGAATATCATCATACCAAGCAAGAATAATACTAAACCAACAAAAGTGAATTCATTGGGGATATTAAACGCATTAAGCTGTTGCCATAGAATATGCCAGGTCCTGACAGGATGTTCATCAATATAGCCCTTTCTAAGAAAATGCCACAGGAACTGAGTTAATGTTTCAGTGTCTCCCCAATTTAGAAGCGGATGCCTGGTAGCACGGATCGGAAGGTGTAGGTTTATTGTAAAACCAAGCAGACCAAAAAACAGTGCAATTATAAAATCCCTTATTCTGAAAAGAGCCGGCCACTCTCTTATTTTGAGAATAGCCCGCCACTCCGGAATCACTGTAACCAAAATTAAGAATGCGTAGGCAGGAAGCATAAGTACAATTGTCTGATGAGCACCAGTAGCAATACCGGCAAGAAACGCCCCGATAAAAATGTAAGCAGGTTTCTCATCTCCCGCTTTATAAGATTCCCGCCATCTCAGGACAAGATAGAATATTACCCCTACAATAAGAGCGACAAGCGGATACGGCTTATCATGATTTGACTGAAGCCATAATCTTGAAGAAAAAGCAAAAGTAAGGGCCGCACTAAGTGCAGCAACTTTGATTAAAATGGAATTGTACTTATCATCTTCAAAAAGTTTTTCAGATTTCAGGAAATAGCTTGTAAGCAGATAAACTACAAAACATGCCGCCGCCCCTGAAACGGCAGTTGCAAAATTAACCCTGAACGCGACATTACCAAAAGGTATCCATGTAAATGGTTTCGCGAAATTTACAAAAAGCGGATATCCGGGAGAATGAGTTGAGCCAAGGCATGAAACAGCAGTAATAAACTCTCCGCTATCATAAAAAGTAATTGAAGGGGCAAGAGTTAATAAATAAATGAAAATCGGTATGAAAAAAGAGAGGATAGCAAAAAGATCTATCCTTTTCTGAAGATCAGAAAACATTCTGTTTCACTCCTGATAACCTGACGTTGTTTTTAAAGATGACAGAGAGGTTTTACTTAACCATAAACAGATAAACCCTGCAATAATAACAGGGAAAAAACTTACCGCATGCACAACAATGGCAACACTGAGTGCCTGCTCCCTCGGTATGTTAAAGGCCATGAGCCCATACATACAAGCCGCGTGATAAGTCCCTATATAGCCCGGCGCGGCAGGAATCATAACAGCGAAAACTAGAAAAACCATAATAAACATGGAGGCAAGAAAAGGAAGATTAATACCAAAAGCTTTCAGTAAAAAATCAACAGGAATTATCGCAGCAGTCCATATTAAAGCCGAGGATATAGCCAACGCGATAACTTCCGCAGGACGTGTGGTAAACTTAATCCCTGTAATAAATGATCCCAAAACAGGGATTATTTTTTCTGATATTATTTTTGGAAACGGCTTGAGTAAAATACCTACAAACTTAATTGTAGCCATTGGGTACCTTTTAAGAAATATCAGAAAAATTATAACTAAAAGGTAGAGAAAAAGCATAGCATAACCACCTTTGGCCATTTTACTCTGAATGTTCTCCATACCCGAGGGAAGCTGTATATTAAGAAAAGTTATTACAAGTATAACTAAAACAGTAAAGCCGTCCCATAACCTGTCAACTACAAGCGTAGCAAACACGCTGCTTGTATCAATCTTTTCCTTTTTCGCCAGAAAGTAAGCTCTTATAAACTCTCCTATACGGGCGGGGAAAATATTGTTTGCCATATATCCAACAAGGGTAGCTGATAAAAGATTTTTTGGAGAAGCCTTTTTTATATGGAGCAAGAGGTAGTGCCATCTGACCGCTCTTAATATGTAGCTCACAAAAGTCATCGCAATAGCAGCTAAAACATAACTTAGCTTAATGCTGCTGAAGGATTGCAAGAGAAGATGAAAATCAATCTTCCTAAATAAAAGAACAATACAAATAAGGCTTATGAGGATCCCTATCAGGAGTTTTTTATCTATGTGGCCACTGCTATCCATTCAATTTCCTTGGTTTATTATATGACACAGGCCTTTGGCCTAACAAATTCAGTGTGCAGTGTGGAATTAAACTCCACTCTCCACACTCCACACTATTTCAGATATGACCAAAAGCCAAAACCGTTAAAGAACAAGTCTAGCGCTTTCCAGAACTCTCTTACACTGTACAACATCTGAATCTATAGCTTTTTTAAGCTCATCAACAGATTCAAATTTCCTGTCAGTACGGATTCGCTCAATAAAATATACTCGAACTCTTTCTCCATATATTTCTCTGTTAAAATCAAAAATGAATACCTCAACCGAAACTTCCTTGCCGTTAAAAGTAGGATTACGCCCGATATTACAGGCAGCATCATAAAAATTATCCCCAACTCTTATTTTAACAGCGTAAACACCTTCAGCAGGAATAAGTTCATTATCAACATCAATATTAGCTGTAGGAAAACCCAGAGTTCTCCCCCTCTGCTCTCCATATACAACCTTCCCCGCAACAGAAAAATGCCTTCCGAGATACTGAACAACCTGGGCAACTTCACCAATAGAAACCATCCTCCTT
>Ga0123357_10007371_pt1 | contig 13587 bp, 9 predicted proteins | sample TergutEmb28metaG_FD_89873 | JGI IMG/M metagenome (GOLD analysis project Ga0123357, IMG submission 89873) | Embiratermes neotenicus P4 segment gut microbial communities from Petit-Saut dam, French Guiana - Emb289 P4 | ecosystem: Host-associated > Arthropoda: Insects > Digestive system > Gut ... | reverse complement strand
GGTCTCCGCTTTGGGTCATACTTATATCTATGTTATTCTTTTTCAATTGATTAACGTAAGAATAAGAACAATACTGAACGCCTCTGTCAGAGTGATGAATGAGACCTTCAAATTTGTTTGTGTTTTTTTTCAACTCTGAAATAGCCATATTCAATGCCTTCATTGTCTCTTATGCGTGAAGAGTTTCCGACAAATGATAACCTGCTATTTTCTGTCGGGCAACCTGTGTATTTTTCCCATATTGATTGCTTCGTCAGACCACTTTGGAGATAATCTTCTATGATTTGGCGCTTGTCTTGTTCGTTAAATTTATAAGTTTTTTGACTCTAATGTGTGGTGTTAATTCTAACATAAGTTTACTTTTTTAATTTTTATCTGTAAACCTATTTCAGGACGAGACAATATCGGTAATGTTGAACATTCACGACACCGTTCCATTCACAACTTCATTATGAATCTAATTGCTGCGCTCGGGGCATACTGTTTTTTTGACAAAAAGCCCGCTATCAAGGTCAATTTTGAACCTCAATACGGGCAATTATCTATATTTTAACTAAAATCCTTATCCAAAACTCAGGTTATTAGCGAAAAATCTTTTAATTTTGTGCCTGAAAGTTGTTGCTTTTTGGCGACGTAATTTGTTTTAATGTAATCGCTTTCACGATTTTTTGTAACTCGGATATACACCGCACCGCAGCATAGCCGTCGGCACGTATATTTCTAATGACAGGTTTAAAAGTAATCATTTGGGTATATTATTTTTTTGTAAACTATTTGCAAACAAAAGTAATAAGAACGCCATAAAAAACGTGTAGAATGGTATAAAATTTATAGTTTTTTAAGAAAGAACCCTAAAATAAACAGAAATTTTAAACATTAAAATATTGATTTACAATAAATTAAATAATAGACTATTGTATAAATTATATTATGATTGATACACATTCACATATTTATCTGGAAGAATTTGATTCCGACATTTCGGAGGTAATTATTAGGGCAAAGGCAGCAGGTGTAGAAAAAATTATTTTGCCAAATATTAATAGCCAAACTATTGATAGATTGTTGAATTTGAGAGAGCAACATACGGATTTTTTATATGCGGCAATGGGTTTGCATCCAACAGAAGTAAATGAAAATTTTTTAGAAGAATTACAAATAATTGAAAATCAATTTAATAGTGGAAATTTCATTGCAGTAGGAGAAATCGGAATAGACCTTTATTGGGATAAAACTTTTGAAAAAGAACAAATTACGGCTTTTCAAAAGCAATGCCAGTTGGCTTTACAAAGAGATTTACCTGTCATTATTCACGTGAGAAATTCATTTGACGAAACAATGAAAGCCCTTAATCCGTTTAAAAACAGCAGTTTGCGTGGAGTGTTTCATAGTTTTGGCGGTACGATAGAGCAGGCAAATGAAATATTAAATTTTGGTGATTTTTATTTGGGAATTAATGGAATTGTAACTTTTAAAAACAGTAATTTAACGGAAGTGTTAAGAGAAGTTCCTTTGCAATGTGTTGTAACAGAAACAGATGCGCCATATCTTGCGCCTGTTCCTTATCGCGGAAAACGCAATGAACCTGCATTTATTTCTTTTGTTGTAAAAAAACTTTCGGAAATTTATCAAATTTCTGAAAATCAGATAGATACGATTACAACTCAAAATGCAAAACATTTGTTTAAAATTTGAGTTTTTATAATTAATTTTAATGAAAAAAATAATTACACTCACAGGAGATTTAGGAAGCGGAAAATCTACCGTTTCGGCGATTTTGTGTAAAAAATTGAATTATGACTACATTTATACGGGCAAAATTCAGCGACAAATAGCCCAGCGGTACAATATGACAACACTTGAACTGAATAAATATGCCGAAACGCATCCTGAAATTGATGAAGAAATTGACGCAACTTTCAAATTGCTAAATAATTCTACTGATTTAATAGTGGATTCACGGTTGGCGTGGTTTTTTATTCCGAACTCGTTTAAAGTCTTTTTGAAAACCGATATGAAAATTGCCGCCCAGAGAATCATTGAAGATAATAACCGCCAAAATGAAAAAAAATACAATTCGCTAAATGATGCGATTGCAAATATTATTGCCCGAAAAACGAGCGAAAACAAGCGATATTTGGAGTTGTATGATGCTGATTGTGCAAATTTGGATAATTTTAATCTCGTTGTTGATACTTCGGATATTACTCCCGAAAAAGCAGCAGAAATTATTATTAATGAATACAAAAAGTTTTATAATTTATTATGACCAAATCTGAAATTTTTGAAAATATATGTAGGAAAAAATCTTTCCTTTGCATAGGATTAGACACTGATGTAAGAAAAATTCCATCATTTCTCTGCAATGACATTTTTGCGTTCAACAAAGCAATAATCGACGCTACAGCCGACTTGTGTGTTGCTTATAAGCCCAATCTTGCATTTTACGAAAGCGAGGGTTTACGTGGTTGGGAGGCATTGGAACAAACTGTAAATTACATTCGTACAAATTATCCCGAACAGTTTATAATTGCTGATGCTAAACGCGGGGATATTGGCAATACGGCGGATATGTATGCGCATGTTTTTTTTGAAAAAATGCCGTTTGATGCACTTACTGTTGCGCCTTACATGGGTGAAGATTCGGTTGTTCCTTTTCTTGAATTTCAAAATAAATGGGTAATTTTATTGGCTTTAACTTCAAATTCGGGAGCGGAAGACTTTCAATTTTTTGAAAATAAAAATGGTAATTTTCTATTTGAAGAAGTGATAATAAAATCATTAAAATGGGGAAATACCGACAATATGATGTATGTTGTAGGAGCAACTAATGCTGAGATGTTAAGCAGAATTCGCAAAATTGTTCCTCATCACTTTTTGCTCGTACCCGGAGTTGGGGCACAGGGTGGAAGTTTGCAAGAAGTTGCAAAATACGGGATTAATTCACAGTGTGGATTGTTAGTAAATTCCTCACGACAAATACTTTATGCAGATAATGGGAAAAATTTTGCCGCTGCAGCCCGCGCTAATGCAGTAGAAATACAGAAAGAAATGGAAGATTTATTAAAAGATAAAAATTTGATTTGAAATTAAATTTTTACCGTCTTTGCTAAATCCGCCGAACGCTCACACATCGAATACCGTTCAATAGCCTTTTTTACAAAAGCATTAAGAGTATAACCACAATTTTTCGCTGTAATAGCCGCTTTACGGTGCAAATCTGGGGTTAACCGTATATTAAAACTTCCCTTGTAACTTTTCTCTACTGAAATATTTTCTGCCTCACAATCTTTTATATGTTCATCAACCACATAGTGAAAATTGTCTTTAAGTCTCTGTACCGTTTCGCCCTCAAATGTAATTAAGTCATTATTAACTTTATTATCCAAAACTTAAGTTAATAATTTATTTTTGTAATATTTTACTTTAACTTTTATTTTTTTTAAAAAAATTGCAAAATAATACAAAATATTTGCAAAATTCAAAATAATAATTTGTAACTTTGCATTAATTTTAATTTATAATTAATAATAAACAGATATGAAAACAAAAATATTTTTAACACTCGCAGGGCTGTTTGTAACCTGCACTATGCGCGCCCAGAACACGGAAGTAACCTGGGGCTATGGAGATGCGCTACCGATAAATGAAGCCCTGATGAAAATATGCACGCAGGGGAACGATACCGTATATGTTGTAAGTGCAAACGGAATGATAGCCCGTTCTGCCGACAGAGCAGTAAGTTGGGATATTCAGCATCCTGTCACCACTCAATTGAACGATATTGTTTTTATCAACCACCAAATTGGTTTTGCTGCCGGCAATGGCGGCGTAATACTCAAAACTACCGACAGCGGTGACACATGGGAGCAAGTTACTTTAGGTACGGCGCAAAATATCAATGCCATTGGCTCTGCAAACTTGGATAATATCTGGGCGGTAGGAGACAATGGAGTAGTTTTGCATACAACTGATATTGGGCAGACATGGAATGTCGTGACCCTTGTAACCGACAATTCCAACCTTTATGATGTAAAGTTTAACGGCAGCACAGGCTATATTGTAGGCGATAATGGGACTATTCTCAAAACCGCAAATAATGGCATTGGCTGGACTGCACAGGCAGCGCCTGCACCAGATTACAATGGCAATACAATTTATTCTATATGTTTTGCCGGAAATAAAACTTATGCATTGGTGGGTAATTCTAGGTTTAATGAAATCATTTTTTCGGGAAATGACGGACAGTGGCAATATGATTATACCTTCCCCCATATTCTTCCTTTTGTAGGCAGCATTTATTTTATAGACGGCAATACGGGATTTGCTGCATATTATGCTGTGATAACTGGCGGAGGGGAGTGGATGCTTTGGATATACAAAACCATTGATGGAGGACAAACATGGAACCAGGAAAATATAAATTCTTCATATAATTATAATTTCTGGATTAACAGTAATTTTGCCTTTTCCGAAGATAATTCATTCGGTTATTTTATTTGTGGGAATTTATTGATGCGTACCCCGCCGCTACCAATAACAATACCTGATATCATTGATGAAAATTCAGATATTTCTAATTTGCATATTGAGCAGCAGGGAAATCTTTTGACAATAAGTTCATCAACCAAAACAATTCTCTCAAATGCAATAATTTCTGTTTCAGGCATCACAATTATGCAGAGTACAAACAATCAACCGATTGATATAAGTACGCTTCCAAGTGGTATATATTTTATTTATACCACATTCACTGATAATACAAATAATATTGTTAAATGGCTAATAAAATAAACAGACTCTTTTTACAGAGTTACGTTCTTTGAAAATATCCGACAAAGTTTTTCGGGGTGTAGATAAAAACAACAACCGATATTCTAGGTTACAAAAGCTCATACTTCTCATTCTCTTTCCTTTGTTTGACATCAAGGATATCTCTCATTATAAAGACAGCGCCTTATATCCGTTTGTTAAATGTGGAAAAGACGTGTTTTACCGGTTTATCGGCAATTTTGCTTTTTCATGGTGTAAACTGTCATATTTACTTTATTACATCTTTTTAACAACAATATTACATTACTTTCGGTAATCAATATATTTTTAGCGAGTATTTTATTTGGCTTATTATTTTATAATACAAAAAACTTATATTTCCCAATAGGTTTTCATATTTTTTGGAATGTTACTCAGGCATTTGTTGGCTTCCCTGTCAGTGGCGATGGGATGCCATCTTTCTTTGAAATGACTTTGAAAAACGAAAATATTATCAATGGAGGTAATTTTGGGTTTGAAGGTTCAATAATTTGTACATTTATTTTTTTGGGGCTGATAACATTTCATTTTTTTCGGCATCGTAAGCAGAATTAGCCAGACGTTAGAAATGGGTTGGTGTTCTGAGTTTATTTATAATTTAAATCCTGAATAATACAAATAATTTATTAGAAACCCGTTGGCGGAATTAAATTATTTTAGACAAACACATATAAAAAGCTGTGTATCAATTAAATAAGTATTATATTTGCAGTATTATAAACCAAACACTTACCAAAAAGATGCACAACTTGACTGCAAATTTCAGAAAAATGTTACATGGTCATTGTATCCGATTCCTTGTAAAAATTGACCAATCTGGCAAACTGACCAATATTGAATATAAAAATTTTACATGTCAAGAGGCACAAAAATAAATGAAACTTCTGCTTGTGTCCTCTCTTGCCTGTGCAAAACCAATCGCTAAGTTACAATGACGGTGCGTTGCTAAGATTCAGTCGGGTTTTATCAATTTTCCTGAACACCCATTTTTCTACCTCAACTATCAGAAAAACAGCAATACCAAGCACAAACGGATATTTCCATTGTGCCAATGTTAATGGAACAGTGCCAAAAGTAGTATTCATAAAAGGCAGGTAGGTGATTGCCGCCTGCAAAACGAAAAGCAAGGCACAAACAATCCACACTGCTTTATTACTAAAAAAAACACCTGTAAAAGCACTATCCCGTATGCTTCGACAGTTAAACAGGTGAAACATTTGGGTTATCACTATTGTTTGAAGCGTTATCGTATGTACAAAATTTATGCTGAAGCCTTTGTTTGCCAAAAAAATATTTAAAGCAAGCGTCCAGCCGCCAATGAGTATGGAAACAAATAATATCCGCCATATAAAATAGCCACTCAACAATGGAGTTTTTGGTGGACGCGGCAAGCGTTTCATCGTTCCCTGTTCTAACTTTTCGAATGCCAATGCTAACGAGATGGTGATAGAAGTAACCATATTCACCCACAATATTTGAACCGGAGTAAGCGGTAAAAGCGTTCCGAATAATATGCTTGCTATTATTAAAAATGCCTCTGCTCCGTTTGTCGGCAAAATAAATAAAATAGTTTTTTTCAAATTGTCGTACACACGGCGACCTTCTTCCACAGCAGCAACGATAGTACTGAAATTATCGTCAGCCAGCACAATTTCCGCAGCGTCTTTTGTTACTTCGGTGCCTTTTATACCCATCGCAATGCCGATGTCGGCTTTTTTGAGTGCCGGTGCATCATTGACGCCATCACCTGTCATTGCACAGATAACTCCTTTTGCCTGCAATGCCTTCACCAATCGCAGTTTGTGTTCGGGACTGGTACGTGCAAAAACATCGCAGTGCATTACTGTTTCCTGCATTTGCTTATCTGTCATTTGCTCCAAATCTTTGCCTTGCAGGGCTTTTGTGCCATCTCCAATGCCGAGTTCGCAGGCAATGGTGCGAGCAGTGTCGGCGTGGTCGCCGGTAATCATCTTTACGGTGATTCCCGCTTCTTTGCACTTTTGCACTGCAATAATTACTTCCTCACGCGGCGGGTCAATAATTCCGGCAAGTCCAAGGAAAACAATGCCATCGTGTATATCACTATGGTCAATTTTCTTAATATTTTTATCAACAATTTTATAAGCGGCACCTATTGTGCGCTGTCCGCGTATTGCGATAGCAGAAATTTGCCTTTCCCAATGTTCTTTTACAAATGGCTCTTCTTCTGTTATTGTTCGTTCAAAATCAGCCATTTCCATCAGTTTGTCGGGAGCGCCTTTTATATAAATAATATTGTGGTCAGGATTTTCCACCAATGTTGCCATATATTTATATTGAGAATCAAAAGGAATGGTTGAAATTCTATTCAAAAGCGTGTGGTCAATGTCTGCCTTGTGAAAAAGCGTAACCAAAGCGCCTTCTGTTGGGTCGCCATTAATCTGCCAAAAGCCCTCCTCGTCTTTGTTGAGCGATGCCTCATTGCAGATATTAAACGCCTGAATAAGTTCTTTTAAAATTATTTCTTTAGAAAAATCAACTTTAATATTATTGCAAAGAATATCGCCTTCGGGAGCGTATCCCGTTCCTGTAACATCGTATTCGCTGTCTTTGGTTTCCAATGTTTTAACGGTCATTTCATTTTTGGTAAGCGTTCCCGTTTTGTCGGAACAAATCACCGACACCGCTCCGAGCGTTTCAACCGAAGGCAATGTGCGCACAACACTTTTGCGTTTTGCCATATTTTGTACTCCTATTGCAAGTATAATCGAAAGGATTGCAGGTAGCCCTTCGGGGATAGCGGCAATAGCCAACCCGATAACCGACATCAAAAGCGATTGTGTTTGGTAATGCCTGAAGATATATCCGAAAAAGAAAATCAATACTGCACCTGCTAAAATCACAATAGAAATCATTTTACCGAATTGTGCAGTTTGTTGCAAAAGCGGCGTAGTGAGTTCTTCTACCTCCGACATCATTTGGTTAATTTTGCCTAATTCAGTATTTCCACCTGTTGCCACAACAATACCGATACCCGTTCCTGCGCTTACAGTAGTACCTGAGAAAGCCATGTTAATACGGTCACCGAGCATAGTATCTTCCGGCAAAACATCAATTCGTTTTTCGCTTGGCAGCGACTCACCCGTTAGCGGCGACTCTTCAACTCTTAAATTATCCGTTCTGATAAGCCGTAAATCGGCAGGAACTTTATCCCCCGGACTTAACATCACAATATCGCCGAGAGTCAATTCCGATGCATCAATTTCCAAGCGTTTTCCGCTGCGTATTACCTGCGCTTTGAGCGAAAGCATCTTTTTTATATCTTGCAATGCTTTTTCCGCTTTATTTTCTTGGAAAAAACCTATTGAGGCATTAATAACAGCAACAGCCACAATGACAACTGTATCAACATAATGTTGCAGAAAAAACGTTATCACCGCTGCCGCAAAAAGAACGTAAATAAGTATATCATTGAAATGTTTTAGAAACTTGATAACGATGCTTTGTTTTTTTTTCCCCGGCAGCAGGTTTTTGCCGTAAGTTTGCAGTCGGGTAATAGATTCGGCTTCCGATAAACCTTTCGTACTGCTACTGTGCAACAAATTTATGGTTTCATCTGCATTATGGGCGTACCATTTTTGGTAATAAAAATCCTTTTGCATAAAATCAATATAATTTTTGAATAATGTTTTTTGCAAAAATACTAAATTTCTTTTACAAAAAATCCAAAGCAAAAAATATTCTTGATTTACAACAACTTATAAAAAAAATCGCAATAAGGCGCGAGAATTGAGTTTATGATTGCAGATATAATATATTTTACAAATAGCTTATAATCAATGAATTACTTGATATTTTGTAATTTTCTATAACAAATTTATTTTCAAAATAGTTAAAACGATTTCAGGTTATTAATTCGAGATTCATTAAATATTTTTTTTACACATTCGTTATTTCTTGATTTCTGGAAACAGTCTTAATGTAGGAGTTTTTTTTGATTTGTCGGCAAAGTTCATTTATCTCATTTTTGTCGTGGACATAAACAAAAATGTTGCCTGTAAAAATTCCGTCATTAGTAATAAAATCTACTTTATTAATGTTAAAACCGTATGTTTGTGAAATAACCTGTAAAATTTCGATAACTACTCCTTGTTTGTCAATTCCTTGAATTTCAATATGTTCGAGGAATGAATTTAATTTGTGAGTTGTAAATTTAGCAGACACAATTCTGTCTCCAAAGTTTGATTTTAATTTATCGGCAACCGGGCATTCTCGTTTGTGAATAGTTACCCCCGTTTCCTCATCAACATAACCAAGCACATCGTCTCCGGGAATCGGATGACAACAGGGTGCAAGTTTGTAGAGCTTGTCAGCCGTTTCATCGGTAACAATCAAAGTTTTTTTCATATCAATTTGAAACGGTTCACTGTTCGCAATATTCTGTTTTTTTACGTTTTTATTATTATTTGAGTTTGAAAACGGCTTTTTTAGATAACGAAATAAAATATTTTCCTTATTCCCCTTGTCATCTTTGTCATCTTTAAAAATATCTTTATTAATTTGATTAATGTCTAATGTCGATTCTCCGATTTTCAAAAAAAGTTTGTCTTGCGAATCAATATCGAAAAACTTCATTATCTTAACAATATTTTTATCTTGACTGCTGATATTTATCGAATTAAGCGCTTCTTCCAATTTTTTGCGTCCTTCTACAATAATTGCTCTGTTTTCTTTTCTAAAAAATAATTGCAATTTTTGTTTTGCCCTTGCTGTTGTAACATAATCAATCCATTCCTGTTGCGGAAACTGTTTTTTTGAAGTTAAAATTTCAATTTGGTCTCCACTTTGGAGTTTGTAACTAAGCGGAACAAGTTTGTGATTCACCTTTGCTCCGATGCAATGTTCTCCGAGTGCAGAGTGAATAGCAAATGCAAAATCGAGTGCAGATGCTCCCTTGACTATTGTTTTTATTTCCCCTTTAGGAGTAAAAACAAAAATTTCGGAGGCATACAGGTTGAGTTTAATAGTATCAATAAAATCAATAGCGTTCGGGCTTGGTTGTTCGAGCAATTCGCTGATTTGTTTGAGCCACTTGTCGAGTTCCGATTCGCTTTGTTTTTCTTTAATATTCTCCTTATTGTTTTGTCCTTTGTTGATTTTATTGGATTTTTTTTCTATTAATTCTTTGTATTTCCAATGAGCGGCAAGTCCATGCTCGGCAATTTCGTTCATTCGCTCGCTTCGGATTTGTACTTCAACCCATTCGCCTTTTGGACCCATAACAGTAATGTGTAATGCCTCATAACCGTTGGTTTTTGGCGTACTTACCCAGTCTCGAATACGTTCGGGATGGGGTTTGTAAATTGTTGTAATTGCCGAATATAACATCCAGCACTGTTCTTTTTCGCTTAAATTATCTTTTGGATTAAAAACAATACGAAAAGCGAGAATATCATAAATTTCGTCAATAGAAGAAATATTTTCTGTTTTCATTTTGTTCCAAACAGAATATGGCGACTTGATGCGCCATTGAATCGTAAATTCGTATCCGAGTTTGTTAAGTTTATTTTCAATTTGTTGCTTAAATTCATTGATAAAATCAACATGTTCAATTTCCAATCGTTCCAATTGTTTGGTAAGTTGATAATAATCGTTCGGATGTTCATATTTAAAACTCAAATCTTCAAATTCTGTTTTAATATTAAAAAACCCTAAACGCAAGGCAAGCGGAGCGTAAATAAACATTGTTTCTCCGGCAATTTTGTATTGTTTAGCGGGCAAAAGAGACGAAAGTGTGCGCATATTGTGAAGGCGGTCGGCAATTTTAATCAACACCACACGAATATCTTGAGACATTGTAAGCAGTAAATGACGAAAATTTTCTGCCTGAGCAGAGTCGTGTGTGCCGAAAACGCCGCCGGAAATTTTGGTTAGACCATTAACAATTTGTGCAATTTTTTTCCCAAAAACCGTCTCAATATCATCAATAGTATAGTCTGTATCTTCGACCACATCGTGCAACAATGCTGCGCAAATAGAAGTAGAGCCAAGCCCCATTTCACTAACAGCAATTTTTGCCACAGCAATAGGGTGCAAAATGTACGGCTCGCCCGATTGACGCCTGATGCCTTGATGAGCCATGTTTGCAAAATTGAATGCACTGCGAATAATATCAAACTTTTTGCGATGATTCGAATTATCGTATTCTTTTACAAGTTCTTCAAATGCTTGATTTATAAGTAATTCGTCTCGTTCTTCCCGTATTTGTTGCTCGGTTTTCATACTATTTGAAAAAAGAGTACAAATTTACTTGATTTTTTTATATTTCATACGGACATATTTAAAATTAAAAAAAGCATCAGTTATTTAGTGTTGAAAAATTACTCCGTTTTTTCCCATTTGAACAGTTTATCGTTCCTTCTTATTAATTCTTTGGTTTTAATGGAAAATGGAACACCTTTTTCTACTTTATTAACAGGTTTTAAATCAACGCGGATTTCATCAACCGTATCTTCATAAACTCCTGTGGTATCTCCTGTTACAAGGATTTCGTCTCCGAGCGAAAGATTTTGTGCTTCCAAAATAAATTCGGCAACTCCGATTTTTGAAAAATAATTGGTACATTTTCCGATATAAACTTTTCGATGCGTTGCCGACGAGCCGTAATTTTTTGTCCATTGTCCAAGCCGTTCACCGAGATAATATCCGTTCCAAAATCCGCGATTGAAAACTTTCGCAAGCCGTCCGTCCCAGCGAGTAATTTTTTCTTGTGTAAAATCATCAGAAAGTACTGCATCAATTGCCTCGTTGTAACATTCTACAACGGTTTTTACATATTCGGCGCCGCGCGCCCTGCCCTCAATTTTAAAGACACGAACTCCGGCAGATAACATACGGTCAATAAAATGTATGGTTTTCAAATCTTTGGGCGACATAATATTTTCACCGTCAACTTCAAGTTCTATTTCGGAATCCTTGTCTTGTACAATGTACGAGCGGCGGCAAATTTGATTACACTCGCCCCGATTGGCAGAAAGGTTTTTTTCGTGCAAACTCAAATAACATTTTCCGGAAACAGCCATACATAACGCACCATGACAAAACATTTCTAATCGTAATTTGTCGCCATTGCGTCCTGTAATATTTTCTGTTTCAATAAGTTTGTAAATTTCAGAAACCTGTTTCAGATTCAATTCCCGTGCTAAAACCACCACTTCGGCAAATTGAGCATAAAATTTCAAAGCATCAATGTTGGCAATATTCAGTTGCGTTGAAAGATGAACTTTTACCCCGACAGAATTTGCATACATCATTGCCGAAACATCGGAGGCGATAATTGCCGAAATCTCAACATGAGAGGCAGCATCAATAATTTCTCGCATCAACGGTAAATCATTGTCGTACAATACAGTATTGACAGTCAGATAGGTTTTGACCTTAGAATTTTTGCAAATTTCAACAATTTTTTGCAAATCATTCACCGTAAAATTCATACTTGATTTTGAGCGCATATTCAAATGTTCGATGCCAAAGTACACCGAATCTGCACCCGCTTTTATTGCCGCTGCCAACGACTCCCACGACCCGACAGGAGCCATTAATTCTATTTGCGAACGGAAAATGTTCATTGTAATACTAATGATGTATATTATTATTTTTCTTAAAAATGAATAATTTATTTTATTTAAATATTTTTCGTTTTCTGGATTGCTTCGGCTAACGCCTCGCAATGACGTAACTTGTAACTTCGTAACTTTTCCCAAGGCGTTGCCATGTGCTGAATTAAATTGGGCTTACAGCCCGCAAATACATTTTTTTCTTGTTTCCATTCGTTTATAAACGAGTGGAATTTGGTTTTATGTTTTTAACATAAAATATTCTACGTTAAAAACGCTCTACCATTAGCCCCATCGTTGCAAACGAGGGGCAGCAAAGGATTAATCACTCTATAGCCGTGTGCCATTGACACACGGCTATAATTGCATGAACGCTACGCGTTTTTTTAATTCTCAATTTTTTAGTTTTCTGGATTGCTTCGCCGCTTGCAGCGGCTCGCAATGACGTGTGTTCGCCTTGTTTATCGTCATTGCGAGGCACGAAGTGCCGAAGCAATCCAAAAATCCTAATTCATTAATCATTATTCCTTCACAAACTTCCCTGCCATATTCCCAACCTTGATAAAATAGACGCCGCTTGGCAATGCCGAAACATTAATTATTGCGCCGCCCGTTGTAGGGGCAGGTTTCACACCTGCCCCTACGGAACCTGCCCCTACGACCATTACGATACGTCCTGACAAATCGGTGATTACCACATTTTCAATTGTCAATTCTCCATTCTCGATTGTCAATTCGTCTTTGACTGGATTGGGATAAATTTTCAATTCTCCCGCGTCCATATTCACTTGTTCTATTCCCGTAGTTATCGAATATTTCACAAGTATGGCATCCCAGTAGCCTTTTCCCTCAACGCCCGCCCAGTCGCCGTTGCCGAAAGAATTTGAACCAGAATACCCTGCTGCAACGAAGCCATCCGATACGGCTGTTACGGAATCATAGTAATCACCACCGCTGCCACCGAAATTCTTTTTCCACACCACATTGCCGTTGTTGTCGTATTTTACAAGGATGGCATCAATGCTGCCTTTTCCCGTGATGCCCGTCCAGTCACCGGTTACGAAAGAATCTGGATAAGAAAGCCCTGCGGCAACGATGCCGTCCGATACGGCTGTTACGGAAGTATAGTAACCAATATCGCTGCCGCCGAAATTCTTCTTCCATAACACATTGCAGTTAT